>Ga0181389_1000092_pt1 | contig 31521 bp, 32 predicted proteins | sample 12SPOviralmetaG_FD_130121 | JGI IMG/M metagenome (GOLD analysis project Ga0181389, IMG submission 130121) | Marine viral communities from the oligotrophic San Pedro Time Series (SPOT) site, San Pedro Channel, CA, USA - 12 SPOT_SRF_2010-06-29 | ecosystem: Environmental > Aquatic > Marine > Strait...
GGTACATGAGTATAAACTTCTAACTGATATCACAGGTCATAAGAAGGCGGCGAATAGAGAGGCATTGGAAGCAGGCCTTCGAGCGGCGTATGGTTATTGGCCCAAAGGAGTGCGTTTCTCACATGAGAGGTGACAGGGTGTAGTCTACAGGTGTATGTAGTATTGCAGGGGAGATAATATACGTATATATGCATATATGTACTGTGTTGTGTCTGAAGGAATGAAGAAGGTAATGGTCATGTGTGTGGAGCCCCTGAAATTTGCTATATATCCCTTAGTCTCTCCTATAGATTTTCACTCCGACGCATATATTCCACCGATATACACTACGAAAAAGGTTGTGTTTTTCTAGGAAATAGTTGGGGAAATAGTTGCTAGAACGATAAAAAGTTCTTATATTTAAGTATAAGATGAGACGAAAAAGAGAAAATAAAGGGAAAATAACTGCAGGAACAGTTGCTTTATTGGATTAAAGTTCGTATATTTAAGTATATTAATTAATTAAACACACACAATATGTTAGTTAGAATTTTACAGGTTGAAGGCTCCTTAAAAGCTCAAGATTCAAAAGGAAATAATATCCCGTTCAATGTAGCAGGTAAGGATTATCCTACGTTATGGAAGAATACTGCTCAGAAAGCATTCGATGATGGTATGAGCTTTGTACTAGTAGATGGTAAGTGGACTAAAATAAATGAGCCTACTTTCAATCGCTTGGTTGAGAAAGAGAACGTACCGGAGGATGTTCCATCGGAGCAAGCTGAACTAATGTCATTCATTCAGAAGTCTCCTGAGTTGAGACCTGAGGTTATGAAGATGGCTGATATCAAGTGGAAGTACTTGATGCGTTGTACCATGCGAGGCAAAAATATTATGATGACTGGTCCTGCTGGTTGCGGAAAAACAATGGCTGCTAAGAGCGTTGTTAACGCATTAGATAGACCGGACTTCTATTTCAATTTAGGAGCTACTCAAGATCCGAGAGCTACCCTTATAGGTAATACTCATTTCAATAAAGAAGATGGAACAGTGTTCTCAGAAGCGCTGTTTGTTAAGGCTATCCAGACTGAGGATGCCGTGATCTTATTAGATGAACTATCAAGAGCCCATCCTGAGGCACACAACATACTAATGACTGTGTTAGACGAAGGGCAAAGGTACTTACGCTTAGATGAAGCAGAAGGTGCTCCTACGATAAAAGTTGCAAAAGGGGTGACCTTCATTGCTACTGCGAATATAGGAAACGAGTATACGGCCACTAGAGTGATGGATAGAGCGCTGGTAGATAGATTCATAATAGTAGAGATGGATGTATTAGATAAGACCGAGGAAGCTGAGCTTTTGCGATACCTTTATCCTAATCTAGATACAGAGTCAATAGATGCCATCGCTGGTATAGTTGCCGATACACGTACGGAGATGGGAACAGAAGCACCTCGTATTAGTACACATATAAGCACACGTGCATCAGTTGAGATGGCAGGACTTATATATGATGGATTCACATTAGAGGAGTCAGCAATGGTACTTATATATCCACAGTATGACAACGCCGGAGGTCTAGATAGTGAAAGAACGTTTGTCAAGCAATTAGTTCAGAAGTATATCCCTACGGATGCCGATACAGATGATCTATTCAATGTAGAAGATACAGATAACAATTAAAAACATAGCATAGTGTGTGTGCTAGAGGGCCTCGCAGAGATGTGAGGTCTTCGCGTATACGGAACATTTACGGTAAATCATAGGGGGTTGGGGTTGTTGGGTGGGGGGTAAGTGACGTGTCTATTGAGGCAACTTTTTTATGCTATAGCCCCATTGTTTAATGAGACACATGATATGTATATACATGAGAGCTACACGAGCTCTCTTAACTCACTCAGGAGACGTTTAATGCACACAATAACACCTTTCCGTACCCATGCACAGGGCCTAGAAGGTTGGTTGGCTATCGTAGATGGCCAGACCGTAGGTCACATTTTCATGCAACAAGAACCGAACAAACGGATAAAATTCTTAGATGCATGGGTTCATCCAGATCATCGCAGGGAAGGTGTATTCAGATCGTTATGGGAAACACGCTGGGGATATGTAGTAACTACGTATCCAGACCATACAGTGTATGCCTGGTGTTTAGAGGCCACATTACCTCTACTCCAAGAGAAAGGTTTTAAAGCAGGTGAGACATGCACATACGTAGAACGTGCAGTAACATCAGATAGGTCAGTGCAATGGCCAGATAAGAAATCTAGTAGAGGATTTCAGGAGATAGGCGTCCCCGTAACATGCTAGAGAGATCAAGTAATGTCAAGAGCAGACGATATACAAACACAACGCAAACAATTGAAAGCAGAACTAACCAATATACAAAGCAAATGCAGCCATACACAGCAACACATTCGAAGATGTCCACAAGATAAAGATTATCGCTGGGAGTGTGATACGTGTAAAGCTAGGTTAGCTTATCCCTCACAGACAGAGCTAAGCACATATATAGGCGACCACTTAACACCATAGACCAACCAATAGACGGTAGGATTTTTTCTCGTGGCATTCTCGGGGCATCGTTCGCTGCGCTCACTTCATCACCTGCCCTCTGCAAACTTTTTTGAAAATAACCGGGTAAAAAGTTGCTTTAACGAAGTATTGTTCGTATCTTTATTATATAAAGAGAGATAATTAAAACCTAAATATGAACAACGACAGAAAACTTTACAGACGATTACTAGACACAGAATGGAATATGGCTTGTGCAAATATGGATGACCTCATAACATGGGATGAGTATAGCGAATTTAATAATATGGCTTCAGCTATTGAAATAATCTTTGATAATAAGTATGGTGAACGTGAGGTCAAAAAATGGAGACATAACGATTAAAATAATAGTAAAAAAAGTTGCTTTTACGATATATAGTTCGTATATTTAAGTATAATAAGAAATAAGAAATAATAATTAAAAAATAAACAAAATGACAAAAGCTAAAAAAACTCCTCAATTTAAGTACGGAATCGAAATTACTAAACCTCATTCAAAAGAAATGTATGATCATAATGATGTAGTCGCAGAAGTATTAAAATTAAATATTCAATCTGCTTGGGATAATGCATTCAAATTAGCAGAGGTGGATTTCATTAGTTATCTAGAAGAAGATCAAGAAGGGATGCTCTTTACTGATTCAGATTGGCCTAATGCTAATCAAGTAATGCAAGATCTTTCTAAAGGTATTACTGTTACCGGTTACGGTGATGGGTTTACTATTCAAGATGTGCAAGATGATTTCGATAGAGATCTAGAGTGTATGGAGAACTGGCAACTGCATGAGACATATGCAGAGTTATTTGACGATGGTCTTGTACCTGCCGTTGATGCTGAGATGGTAGGTTTTACTAATAATTATAATAAAGATAATACTAGCTATGCAAAAGTGTAGAAGATGTTTAGAAGCTATACCTGAGGCGAGGCTTAAGGCCTTGCCGGGTACTAAAGAGTGCGTTGAATGTTCTTCTGTTGAGATGAATGTTGTACGTACTGTTATAACTGGTAAGACTACTTACTCAGAGGTAGAGGTAATAAAGAATGATGATACTAAAAAGTATTTAAAGCGTCTCGAGGGTAAAGGTCGTACCGGGTTCGGTTCTATGTTGTATAGAGGTAGTAGTAAAGAGCCAGCTAGAAAAGTTAAACTAGGTACTCGAGCTGCTAGACCGGGTATACTTTTTACTAGAGAGGCGTTTGATCAAGCTTTGCAGGAAGCTATGAGTTGGGTAGATTATGATATAGATAGAGCTTTGCGTACGGTTGATAATAGATTTAATGAAGAGATGATTGACGGAGCTCAGCGTAGGCAGATACGAGATATTATTGAGGTGTTTAAATTACAAGGAGAAAGTGTATAGTGGGGTTTCATAAACGTTGGATAAATTTAGATCTGGTAAAGATAAGATTTAAGGAAGGTGGTATTGATGCGGTACGTTCATATCTAGACTCACCAGATGCTATTATTACAACTGATAACGAGTCAGAAGAGATTGTAGTATTATTTCAGAGTGGTGTTACAGATGAAGAGTTAATTAAAAAAATAAATAAATATGTACATTAATGGTCGTAGAGTGACTCTAGAAGAGTTAGAGAAATTAACTGATAATCTTATTGGTTCATTAATTGATGATCTATATGATTTAATTCATGATGAAGGTATAGAGGTAGCAGTACCTGGCGTGTTAAAGAAGCAGCGTAGCGTACTTAATAAAATGATAGAGCATTATATTGAGCGAGAGGAATATGAGAAGTGTGCTGTACTTCGTGATATGATACAGTTTTAATTATATGAAAAAGGTTAAGGTAACAATAAAGGATATTTATGATGCGATGCGTCCTAACGTATACCGTAACAAGAAGAAGTACACTAGGAAAGATAAACATAAAGGACAGGGGAAGTCGAAAACCTAATAGAGTAGACAATATAAATAGCTTGCAGCTTAACTGCTAAATTCAAAATGGCTTACGATAGAAAGCAAAAACACAAAACAAGTTTTAATTCAAAAAGAAAGTTTAATCCACAACGCTATGGTAAAGTATGGGGCTCTATAACATTTGAGCATGACTGGGATAAAGAACCTGTAGGGGAGGCTAATGGACCGGTTATTGGTAATTTATGGATTGGTAATTCTAACCATCAGTTAACCTTTTCAGAGACAAATAAACTTATTGAGACTCTTAAAGAAGCACAGCACGCTTACAATGTAGGTGTACGTATGGGTAGAACTAATATGCATGCATCTCAACCTTTTGTCAGATAAGTTGCCTTTCTGGTAAATTTTTATTATATTAAATATATTATATAATAATAGTAATTAAAAAATAGTATTAATAAAAATATACTTAGTTAATTATTGATATATAATATAAAAGATTATTAGGGGATACTATGGACAAGAAGAAGAGGTTGACATATTTAGCTGATGAGTTGTTAAAGAAGCAGGAGCATGCAGATGCTTTACGTGATCTTGGAGAGCGTAATCCTGAAGCAGCTAGTTCTATAGAGAATATTCTAGCAGCATTCTCACCTGTAGAAGATCTAATTAAAGTGCGCGACCATATTCATAAATTCGAGTCCGTAGTATCTCTGATAAAGGATAACATAAAGAACAGTAAAGGTTATAATAACTTTTCAGAGTCTGAATATGTTCGAGATAAGAAGAGAGTGTTTGATATTAAGCATAAGGTGTTATCTAGTAATCAAATTGATAAAGAAGACTTAAAAGAAGTAAATAAAATTTATAAGAATCATCTAAATATTCAGAGTATTTTAAAAGGTAAATAGATATTTATAATAAGATATGGGATACAACAAGAAAGAAAATATTGATGATAATTTTAGATTAGATATTGATGATATCTTAGCTGGTAACTCTAAACTAAATCTTTTTGATTACTCTCAAGAAGACTATGATATGTTTGTCAATGGATTTGATACCAAGGCTATTAGAGGTATGATGGAAAAGGTTTCTGATATATTAAACGGAAATATATCTTTAGATGATGAAGAGTTGAATGATACAAAAGATGTTAACCGTGTAGAGTATCTAATTAACTATATACAATCTCTATCGTCAAGTGATTTAGATCGTTTTGAAACAATGGTCAATAAATTTGATACTAACCCTCACGTGCTTTGGAACATGCTCAATAATGCTGATAAGGCACTATATAAAAAGCCTGAAATATTTTATAAGTGGTTAGCATCTATTACAGATGAAAAACTCGATCAGTATGTTTATAAAGCAATAGGCGGTAGCAAACTACATCCAGATGATATGTATCGAAATGAACCTGAAACAAAAGTTGAAATGCTTGATGGGTTTATTGCAATAAGCTCTTCTAATTTAAAAGCACTCGATATGTTTAGAGATAGAATAATTAAAACACATAATAATAACTGCTCATATGAGCATCGAATAAAAACTCACGATGGTGTCAAGGTACATAGCTATGTGTTTGATATGAACAACATGAGTGATTAATACAGGTTTTTATTTTTACTATATATATATAATATATGAAAGCAAAGAAAGAGAAAGTAGATTACTATACTGAGGTTATAAATGGTATACGATACATGGAATGCAAAGTGTGTGGTCAGATGACCCAGGTTAGTGAAACAGCTACAGCAGTAACTTGTCATTTATGTGTTAGAGAGTCTTATAATAAGCAATTTCCATTTGAAATGAAAACAGGTTATAAACCTACCGGTAAGCCTAGAGGTTGGGCTTTTATGAAAGAGTTTGTTGATAAAGATGGTAATGTATATCATAGAGGTAAGGAGCAGCCTACATTGAAAGGTACCATAAAGCCTACACGTATAAAAACTAAACCACCTAAACCAAGAGTGACAAAATTAGAGAAGCAGCGAATAAGAGCTAATGCACTTGCTTCAATCCATAAGCTAAAAAAGCAATTAAAGTCAGCTAAGTACAAAAAAGATATTAAGCGAATTACCTCAGAAATAAAAAAGCAGCAAAAACTTGTAAAATAGTTGTAGTATTGAAATATTTTTCTTATATTGTAATAAATAATAAAATAGGAGAAGATATGACTCATAAAGAACGATTATACAAAGCACTTAAGAGTGAGTGTGAAGCTGAAATTAATGAAGGTCTACTAACTTTAGATATGTGTTTTACTAAAGCGACAGCAATTGGTGAACATACATCTAAGCATTTTCTAGAAGAAGCAATGAAAGCTTTAGATAATGTAACGGCAGGTAGAGATAAACTTGATACATTAGAAACATACTATAATGATTCAACGCTATTAAATAAAGAACTTTTAAACGATTAACATGCATACATACAATACAGACAGAGGTAAGTTATTATTTTATATTGTAGTATTTACTATTGCCAGTGTAATATTAATATATACAACACGAACTAATGAAGCTATACAAGAGTTGGAAGCTGAGAACCAAGCATTAATTACTCATATTAAATGCTTGCAGCAGTTAGATAGTTTACATCATGAAAAAATTATATTAGAAAAAAGAATATCTGATACTATTGAAAAGCGTTCAAAGATTGTAGAAGAAGATTTAATTAATGCTATGATACAAGTTGAAAGCGAAGGTGATAGTTCAGCATATTGTGCTTCAGAGCAAGCTGTAGGTTGTTTACAGATACGTCCTATTATGTTGAGAGAGGTAAATCGTATATTAAAGATACGCGAACAGGATAAGAGATTTACATTACAAGATCGCTGGAGTCGTGGTAAGTCAGTTGAAATGTTTTATGTTTGGAAAAACTTTCACCATAAAGATTCAAGTCCTGAAAAGATCGCGCGGAATTGGAATGGTGGTCCTAGAGGTATTAATAATCCACGTACAGTAAGATATTGGAATAAAGTAGAAAACGAAATAGAGGAAACATATGCACTTAGATGAAACACAGATAGCTAGTAACTGGCAAGAGTTAATGGTAGTAATAGATACAGAGTTTACAGGTGAACGTAAAGATAAGTTAATAGAGATGTACACATACTTTGAAGAGAGGATGATGTTAATGCCTGCATCAAGTTTTGAGCATTACCATAATTGCTTTGCAGGTGGATATGTAGATCACGTACTCAGGGTTATTAAAATCGCAGATGCTAATCACACTATGTGGACTTCATTAGGGTCAGAGTGTAGTGGATATACACGTGAAGAATTAATATTTGCTGCTCTTAATCATGATTTAGGTAAAGTAGGTACAAAAGAACTAGAAATGTATAGACCTAATCCTTCAGACTGGCATAGAAAAAATCAAGGTAAGATATATGAAATAAATCCCGATATACCATTTATGTCTATACCAGATAGATCTCTATTATTATTACAACAGTTTGATATTAAATTTACTCAAAATGAGATGATGGGAATTAAATTACATGATGGATTATATGACGATTCTAATAAACCATACTTTATAGCGTTTAGACCTGAATCTAGAATGAGAGTTAATCTACCTATTGTTCTCCACCATGCTGATCATATGGCATCTCAGATAGAATACGAGACGTGGAAGGGTAGTAATACTACATCGGTTAAAGAATCTAAAAAGGTAGCGCGTAAAGCTTATAACAGCAAAACGGTTAGTGGTGCTAATGATTCAGCTCAAGACTTGTTTAAAAATCTGTTTGGAGATACAAAGTAATGATCTGGTTTATAATTATATTAAGTTTACTTTTCATATGCGCGTGCTTTGCTTGTGCAAACTTACTTGTTAAAGTTGAAAAGTTAGATACTGAGTTAACAGATGTATCACTAACTTTAGCAGATGTGTTAACTGCTATCGAGCAAACATACAATGATATAAAAGTTATTGATAGTAAAGGATCTTTCCAATCTGATGATGAGGTAGGTCATGTATTTAAATCATTAAAACAAGAGATAGATATGCTTCGTAATAAGTATATTGGAGAAGAAGTAGATGGAAAGTAGCCCTGTAGTATTATTTTATGAAGGTATAGAAGTAAAAAAAGTAGAAGCTGCGCACAGTGCTAGTATGGAGTCTAAACCAAAGCGAGGTAGACCTAGAAAAAATAAGCTTTACTTTACCCAAGATACTGAAGATGCAATTATTGCTTACAATAGTGAAGGTAGTCATTCTCTACGTAATAAGGTATTTAATGAGTATATACACAGACCATTATTTAAAATGGCAGAAAATTTAATACATAGATATAAGTTCTATCATTTTGATTCAGCTACTAAAGATGTGCAGCATGAAGTAATAGCATTTTTATTAGAAAAATTACCAAAATATACGCAAGATAAAGGTAAAGCATTTTCCTACTTCAGTATAGTAGCAAAAAATTATCTGATACAGAATAATTATAAACACTATAATCGTAAGAAAGGTAAAGCACCTGTAATGGATATTGATAATCAGCGTAATGTAGTAAATGAGCTAGTACGAAATGATCATCAGACTGCAGTTCAAGATTTTTATCGCTTATTTATAGAGCATGTAGAAGAAAATATTGATACAGTTATAAAGTATAAACGAGATATACCTATTGCATATGCAGTATTAGAAATATTTAAAAAGTGTGAGAATATAGAAACTTATAATAAGAAAGCACTTTATATAATGGTACGTGAGATGGTAAATGTAAAAACTCAATACATAACCCGGGTAGTAAATATATTGAAACAAGAATATAAAAGGTTATGGATCATATATAAAGATATATAAATATCGGAATAAGTCATATTAGACGGGGCTGAGAAATCAGTCCTTTTTTTTTGTTCTTTATATTTATAAGTACGGAGAGTAGTATGAGTGAGGAAAATCAAGATGAAATATTTGAGGGTAAAACTTTTGAAAGCTTGTTGAAAGATATATACACTAATTCAACGCGTAAAGAGACTCAAATACAAATACTTATAACAGAGTTAAAGCCTATGATTAAAAATATAGGTGATGCTGTTATAATAGTACCTTTAATTAAGGATTATATGGAAATAGCTGTTAAAAATGATGAAGCATTAATTAAAATGGCAGCTATAGTTCAAAAAGCTCATCTACGTACAGGTAATAGTGAGGGTGGTTTAATGTTAACAGATGCAGAAAAAGAACAACTAATTGCAGAGGTTGGTCGCGTTGGAGTTTCAAAATAATGTCAAAGTATACAGATTCAGAAGAGTTTCCAGAGATAAGTATTGGTAAAATGACATCTACTGACAGGCAGAAGAGTTACTCTAACACTGACACAGCAATGGGTACTGTTATTGAAGTGTTAGCTGGAAATGAAGAGGATTATAGAGGTATTGGTGATATACTAGCTGATATTATGACTGATCAACATAAGCTAGAAACTACAACTGTACATCCTTTAAGTCCTCACCATTTTACAATACCACTACCTAACGAAAAAATACATTGTGTTAAAGATGGTGTAACAGGTGAATGGTATTATACCGGTATTGTTCCTAACCGAGGTATGTTAAATCATTTACCTATTTCTACTAACAGAGTATTTTCAAAAGCTGGTGGTGAAGATGATCCGATACTTTATGGAGGTGAGTATTTTAAATCATTCGCTTACGAGATACGGTCGTTAGATCTGTATGAAGGTGATGTGGTAATACAGGGTAGATTTGGTCAGAGTTTAAGATTTACAGGATCAAATTCTGCACTTAATACACCATGGTCAAATAGCCCTGATGATGTATCGTCTCCAATAACTATTTTACGTAATGGTTACTTACCTGTTGAACATTTTGAATCTGATTATTCTGGCATATGGTTAACATCAGATCAACATATACAGATACCACTACCAGTAGATCTACCACCTGAATTGCAGCAAAGTCGAGATACATTTGATAATGGTCAAGTAATAATTTTTGGTGATAGAATTGTTTTAGGGAGCAAGACTTCAGATATTATTTTAGCTTCTAAAGAGACAATTGCATTATGTACACCAAATTGGCAACATGATGTAGATACTGTTTTAGATACTCTAACTGATTTAATAGGTCAAGTCAGTAGTTTGGCTACTGAAGTTAAAAATATGGCTCAAACTAATATGATTCAAACGTTCCCTGTAACAGTATTAGGGTTACCTGGAATGTCAACTGTTAGTAATAATATTGCTGAATATGCGACCGGGTTTAGTAATACATCTTCTATAGTAACACAAATACAACAACTTAAAACAAATATAGATGCTTTAAAGCAAAAATAGCATAACTGTATATTTATTATATATACCAGAAATACGGAGAATAAAAATATGAACACAACTAAGCTGGCAAAGGTGATTAGAAAAATTGTACGTGAAGAAGTGCAAAAAGAAGTGCGCAGTATATTAACAGAACAAAATTCTAAAAATATACAAAGAGAGTCACAATCAGCTAAACCAAAATCTAACAAACCAATGTCATTAACAGAAGCATTATCTGAAACCGAAACAGAAAATTATAGAACTGTACAGTCGTTTGATGCATCTGACGCAAGAGCAGGTTTTGCATCAATGCAAGCTGGAATACACAAGCCTAACGCGTTTGAAGGACATAGTGGGAGGGTTGTAGATGCTTCTAAAGTAGATCCTTCAGTAACAAAAGCATTAACACGAGATTACAGTGATTTAGTAAAACGATTTAAGAAATAAAAATGGCAAAACTTGTACCTAAAATATACCCTAATGACTACAATGAAAACGTACCTGTAGGTATTGGGTTTCCTTTAGTGATAGGTTCGCCTAATGAAAATTTTACTACAGCTACACAAATACATGATAACTTACGTAATTTAATATTAACTATGAAAGGTGAGCGTCCAATGCACCCTACATACGGGAGTGATTTATTCTTTCTTTTATTTGAACCAATAAATGAAGATGACTTGACACAAGCTGCTAAACAGACTATAGAAGCAGCAGTTCAGCAATGGATGCCATTTGTAAATATACAGGTAGTAACTGTAACTGAAGATCAAGATAATAGTAAGATAACCGTAGAGGTAGATTATGATGTAGATGGATGGCCTTCACCTGCAATTTTAAATTTAACAGTGGAAAAATAATGGCATATAAGACAACAAATAACGTACGAGATATAAGATACACTCACAAAGATTTTTCTGGTTTTAAGAACAACTTGGTAGAATTTGCTAAAACTTATTTTCCTTCAACTGTAAAGGATTTTTCTGAATCATCTCCTTCAACAATGTTTATAGAGATGGCAGCATATGTTGGTGATGTATTATCATACTATACAGATTATGCTATGAAAGAAACAATGCTGTTGAAAGCATCGGAAAAGAAAAACATATACTCAATAGCTCAAGCGTTTGGATATAAACCTAAGGTAGCATCTCCAGCAACAGTTAAATTGGATGTTCAATGTCTTGTACCTGCTATAGGTACGGGAGATAATATAAAGCCAGATTTTGATTATACACCTGTAATAAGTAAGGGTATGACAGTTTCATCTGCAAATGGTACAAAGTATCATACCAATGAGGTTGTTAATTTTGGTTTTTCTAGTTCAGCTGATCCTACTAATATTGCAGTGTACTCGTCAAACACATCTACAGGAAGACCTGAGTTTTATGTATTTACTAAACACGTAAATGCTTTGAGTGGTGATAGAAGGATAACTACTATATCTGTTGGAGCCGCTCAAGAGTATCCATCATTTATTATAAATGCGGATAGAGTACAAAGTATAGAGTCTATTACTGATTCTGATGGAAATTCATGGACTGAAGTTCCATTTTTAGCTCAATCAACAGTATTTGATGAATCAGTTAATGACATAGCTAATGATCCAACACGTGCTGCTGGTGTAAAAGATTCGCCATATATACTGCGATTAAAAACAGTTAAAAGACGTTTTATAACAAGAGTTACACCTGATGATAGAATACAATTAAGATTCGGTTCAGGTGTCTCTGCTAATCAAGATGAAACCATAGTTCCGAATCCAGAAAATGTAGGTTCTAATTTACCTGGAGGTGTAAATAATTTAGATCAATCGTTTGATCCATCTAACTTTTTATACACAGGTACATATGGTCAAGCTCCAGCTAATACAACATTAACAGTAACATATGTTGGAGGGTATGGATTAACAGCTAATGTGCCTACCAATGCTATAAACACAGTAGTAAGTAAAGATGTAGTATTTGATCGTACAAAGACATTAATTAGTGGTACTCGTACAACAGTATTAAATTCTATTGCGGTTACAAATCCAGAGCCTGCAACAGGAGGTGGTACTGCAGAAGATTTAGAGAGTGTACGACAGAATGCACTCGGATTTTATTCTACTCAAAATAGAATGGTAACTCGTGAAGATTATGTGATAAGAGCTCTAAGTATGCCATCACGATTTGGTACTATTCAAAAAGCTTTTGTAGCATCTGATGAACAAATGTCATCGGCTGAAGTCTCTGTATCTAATCCTCTTGCTGTTAATATGTATATACTTGGGTATAATAGCAACAGACAGTTAACAACATTACCAACTGCTGCAAAAGAAAATTTAAGAACATATTTATCACAGTATAGGATGATAACAGATGCAATAAATATTAAAGATGGATACATTGTTAATATAGGTATTGATTTTGAGATTACAGTCCTTCCAGGGCATAATTCGAACGCGGTATTATTACGATGTATAGATTCACTATCTGAAAAATATAATATAGATAATTTAAGTTTCTCTAGTGCTTTATATATGAAAGATATATATTTATGTATAGCAAATATTGAAGGAGTACAATCGGTAACTGACGTAAGTATAACTAATTTAGTTGGAGGAGATTACTCTGAGCATAGATATAATATTGAAGATGCAACATATAAAGATGTTATATATCCATCTTTAGACCCTTCAGTATTTGAAATTAAATTCCCTACCAGAGATATTAAAGGTAAAGTAACAACGTACTAGGAGTAATTATGATAAAGACAACATACGCAACTAAAGATGCAACACTTTATGAAGCTACAGCTAGTATGAATACAGGTAATGATGAGATATTAGAACTATCTAAAGATGTATCTGGATCGTATGGCGCATTAGCAAGATCAAGAGTAATTGTACAGTTTGATACTGAAACATTATCTGCATCTATGGCAGATCAGGGCTTTACAGCAGAAGAAAATAATATAAAATATTTTGTTAAACTATTTATTTCTGAAGAACAAGATGCAGCCGCAGAATACGATATTGCACTGAGAGCTGTACGTACATCATTCACAAGAGGTACAGGTAGAAAAACTAACTTACCAATAACTACCAATGGTGTATCATGGACATATAGAAATGGAGAGAGCGATCTTGCAACAGCTTGGAGCACACCAGGTGGAGACTTTTATGATACAGCAGGTGCAGCTTCCGCATCCTTTAAATATGTTCAAGGTGATATTGAAGTGGATGTAACTGATATAGTAGAATTTTGGAATACCACTGCAATAACTACCTTACCTAAGGGCGCGCTTTGGGTCATGAGAAGTGGTTCACAGGAAACAGATATTACAGATTATGGAACACAATTTTATTATTCAAGTAATACCAATACAATTTATCCTCCTAGATTAGAGGTAAGATATGACAATGCTAGTCATGCTTTCCAAGCAACTTCTGGTAGTGTTGTATCAGTAGGTGATGAGATAGAGGTTCAGCCTAGACTGCGACCAGAGTACAGACAAAATTCAGTAGAAAGAATATTTGTTGATACCTCAATTAAAGGAGGTGCAAGATCTCAAGTAGGTGGGGTAGGAGATGCATACAATCGATTCTTACCGCAATCATCATCATATGCTATTATAGATAATGCAACAGGTGAATATGTTCATAACCATGATCCAATATATACATATATAGGGCGAACAGGTAATGCACAGAATTATTTTGATATAGATATGAATGGGCTATTTCCGGAAAGATATTATACTGTAGAGTTAAAAGTAAATCACTATACAGGTACAGCAGTTGTTGCAACAAGATATTATAAATCTAAAACAATATTTAAAGTGGTGAAGTAGTATGGCAGTATACGGTGCAGGTAATACAAATAATTCAGCCGGTCAAGCAGGTGATCCAACAAGTAGTGGTTCATATCAAGCACCATTTGAAGTTCCAGAAATCCCAGAGATTAATTATGGTGAAGTTGCAGGTGCTGCTTCTTTATTTGTACTAGGTCAAACAGGTCAAGTAATGGAAGGTGGTCAAGATATTAACTATGTAAGTGAAGGTGGTTTTGATATAGATCATGAAAATCCTGAAAATAATATTATTGGCCGTACTATTGACTTAGCTCTATATGATGAGCAAAATGTTAGGGAATTAGGTAGTTATGATATATATGAACTTTTACCTAATCCTGTACAGTTACCATCTGGACCACCAGTTAGTTTAGATATGTTTGTTGTAAACTGGTCTCGCTTATATAAATGGGGCGGTATAGTAGATATCAACAAAGATCCAAATCCTAACTTGATAACAGATTGGGCAGTAAGTAGGACAGATGTTAATACTGGGAACCAAGCTTTATTTCCTGATTTTTATGACTCAATACATAGATGGCCAGAAGAAACAGCACTTGATCCTACATATATGTTTTACTCAGGTGACCCTGCTATATTTTACACACAAAAGGTAATAAGTCATTATGAACCTGACATTTATGGTGAACCTAAAGCTGTAATGGTACCGGATAAAGATATTGTATGGAAGCTAGATGGTAAAGAAGTCCACAGAGGATGGTTTCTAAACCTTGATTTGGTAGATAGAACAGTTGATATAATACAACCTGTAAATTCAGGTGAATTAGAGAGAGTAATATTAGTACCTAGAAGAATAACTGTAGAAGCACATAATTCAGCAGGTGTAACTACTAAAGAAGTCAAATATGGTGCTATAGATAATCAAGATGGTGATTTAATAGGAGGTCAATCTGACCCTAATAATTTTTCATCAACATACCAAGGTAGATATCATGCTTATGAAACTGAAACTAATGAGCGAATAGTTCAGTTTGAAAAAGATCCTAGATATGGTGCAAGACAGTGCTTTATAAGATTTAAATTTGACGGGTATGGTGATAAATATGTTCCTAAAAGTAAGTTTAGAGGTGCAGAATTTCACATGACATTAGAACACAATCCAAATGATAAACATGAAGGTGCATTTCAATATGATTGGGGAGAGAAAGTTTATGACCCATGGAATAATGGATTTTTTGGAATAGGTGGAGATGCAGATAAACTTAAGCATCAAGATGCGATGAATGATTTTCCAGATATGTTTGGTGAAGATGGTACAATTCATGAACGCCTAAAAAATGGTGGTGGAAGTATGTTGTCAGAATTTAATGTAACTGATTTTACAGATGGTAATCCATCTGCATTATTAGTCGATGAAAAAGAAATAGGATATCAATCTAAGTTATATAGCTTCTGGAGAAAGCCTGGACCATTTTTAATTGCATGTCATATTCAATTTAAAAGGAAGAAAAAACAAACAGTTTATAAAGGGATTTACTCATTCGGTCGTTCAGATGCTGATGCTAATACGATAGAATTTGAGACACCTGTTCAGCCAATTGATTTAGGTGTTCGTACTGTAAAGTATACTAGAGAGGATGACTAGATGGCAGGATTTGAAAAAATAAATATAGATGTCTTCTCAAGAGCACCATTTAGTGATAGGTTGCAAAGTAGTGTAGAAATAACTCAAGTAGCTGGTATGGCTGCTAATTTAATTCACAAACCTCAGCCCTGGGATAGAATACAGATTGATTTACTTGATGACAACAATAATGAAATACGTTCTGTAATTCAACATATAGAATTTATACCGGGTATTATTTATAAGAATGGATATCTAAACGTAGACACCTTTTCCATATTAACACAAACGTTTAATATAACTACCGGTAACTACTCTATTAGAATAAGTGGTTTCCGAAATTTTATATATACATTTAACACTGATATAGCAGATGATAATGATATAGATGATATTGTTATCGAAGGACCTGATGGTTCAGCTCCTATTATTATAAGCAAAGATACTGACGTAGACATATCCCCTCCTGCAGCACCTGTAGTTGATCCTAATAATGTATTTATTAGAGGTCTTGAAATTATAGAAATATCAAGAGAGCGAAATGAAATTAGAGTAAAAGCTAAACCAGAAATTGAAGATGCTTTTAATAAGTTTATTGATACTCAAACACCAAGAACTATACCGTTACAAGGTAAGTATTGGATGTTTGAATATAATGATAATGTTACTCTAGCTGAAATAAGTTTAACAGGTGGTATGTTGCCCGGTGGTGAAAATGCCTCAGGAAATACAATTAGTACTGGTGTACCACAAATTTATTTTTCTATAGATGGAACTTGTAAAGTTGAAACAAGTCATAAGTTTGAATCAGTATATACATACGATAAACATAGAAAGAATAGAGGATTAAATCACGGTTCTGATAACCCTAAGCGTTACCAAGGTATCCATGTTATAAGACCTGCTTTCTCAACTACTCCAGGAGCTCCATCTAGCCTTCCAGGCTCTACACCACCTGACATTCAAACTTTACTTGATGTTGGATTAGCGTCAGATAATTTTGCCGGTTACTATTTAAACACTCCTAATGGTGGTCGTATTGAAGCACAAGATAGAATCTGGCCTCTACATTTACGTGTAAACAGACCTGGTGGAGGTGGGTTTCTTGATTTAATAGGTACCAATTGGATGGAGAATATGTTTACTCCAACACCTGGTGCAGACAAACGTAACCCTTTAAATCAACAAATACAAGAACCTTTTAATTCTATTATATTTAAATTAGCAGTACCTGCACCTTCTACTCTTGCAGTAGGTCAAATAGTACAGTTAATGAGACCATTATTTATACCGTTTGAAATTCCTGTAACTATAGATATACCTTACGAGATAGATATAATATATGAACAACTCAGGGGCCCTAATTTAAGAATAGGTAAAGATAACTCTAAACTACAAGGTAGATCTACAACAATAAAAAGTTCAGATACTATATTAGGCTCAACTGATAGTATAAAAGCAAGGTTAGAAAATAATATAATAAGTGGCTCTGGATTAATTACAACTAATGTAGATTTTAGAAAATTTAATAATTTTGTACACTTTAGTTCTGCAGAAGAAAGATTAAAAAACTTTAAGTATAAGTTAACACGCTTGGAGCATTATGCATCTAAATCATATGGGTTAGGTTTAGGATTTGCAGGTAGTGATGGTTCGGTTACTGGTTCTAGTACAGCTATACAAAATAAATCTAATTTCGATAAATTACATAATAGTGTATTAAGTAGTTTTAATCCATATGAAAATTATCTCTACTATACCTCTCACTCTACTGAAACTGTTTATGAATCAGAAGGTGAAGTAACTATACTGCCAGCATCATGGCCAAAATCAACGAGTACTAAAACTGGTGCAGGGTATACTCTATTATCTGTAAGTTCATCTGAAGCAACTACTTGGTATAATAGTCAAATAGTTTCTGCATCTTTATATGATCAAACAAACCCAGCATCATTACGTAATATAATACCTACGCATATAAGAGTAGAAAGTTCTAATGATAGTTATCAATTATTCTTCGATATGATAGGTGAACATTTTGATGAATTATATTTACATATCAAACGATTAGAAGAATCGTATGGTAGAGATGAATCAGTCAATGTAGGGGTATCAAAAGATCTATTATTTGATGTTGCTAAATCATTTGGATGGGATTTGCATCCAGGCTTTAGTTCAGCTGATCTATGGGATTACGCTCTAGGTACTGATGATCAAGGTACATATCAAGCTTCCGGATCAGGTGATACTTTAACCTTTGTTGTTAAAGAATCTCATTCCTCTGAAGATATAGAAAAGCAAACATGGAAACGTATATTAAATAATTTACCTCTTTTAATGAAAACAAAAGGTACTGCTAGGGGTATAAAAGCATTATTAAACTCTTATGGTGTACCATTAACAATATTAAATATTAATGAGTATGGAGGTGCACCTGTAACTCGCACAGAAGATAAACGCAGTATACAAAAATTTGCATATGGAGTTGATTTTAGTGGTAGTAGCTATGTTGAGACAGTGCACGGACATTTTTCTGGTTCTATAATTCATGCATCAAGCTCAACAGGAACTATAAACTCATTAACTACTCAAGGTTCAGATCTTAGAACGCCATCAATGTATGAAGTACGTATTGATACTAGCAAACAACAAGATATGTATATTGCTCGCTCATCTGAATCAGCAGGTGTACTAAATGATGTATCATATGGTCCTAAATGGCAAGTAATCTTAGAGCACTCTCATTCAGCTGCAGGGTGGGATTCGACAGATGCTATCAGTGCAGGGTCTGCATCTGCATATGCTCAGTATGGGAGATTAGTATTTGAGATTTCAGCATCAGAAGGGCAAGCAGCAATATCTGCATCAACTGAATATTTACCTATATTTGATAATGATTGGTGGAATGTATCATTTGGAGTTGAAGAGTACCCATACGGTAATACAGCAATTGCTAAATTTCCAACTAGAGATCCATCTGCACCTGAATCACAGAGTTTTACAATTAGGTGTTCAAAAGCTGCTGAGTGGTCTGAAGGTCGCATAACACACTCATCATCCGCTACTGTAGTTGGTAACAGTTCTTCCTATTCAATGGTATGGAGTAATCCTGATACTATTATATGGGGTAATCAAGGACCACAACCTAAAACGGGATCATCTGGGGTAGTTGAATCTTATTCAGGTTCAATGCAAGAAATACGAGGCTGGGCAGAATATCTAGATGATGATACATTCCATACTCATACATTATCACCAATATCAGTTGTAGGTACAAGTGTCGAAATGGCATACAATGATTTACTTATTAGATTACCATTAGGTACAGATAATAGAACTCCTGATATTACATCTTCAAATGCAACTGTAACAAGCTCTTTACCTAACACAAATAATTTAAAGCATACTAGTGCATCAGATGGTGAGGGTGGTTTATTTAACGGGTTTACTGGTGATCCTTATGCAGTTAAATCAGAAACATATTTTGTTAAGGTCCCACATACTGCAGGTCCTTCTAGACATGCAAATAAAATTAGAATAGAAGATAATACATTACGTAACAATCAACTTGCAAGAGATAAATCATATGAACAATCATCATTTGATTCTAATCCTTTAGATTCAGAAGATGTAGATGTAGTATTATCACCTGCCGATCAAATTGATACAGATATAGCTATGCAATTCGGTGCATTCGATTTAGATGATTATATTGGTGATCCACGTGATACATATAAATTAGAATACACTTCACTACGTCATACTAATAATTTATATTTTAAAAAATATACTGGTGGTACAAATGTTGCAGCGTTTATAAAATATTTACGTTCATTTAATAAAGGATTATTTAAGCAGATAGAAGATATGATACCTGCAAGAGCAGATGCAGTTGTCGGAGTAGATATCCGTCCTAACATACTTGAAAGACATAAAATAGCTGTTCCAGTATCTGCTTCACGTGAAATAGTATTTTACACGGGTAGTATAGCTGTTGCTACAAGTAGTGCAATAAACGGTTCTTTACCTAGCTCACAAACATATTTTAATTCTGAACTTGGAACTTTAAGTGCTTTAATAGGTATAGGAGCTCCACCATCAAGACAACGAAGCGGTTCAAATGATTATTTTAATTTATATGAAGGTAGTAATTATATAAATAATGTATTTGGTGAGGCAACTGAATCAGCAACTCAAATAACAGTATCACAGTCATCATTTATTAATAAACAAATTCAAGGAGCAAATTTACAGATACCAACATTTAATAAGTTTAATAAACCTCATGACCCAAGTACTAATCAAACAGGTTCAGGGTGGATAACTGTTTATGAAGAAACTTTTGGAACATTTACAGCATCTATATCTGGTACTCCTACTCATTTTGATTATCCTACAAATGTGCGTACTGATACTTGGAGAATTATGGATGATACAGCTGTAGGTGATATTTCTATTGTTGGAGGAGCTCTCCAAGTTGGAAATAACTCAGGTAATGATGAAGCTCATTTTCAATGGAATAACCCACTACCTTACCAACCAAATACTTTATACAGGATGACAGTAAAAGTAATTACATCAGCTGATACTAATAATGATAATAGTGTTTCAGCTGGATTTGCTTTATTTACTGATGCTGGGCAGTTAACAGGCTCTTTAAAACAAATAATTGCTGAAACTGGTGAACCTGGTACAACAGCGGTTAATTTTGTTGCATCAGCTAAAAATTTAGCAACCGGTCCTGGACTTAGTGTACCTTATACTGCTTCAGGTTATGCATCCAATATTACTAACTTAAGGACGTCAGATAATGGTTCTAATGATTCTGGTTTCGCTATAATTAGTAATTACACGACACCAGCAGCAGGTACGTTTGCAAGTGCAAGCTTTACTCACTTTGCACCTAGTTTTATTTTGAATGCTTCTGATGATGATGGTACTACTCAAATATCAAGTTTAAAGGTAGAAGCACTTCCAGGAGCGTTTGTAGATGTTACACCAAACTATGAATCAAGTAATGCATTGAGAAGATTATTAATAAATGGAACAAGGATGCAATCAGGAGATTGGAATGTTAGTAGTACAGATACTATTGATGGCGGTCCTGTAGCAGCTTATGATTTAGTAAATCCGAATATTATTAATGTTAATGTTGCACCTACTATAGGTAGTAAAGGTGGCGGATACGGAAGTTCTACAACGAGTGGTACAGGTAACATAACATCACCAGCGACTAACTTAAAAGTGAATTAATGAAAAACATAAAATTTTGGTGTTAAAATAAAATAACTGTATATTTATAATATATACAATAGGAGAATAAACATGGGATATTTAGATAATTCATCTGTAACAGTTGATGCAGTGTTAACAAAGCTTGGAAGACAGCGGTTAGCAGAAGGAAACTTAAACATAACAAAATTTGCATTAGGTGATGATGAAATTAATTATGCAATGTATGATACATCACATACGCTTGGAACTGCTTTTTATGGTGAAGCAATAGAAAGATTACCATTACTTGAAGCATTTACAAATGATACGCAAGCACTTACAAACAAATTAGTAACTTTACCAAAAAATACACAAATACTACCAGTAGTAACTATAGCTCAATCATCAATTAGCTTAACTACTCCTGGTCAGACAGTTGTACTTTCTCCACAAACATTAAATATTACTGGAGCTAACTCAACAGGATATACATTTATTCTTGGTAATTCTGATATTGTACAAATGTCAGTCGATCAGGCTGGTTCAGGTACAGGTGCTAGTGCTACTGGGTATCAGACAATGCAAACAGGTGATCAACTTGCAGGTACAGCTAATGCTATGTCAGTTACATTAACTGCAATTGCATTAACACAAACACAAACAACAACACTAACAATAACAGGTATAGATACAGGAGGAACAGTAACTGTACCTATTACAGTAGCAAAAGATCCATCATTAGATTAGGAGAATAAAAAATGGCATATACAATTCTAGATGCAGAGGATATAATATTAGGCAATGTAGTTCAAGGTGTTACATCAACAGCATTTTCAGGCAACAGTGGTAGCTTAGTAGCATTTTTCTCATCATCTACCCAAACAGCATCAAACGCAGGCCCTTATCATTATGAAGTATATAATGCTGATCCTGCTGCCAACTCAGCAGCTGAAGTACAATTTTCGGTAGCTGCTGGTAATGCAAAAGGATCTGGTTCAGCTAGACAAACAGGAGCGTCTGTGGGTAACTCACCTACTAAAGCTATTTACTCTCAATTTAGAAATTTATTGCTTGATAATCCAACTGATACTGCTCAATTTACAACTGCTGATGGAGTATCACACGAAAATATGTTTTTTATATCAATGAATCGTGCAAGATATAAACAAGGTGTAAATCCAGGAAGCTGGTATTTAGAACTTTCTTCATCATATCATACATACGCTTCAGGTACTTTAAAATTAAGAGATGACAGTACTGTATCTGATGGTAATGTTGAGAATGGACATTTAGTTTATAATATTGTTAGTGGTTCTGAAGCAAGTGGTATATTTGCTGATGGTTCAAGTAATACACATTACTGGGGTAAATTTTATCCTGATTTAGGTATTCTTGCACTCGGTGGTAACTATATGACAGGTTCAGTAAATGCTGGCCCTCAAGGTTCACCTGGGTTCTCATTAAAAGAAAATGGTCCAGCAACTGGTCTGCCAGCTAGCTTTGATCATTCATTTTTAGCAGCTGCAAATACTGATGATGGATTTAATGATGAATTATTTTGGTCTATTAAGAGAGGTAAATATTTTGCTCTTAGAGCAGAAGAAGATGTATCATCTACTCACTACTTCATACGAGCTAAAAATCAACATTATAATTATTCAATGAATCATACTTACCAGCGAACAGGATCAAATGGTGAAATAAATGGACAGCTATTACACAGCACATTTATACAAAATCCGCAAACGTTTATTACAACTGTAGGAATGTATAATGATTCAAACGAATTACTTGCTATTGCTAAATTAAGTAAACCGTTATTGAAAAATTTCGAAAGGGAAACTACTATACGTGTGAAGCTTGACCATTAGGAGATGTATAAATGTTTACATACAAGTCGGTCAAAACTAAAGTACTAAAAAAAATACATACTGCACATAAGTCATGGACTGTTACAGATTCAACTGCCGGGACTTACGGTATAGTAAGCTATAGTGGGTACTACTCAGACGGCGATTGGGATATAAGTGATCCTAGTTGTACTAATATAGCTCTCGAAACTACTAGTTCAAATGGTTATTATAAGCGTGAAATATTTGATTCAATTCATCACCTATATTATACCGACCCTGAGAATGCTTACAAATCATACGATTCAGAATATTTACTGCAACAAACTAGAAACTTAAATAGTAATTTAATGGTACTATCTATACCGTCTAAAATTTTTGGTAATCGTATAAAAGAAAATTCTTTTACTATGAGTAGTGATTATGCAAATATATATGATGATAGTATTGGTAATTTAAGGGATAGTAATATAGCTGATTTATCCGGATTCAAAAAATTTAACAAGAGTGATTATATTATTAAATGTGATTTTAATGATGGGTTTAAATTTCAAACAACTAATCCAAACTCTGGTCATTCATACAAAACAGGTAATGGTAGATTTGTAGATATATCAGACGGTCCGTTTACACCAGTTGGTAAAAACGTTACATTTGGAATATTTACAGCATCTATGGCTTCGGGAAGTGATGATCCGGCTATAGATTATGGAGCATCTGGCTCAACGTTTATTACATTCCACGGGTCACAGAGTATAGAGACCGGTTCAAATAGCTTCGTACAAATTGAAAATTCTGTTGTATTAGGTACAAATGAAAAAAGGTGGGATGAAGATTTTAGTTTATCACTATGGGTATATGCTCCATCTGCACAAGCTGTAACAGGAAGTTTTACAGGAGGATGGGTACCTCTTAATACCACTATAGGTGAGCATTCTAATAGACAGCACGAAGATAATACTTATAATGTTATTACAACATCAAGAATGTTCGATGAAAAGGTACCTTGGGAACTTCAAATATATAATGCTTCTGAAACAAATGAAGAAGGTAAAATACGATTTATTCGAGGTAATGCAGGTATAGAAACTTCTATAACATCTACTGCAGCTATAAACGATGAAATATGGCACCATGTTGTTATACAGGTAGCTACTGGCTCAATGCAATTATGGTTAGATGGAAATATACAAGGTGAAAAAGTAGACCCGGTTGTATCAGAGTCAATGTTCGATGCTAGTACAGATTTATTTATAGGAGTGAGACCATGGGGATTCAAGACACGTGAGCACACTAGTAATACTGTTGCGTTACCTGGTAGTAATACACTTCCAATATTTACTGAAACAGGTAGAAATTATATACACCCTTTCAAAGGTAGTGTAAATAACTATAGATTATATAATAAAGCTCTAACAACAGCGGAGATTACATCTCTCAACTTGTACGTGCGTGATTCTGATATAGTAGGTAATCTTTTTTATAACCATGGGTTTGCAGTATTAACTGACCAATCTGGTTCCTATAGAAATATGGTAGAAGATTATACTATGAATTTTAAAGCAACTACAGAACATAAAATACATAATTATAAATGTGTTGTTGAAGATGAAGAATTTAATGTAACATTTAATCCTTCTGCACGCGAGTATGAAGATAAAGATAGCAACAAGTTGAAAGGGTTTGTTACATCTTCAGATTTTACACCATATATTACAACGATTGGTTTATATAATGATCAACATGAATTATTAGCAATTAGTAAATTAGCTAATCCTGTACAGAGCCCTAAAGACTTAGATATTGTTTTTAACGTTCAATTTGATACGTAGATATTTATAATAGATGATAAAACTAAAGAACATATTAAACGAATCTATCAAGCTACCAGCAGACAAGGTGATTGTATTGCAGGCAGATACTGATGAGCATAAACGCGGCCTTGTTGTTAAATGGAGAAGTGATGGCGGGTATGATGTAGCGTATTGGTATGGTACACCTGATAATATAGTCCCAGCAGAAGTTAGAACAGCAGAAGAATTGCCCGATGGTAAGTGGGGAGAGCATGGTGAAGGTTTAGGTGATTATAAATATGTATGGTTAGGATACCATCCAACATTAGATGAATATATAGGTGTGACACCACCTGGAACTGTTCCTGGAGGTCCTAGGAAAGATGATGATGAGTGGAATAAAGGTATAATTGATAAATTAAAAGAAGGCTGTGGTTGTGGATGTAATTCTTGCATAGATGAAAATTTTATTGATGGTAAGAAACCTGGTAGGAAAGGTATTTCAAAACGAGTTGGTATACCAAAAGGTGCATCAATATCACAATTACAAAAATTAGCTAAATCCAAAGGCGAAAAAGGACGTATGGCTAGATGGCAATTAAATATGAAACGTGGTAAGAAAAAAGCTAACGAAGGTAAAAAGAAAGGTATCGATGGTAAAGCATGTTGGAAGGGATATAGATATGCAGGTACTGAAGATGGAAAAGATAAATGTGTAAAGATTAGTGAGTATAAAGCTTTAAACAAGTTAACAGATTATCTTAAAAAGCAGAAAGTAGAAGAAGGTGAGTATCAAGGTCGCGATGTTAAATTAAACAAGCCTATGCAAGGTGATGTTAAAAAATTTAAAGTCTATGTTAAGAATTCAAAAGGAAATGTAGTAAAAGTTAATTTTGGCCAAAAAGGTATGAGCATAAAAAAAGATAATCCAGGAGCTAGAAAGTCATTTAGAGCTCGTCATAAATGTGATCAAAAGAAAGATAAAACTACAGCAGGTTATTGGTCTTGCAAGAAATGGTAATGTATGAGTCATTGGTTATATGAAGGTAAAAAACTTTTAGAAGCACCGGAAGGTTATTTTGGATTTATTTACTTAATTACAAATTTAAAATCAGATAAAAAATATATTGGTCGAAAATATTTTGGATCAACTCGTCGTGTTAAAGTTAAAGGTAAAACTAGACGTAAAGTAATACGTAAAGATTCTAACTGGAAAGATTATACTGGCTCATCTAAAGAGTTAAACAATGATATAAATACTTTAGGTAAGTTGCATTTCCAATTTAAAATTCTTATCTTAGGTAAGACAAAAGGACAAGTTAATTATTTAGAAGAAAATTTACACCATAGGTTTCATGTCCCATCAAATGACTCATTTTATAATGATTGTATAGGCCCAAGGAGATTTGGGAATGTTATAGTTGATGCTGAAGTTAAAAAAATAATAACTGAAATTGTTGGATAGCTGCTAATATTTTCTTATATTAATATATGAGTTTAATAAGTTTACTTGAAACTGTATTAGGTAGGTCTAAGAAGACATCCGGCAATAATATGTCGTTTAAATGTCCTCTATGTAATCATCATAAGCATAAATTAGAAGTTGATCTAAATACACAATACTGGCATTGCTGGGTATGTAATGCTAAAGGTAGAAAATTATATATTCTATTTAAAAAAATCGGTGCATCTATAACTCAATTAAAAGATTTAGCTACACAAACCGATTCATATGTACCTGTAAAGGACATATCACAAACACACGTTTCCCTTCCACAAGAATTTCAGTTAATATTAAACGGTAATAAAACAAATCCAGAATTTAGAAATGCTCTTATGTATTTGAAAAATAGAGGTATAACTAGAGAGGATATAGTTAGATATGGTATAGGATATTGCGAATCAGGTCCATATGATAAAATGGTTATAATACCTAGTTATGATAAAGATGGTAAATTAAATTTCTTTACTGGTAGGAGTTATTATAAAGATTCAACATTTAAGCACAAAAATCCAAAAGTATCAAAAGATATTATTGGGTTTGAATTATTTATAAATTGGAACGAACCTATTACTATAGTTGAAGGAGCTTTTGATGCTATGGCTGTTAAGCGTAATGCTATACCTTTATTTGGTAAAATAATATTAGATAATCTTAAAAAGAAAATTATTGAGCATAATGTAAAAAATATTTATATTGCATTAGATACGGATGCGAGAAAAAAAGCATTGGATATATGTCAGTACTTTATTGATAATGGTGTTAATGTATATTTAATAGAGTTAGGAGATAAAGATCCATCTGATTTAGGTTACCGTGATATGTTAGATAAAAAGCAAATAACAAATTATATTACAGGCAGTGGGTTAATGTTAAAAAAGTTGGGGAGTATGTTTGAATGATACAAACAGTTGATGTAGGGATAAGCCAAGTAGATAAAATACTGCATGTTGCAGATATACATATAAGAAATTATCAGAGGCATAGAGAGTATAGAGAGGTATTTAAGCATTTATATAAAGCAGCTAAAGAACTGCCTGAAAATAGTTTAATTTATGTTGCTGGTGATATAGTACATAATAAAACCGATATATCACCTGAGTTAATAGCTATAACTTCTGAGTTTTTTAAGAACTTAGCTGATATTAGACCTACTATTGTTATTACAGGTAATCACGATACTAACTTAAATAACACTAGTAGACTAGATGCACTAACACCTATAATTAATAATATTAATCACAGTAACTTATTTTATCTAAAAGATTCTGGTGTTTATAAATTTGCAAATATTCACTTTACAGTATTTAGTATTTTTGATCACCCATCTACTTTTATTAAAGCAAGCACGTTTCAAGCAGATACAAAAATAGCATTATTTCACGGTCCTGTCAAATCATCTAAAACCGACATAGGGTATGAAGTTACAGGAGATGAATATACAGCTGATTTATTTAATGGTTATGACTTATCGCTGCTAGGCGACATTCATAAACGTCAATATGTAGATAAAGAAAAAACTATATGTTATCCTGGGTCGCTTATCCAACAAAACTTTGGTGAAGCTTTTAAACATCATGGGTACGCTATTTGGGATGTTAACACCCGTAAGCCTAAATATACTGATATACCTAATAATTATGGATTTTATACAATAGATATTAAAGATGGTGTGTTACCTAATATTGACGATATACCAAAGTATCCAAGACTACGATTGCGCACAAAAAACACAACTGAAGCAGAAGTTAAAACTTTATTAAAAGATATAAAGAAAAAGTGTAGAGCTAACGATGTAGTAATTATAAAGCAAGATAAGATAAAAGGTCAAGCTTCTACATCTAGAACTTTAACGAGAGATGTTCGCGATATTAATTATCAAAATAAATTATTAAAAGAATATATAGACAAGAATCATGATATTGATAATACCATGATGAGTCAAATTAGAAATATAAATAAAACTTTAAATAGTCAATTACAAAACGAAGATATAACTAGATCAGTAACATGGAAATTAAAAACATTTGAATTTTCTAATATGTTTAGTTATGGGGATGGTAACTCTATAAACTTTTCAAAAGCTAAAGATGTAGTTGGGCTTTTTGCTCCTAACCATGCAGGTAAATCTGCTATACTTGATTCTGTATGTTTTTGTATATTTGATAGATGTAGTAGAGGTAAGTTAGCTACAGATATTATGAATAATAAGAAACATAATTTTCATTGTAAATTAAATTTTGAAATTGATGGTACTGATTACTATATTGAAAGGAAAGCTAAGCGAATAAGTAAAGGCTGGATGAAAGGTAAAGTTAGAGTAGATGTTGATTTTTGGTATGTAGATGAAGATGGTAATAACATATCTCTAAATGGTGAGCAACGTAGAGAAACAGATAAAAACATTCAGGGCTACCTAGGCCAGTATGATGATTTTGTTTTAACTGCTCTATCAGTTCAAAATAATAATACAGGTTTTATAGATAAATCACAATTTGAAAAAAAAGACTTATTATCACAATTTTTAGATATAACAGTATTTGAAGAGTTGTATAGTTTAGCAAATGAAGAGATAAGAGATGTACAAGCTTTACTAAAAGATTTTGGTAGTACCGATTACTCACAACAATTAGCTGATGCTGAAGAACAGTTAGATGGAGATCAAGAACACTATAAAGAATATCAAGAACAGAAAACTTTAATTGAAAAGCAAATAAAATCTATACAAAAACAGGTACTAGCTAAAACTAAATCTTTACATAAGCGTATACCTTTAGATAATATTAGTTCACTAGAACTAGAACTGATAGGGTTAAATAATCAAATAAAAATAATAAATACAAGACTGCAATCAGATGAAAAGATAGCTAATAGCAATAAAGAAAAAATTAAAAAAGCTAATAAAGTTTTATCTAGTTATGATTGTGATAGTGTAAATAAACAATATAATAAATTTAATGAAACTAAAACTAAGATATTTCAATTAGAAGAATCTAGAGAGCGGTTAAAAATGGAAGTAACACATAAGCTAGATAAATTAAAAGCTATTGGTCAATTTGATCCAAAATGTGACTTTTGTAAAAATACCCCTTTTATTCAAAATGCATTTAAATTAGAAAAGGAATTAGAAGAAGATAAAATAAAGTCTAATAATCTTCTTGAAGAATTAGGAGTACATAATTTATTTATTGAAACTAACTCTACTACTATTGATGATTATAATAATATAGAAAAATTAAATTCTTTATTATTACAAATTGAAAGAGAGCGGAATACAGGAAGAATAGCCTATTATCAAGCTAAAGAAAAACGAGACGGGTTTCAGAGTAAAGTTAACGAAATAAATAAAAAAGTAAAAGATTATCATAATAATATACAATCTATAAAAGAAAATAAAATTATAAATTCTAAGATTATTGAACTTAGTAATTCTGAGAGTGGCTTACAGTTAGAGTTAAACGACATTTTATCAAAATGTCAATTATGTTATAGTAATATTAAAGTGCATAAATCTCAAATTAAAAATATAAATGCTCAAATTAAAAAAGCGCATACCCTTGAAACAAAATTAAAAGCATATGAATATTATCTTGATGCTATTCAAAGAGATGGAATACCATATGAAATAATATCAGACACTCTACCATATATAGAAGAAGAAATAAATAATATATTATCACAAATAGTAGATTTCAAATTATTATTTGATGTAGATGGTAAAAACATATTGACATATATTAAGTATGGTGATGATAATCAATGGCCTTTAGAAATGACATCCGGTATGGAGAAATTTATTAGTTCACTTGCAATTAGAGTAGCATTAATTAATATATCAAGTCTACCCCGTCCTACTTTTCTAGCTATTGATGAAGGGTTTGGTAATCTTGATACAAATAATATAAATTCAATAGCTATGTTATTTGACTACCTAAAACTACAATTTGATTTTATATTAATAATATCGCATATCGATATAATGCGTGATATGGTTGATGGTACAATTGAGATCAACAGAACAAATAACATAAGTAACGTTATTTATTAATTTGTTGATATTTATATTAGATACTTGCGTAGAGTAAGTAGATATATTGGAGATAGCAAATGCAAAAACGCCGAGTTGGTAAACTTAACCCATTATTTAATGAGACAGTATTAATTAATGAGAAGCAGTTTGAATCAGAATATTTTAGAGTCAGTGATGTACCTTCTGAATTAACATCTGGTAAAAATATGTTTAAGTTGTATGGTAATTCTGAGCTTCTTAAAATGAACACACCACTACTTATACAGGTTACTGATATTAATAAAAATCCAGTTTATCACCATGTAAATAAATTTGTAGATGAAACGGGTCGTATTGTAATTGGTGTATGGCTATACCCTGACACACCACCAGGGCTAGGTAAGATTGAGCTCTTAGGTGTTGCAACGCGTAGACAAGATGGGCGAGAGGTTCCAACAAACTGGAAAGATAGTTACAATGTTAAGTGGCAACGTGAATTAATGCTAAACCCTTTTGTAGATAACACAACACCAATAGTATTTCAAACAATACCTAATATACAAGTAAAAGAGAAAGTAAGAACATATTTAGCAGGTACTTATGAAAATACATCAACAAGTGTGGTTACACAGACAGGGACTGGAACTTACTCTTATGGTGGAGGTGCTGCATCTACATTTACTTTAACTGATACCATTTTTTCATCTTCAGCAGTTGTTAACTCAACTATTATAATAACTCCTCCAGCTAATACTAATTTGTGGCTTCCTGGAGAGATATCTTTAGATCCTAATGCATCAGATGATGGTATACCGTTAGTATCTTTTTTACTTGAAAATGGGCTTCAAAATAACACTACTGCAGAAATAGCGGATATATGGACAGTACCTATTGTAACTAATCAACAGTCTGCAGGAACCACCGTTGGTAAAACTTATGTACCAGGTGTATGGACTTCTGTACCATCTAACTTTACACCTTTTGTTATTAACAACTGTACATACAGTTTAGAATTTCAACAAGA
>Ga0181389_1000094_pt1 | contig 31400 bp, 34 predicted proteins | sample 12SPOviralmetaG_FD_130121 | JGI IMG/M metagenome (GOLD analysis project Ga0181389, IMG submission 130121) | Marine viral communities from the oligotrophic San Pedro Time Series (SPOT) site, San Pedro Channel, CA, USA - 12 SPOT_SRF_2010-06-29 | ecosystem: Environmental > Aquatic > Marine > Strait...
TCAGGCGTAAACTTTAGAGGAACATATGGTTCAGCTGGAACAGTATATGCTCCTGACGATTTGATTTCAACTGCAACATCAGTTTATATTGCTAATAAAACGTTTACTGCATCTGGAAACTTTGCTGCTGATTTAGCAAATGCAGATTCACTAATGACTCTATTCATTGCAGGTGGAGCAAGTTCTCTTCCTACAATCGATTCAAATGCTATCGGTAAAGTTGTTACGGTAAACCCAGGTGCATCAGGTTATACACTATCTTATGCAGATGATGATGTAAATACATACTATGTTTCAGCAGATTCAGATGTTGGTAGAGATGATTCCAATTATGGTAGATCTAAAAACTCACCATTTAGAACAATTAACTTTGCATCTAAATTCATTCATAAGAATAAAACTCAAGACTCAGCTGCGGTTATCCTATTAGGACAAGGCGAGTTTTATGAAAATTTACCAATTCATGTTCCACATAACACATCAGTTCTTGGAGCAGGACTAAGAAATACAAAAGTTCTAGCAAAAACAGGTTATGATTCTGCTGATGCTATGTTCTATCTTAGAGATGCCAACTTGATTGAAGGTATTACTATGTCAGGTATGACAGGCTTTGTGGCAGATTCTGCTGGCGGAGATCCTGTTAATATTGAGAAAGCTACATATAAAGGTGCATTCTTTAAACTAGATCCAAATTATCCGATTGTCAATAAATCACCATATATTAAAGATTGTTCTGCATTCTCAACTGGTGGTATTGGAGCGATTGTTGATGCTGGTCACTGGGACGCAGCTAAAGCAGCTGCTGGTTCATCTGTGGTCTCAATTGGTTCAATGGTATTCCATGCATTTACAAATATTCATTCAGATGGTGTAGGCTTCTGGATTAGAAATAATGGTAAAGCTGAAATCGTATCTTGTTTCACATATTACTGTAAGTTTGGTTATGCTGCTTCTTCAGGTGGTCAAATCAGAGCACTTAACGGCAATAACTCTTATGGAACATATGGTGCAGTAGGAGTTGGATTCGATTCAAACGAAACATCAAATGATGGTAAAGTTAGAGGATTCAATGTTGATTATAAAGATGGAACATTATCACTTGGCGAATTTGAAGATGGCGATGTAATCTTCCAGCCTAATAAACTTAAAAATGCTAAAAATATATCTCGTGGTACAACTATGAGAGTTACAACTGCTACTCCTCACTTGATGAATACAAAAGATAGAATTAAGTTTGATTCTGCTGGTATTTCTTCATGGGATTCGGATCTTACAGTTGGTAGAACAAGACCTATTAGACATATTCAAAAAGTAGATTCATTTAATTTTGATGTGTTTACAGATTCTGGTTTTGGTTCTCCAGTTAACTCATCTGTATTCGGTGCTAAGTCAGTAACTTCTGCTCAAATTACAGATATTACAAGATCTAATCCAATTTCAGTAACAGTATCATCTCACAACTTAGATAGTTATAATCTAATTCAAATCAAAAATGTAATTGGTATGACGCAAGTTAATAACCAGTTCTACATAGTTGATTCGCATGATGCAAATATTCTAAAACTAAAAGACGCTGATAATGAATATTTAACAATCACCGGCGATTCTTCTGGATTTGATGTAGCAGGTACAACTAAAGGTTCTGCGGTTTCTATCACAGGAACTGGAGCAATTGGCGGACACGGTTCAATAGACTTATACAAAGGTTCAAGATATTACTTTGTTTTCGATAGTGCATTAGGAATTAAACACAATCCTTATCTATCAACTCTTGATTCTACACAGTGGGGTGCTAATTTATTTAGTGGAGAATATTTAACAAACGTTAGAAATTCTAGAAGCAAAACAGGATTAAAAGTAACATTTGATTCTGCAGCTCCTGATACGCTATATCTTAACTCATCAAAAGTTAAGCAGCCAATTACATTAAATCTAACATCTCCTAATAGAGTGGATGCAACAGGATTTAGCGCATATACAACTGGCGGTACAGCAACTTTCACTGACTCAGGGTTTGACTTTGATTCTTCAGCCTTTAGTTACATAGGAACAAGAGCAACAATTGTTAATTCACAAACAGCAATTAATAGACTAATTGTTGAAAATCAAATCGACGGTTCTGGTTTCATTGCAGGCGATTCAATTCAAGAATCAGGAGGAGATACTTTTGCTATCCTTAAAGATTCAGCCGCTACACACGGTCAGGTTGGATTTACAATGGCATTTGAAGGATTCTCTGTAGAACCAAAAGAAGGTGGTTCTGTATCATTTGCAACAGATTCAGGATTAACCTCTGATTCAGGTTATGATTCATTCAGTTATGTTATTCAATCAACAACCGGTTGGGACTCAGCAACAGGTAAAGTAGTCTTAGTATTCTCTTCTCAGAAGTTAGAAACAAGTCCAGCTTACCATGGGCAAGTTGCTCGAATTAGATATAGATATAGTCAAGCAAGACTAACTGGTCATGATTTCTTGAACATTGGACAAGGTAATAAAACCCAAACTAATTATCCGGGTACTCCTAATTTGCCAGCTGCTCAAGGAAATGAAGTTGAAGAAAGAGATACGGGGCGAGTTTATTTCGTCTCTACTGACCAAGACGGTAACTTTAGAGTAGGTAACTACTTCCGGATTGATCAGGCAACGGGTAGAGCAACACTAGATGCATCTGCCTTCGACCTTGCAGGTCTTACATCATTGAGACTTGGTTCAATTGGAGCTAAGCTAGGTGAACAAATTAATGAGTTCTCTTCTGATGGTACATTGGCAGGTGGCTCAAATAAGGCAGTTCCAACGGAGCAAGCAGTGAAAACTTATGTAGACACTCAAATTCAGGTACATGCCGCCAGAACTTATGGATCGACAACGACCGGCGGAATGGCATTTGAACAATATATAGATTTTGATGGACTAGATCTATCAGGTGATAAATAATAACTGGCTGGAACAGCCAAAATAAACGCGTTTAACTTTTTAGAGGAATAAAAAAATGGCAACAGTTGATACAGTAAAAACTGCACTAGTCAACAAACTTGAAACTTCTATTACTTCTGCAAGCCCGGAGCAGCTAGCTTATATTGCTAAGGCAGTAAATTCTATTGAGCCTCCAATCGCTTGGTCAAGTAAAGATAGTGACTTTTCAGGTGACAACTATGCAGGATATTTCGTTAACACTACAAATGGAGAAGTAAAAATCACTCTTCCGAATGTAGGTGGTAACACAGTAGGCGACGGTAGAATTAATATCGTTGATGTAAAACAGAACTTTCAAACAAATAACCTTGTTATTGCTGGATATGGCACAGACAAAATCCTAGGTCAAGACAGTGATATTCTTGTGGATACTATGGGTATTGGTTTGCAACTAGTATGGTCAGGCGACACAAATGGCTGGCAGTTCTTGGTGCAGGGCTAATAAATAGTAACTAATAGATGGAGCTAATATAAAATGGCAAAATACTTATCACAGAAAATTAGAGCTGGCGCTCCAGATATTACTAAATGGGACGGCTGGTGCTCTTGGACTTTTGTGCCGAATAATATCAATACTTATGATAATTCGCCATGCGAGTACTTAAGACATAGAACACATTGGTGTGTTCCAGCTGGAATCACTTGTGCCTTTATAGAAATATGGGGCGGCGGTGGAGAAGGTGCAGGAGGATGTTGTTGTTCTGTATCTACACCATCTGGTGCAGGAGCTTACGCTTATAAAACAGTAAAAGTTATGGAAGGCGACTGTTACTTTGTTCACGCAGGGTGGCAGTTTTGTTGTAGATCTTCAGCAGGAGGAAATATTACAGCAGGACCAAGAACGGCTGATAGAAAAACTTATGTAATTGGCCCAGGTCTTACTAACTTCTGTGCTGAAGTTGGATATCCGGGAATGTCAGTATGTTGTCCTAGACAATATCTAGATTCTTCAGATTCAGCAACTAGATTTAGAGCTAAATCTTTTCAACCGGGCGATTCAGGTTGTGCAAGATACTATGGTGGAGACGGCGGTGCAGTTGGTCTTCCAGGGATGATGCAATTACCTTCATATGATTCAGCAGCAGATTCTGCAAGATCAGTGACATTTGGTAATCAGCCTAAGACATGGAAAGCACTTGTTCCTTACCCAGGCGGCTGGTTTGATTGTAAAGGTGGTCATATTGTAGTAAGATATTGTGGAACACAAGCAGCAGGATTAGGTGGTCAAGAACTTTCTAACAAAACTGGTGAGGCAATGGGCCGAAGTTGTACATGTCATCCACATTATATCGAATCAGGGTTTGGTGTTATGGGAGGTTGGACAACAGCAGATGCAATTTGTTGTGGTGCTCCTTCAAGACCAGGGCGTGTAAGAATCACATATCGTTAAACGTTAGGTAGGCTTAAATGGCAAAAAATTTACGAAAATTCGCTCCGGGCTATTCGGATGTTACGCCAGCCGATGACGTTTGCGAACTTATATTTTTAGAAAATAGACAAAACAGTCAAACTGAGCAAAGCGCAATTTACGGCGCTCAGTGTGGAAGATGGTGTGTTCACGCTGGCGCTGGTACAGTACCAAGAAATGACTCTGATTGGGCTAGGCCTAAAACACTAATGTGGGACATATTTGCTCCTGGGTCTGGTGGCTGGGGTGGTTGTTGCTGTATGGGTGGAACATTAGGTGGTGGTGGACTTCATCTTCGAGAACGTCATTGCGCAATCCCAGGCGATACATATTGTATGGTAATTGGATCCGCTGGATGTTGTATGCCATCATCGCGAGACAGAGGTTGTAATAGTTGTGTAAGATCAGCCGCAACATGTTGTCATTCGTTTGTATCAGCAGGTCACTGTGGTTGGGGTGCTTGTTATTTTGATTACTGCTGTTATGATTGTTCAAATGGATCTCCAAATACTGCAAGAGACAAATACGGAATAAGTTTGGCTTTTAAAACGACAGCAAAAGCTCATTGTAGTTGTTATAGCTTAGGTGGTTATTCAACACAAACAGGTTGTGCTTGGGCAAGTGGTCAAAATATTGGTAGAGAACCTTGGTCAGCATCAAGACAATATTGTGGTGGTAAAAACTGTATTCCAAAAACTGATAAAAAAGGATTAGCTCCTTACCCAGGCGGCGGTGTTACATCAGGTTGTAAAATGTGGGAATTTGGTGACAACTGTATGGCCTCTGGCGAATGTCTTAAGAGAATGAAAAACGAAGTTCATAAATTTGGTATGTCTTTTGATATTAATGAATGTTATAATGGATGTGCAGTTTGGTCATGTGGAACTAAGAAATTTGCTAGAGTACAATATAACGATCCTTTACATCATACATCAGGTGCAGCATATATTAATTACACTCAAGTTAACACTAATGCATGGGGTGGATGGAATTGGAGTGCGTGGATGCATTGTAAATTAGGTGCAGGTGGAAAAAACAATTGTCAGCAAAACTTAAGAACTATTGGAATGCCGGGTGCACCAGCACAAGTTTGTGGTGGCGGTTGTTGCTGTGGTGGACAAGGCGCTAACGGTGCCATTATACTTAGATATAGATAGGATATAGAATGGCAAAAAATCTTAGAAAATTCGCTCCCGGCTTAAGTGATCAATTACCAAAAAATCATGATTATTGTGAATTTATTGTTCTAGATGCTAGAGTAAATGATGCAAGTAATAGTCGATCAGTGATCTACGGGAACTCATGTGGAAGATGGTGTGCACCAGCTGGGCAAGGAATGGTTCCTCGCAATGATTCAGATTGGGGTAGAGCTACAAATCTAAAATTACACGCGTGGTCAGCCGGTGGAGGTGGTGCTGGATCATGCTGTTGTATGTATGGTCACCCCGGCGGTGGCGGTTATTATATGCAGTCATGTAGAAAAATAAAAGAAGGCGAAACATATTGTTATGTCATGGGTCATGGCGGTTGCTGTTTTCCAGCATTAGGTGTAAGTGGTTGTTTCACATTAATTAGAGAAGCATCAAATTGTATAAGTAATTGTAACCAAGGCGGTTGGTGTGGTTATAGTAGTTGTTATTATGATTACTGTTGCTGGGATAGAACTGGCCAAGCTAGTGGTTGTCAAGCTGCATCCAATGCAGCAATGCCAAGAGCGTGTTATGATCCAATCGGTGCAACAGTACCATATAGATCGCATTGGATGGTTAAGAGTTCATGCGCATCTGGTTGGTTAAACTACATTCAGCCAACGTCTCTTCATGAGAAACAGTCTACTATGTTAGGCGGTCATGGTAGAAGACCATGGGATGCAGGAACTAATGTTACTAATAAAAACTCTATTCCGGGCGGAAACGATAAAGCAAATGCTTATGAAAGACATCTACCTACAGTAGGACAAAGATACTGTCTTGCCGACAATTGTATGCACTCAGCTGAATGTTCAAATAAGCCTTATACTCCAGCTGTTAGAGGTCATGGTTATGGTGGTCATGGTTACACGTCTATGAATTGCTTCACTGGTTGTGCAGCTTGGGTATGTGGAAATCATGATTGGACTTGGGGTAATATGGATTATGACAGAACTTCAGGACCATCTTGGTTAAATACTCCACAACAAAATGCAAATATGACATGTGGTGGATGGAATTCAAGTCGCTGGTTATTGTGTATGTTAGGTGGTAACAACAATTTATGTTGGACAAATATTAGAACAGTCGGATATGGCGGTCAAGCCGCTAGAGTCTGTGCCGGACCATGCTGTTGTGGCGGTTGGGGAATGCACGGATATATTAATTTTCAATACAGGTAAAGGTATAAAAAATGGCTAAAAAATTATCGACTATCCTGCCAGTGACGGATATGGCATCCGGCCGATTTAAGGGTCAAAGCATATTCTGGAAACCTGGTGTTGAGGGATATGAATCAGGTCTAACTATGAGAGCAGCCGAAATTGGTGCTGGTGTTCATAGTTGGAAAGTTCCAAGCGGTGCAAGTCTTGCTACATTCGAAGTCTGGGGAGGAGGCGGAGGCGGCGCAGCTGCTTTCTGTTGTCAACAAGGAATCCCTGGTGGTTCAGGAGCATACGCTTATAAAACTATTAAAGTTACTCCCGGAAACTGTTATGTATTTTGTACTGACATACAAGTACACTGTTGTAATAATGGTCCTCAAGATGCTAGAGTCTATGGTAAAAGAGGTGGAACAACATCGATTACTGGCCCAGGTCTTACTAACTTCTGTGCTGAAGGTGGTAACCCAGGCGTAACATGTTGTTGGTTCTTTGAAGCATATAGACATAATGAATATATGTACATGTGTGATCTTTTAGGAAGACAAATCGAAGATTCTGATTCAGATGTTATGAGAAGAGCTAGATTCTTTGGTACAAATACTGGAGCACGAGGAAACGTAGGATTTGTACAAACGGGTTGTTGTGGTTCTGCTTGGACAGCAGCAAACTTCTGTGGAATGAAAACTGCAACTCCTTTCCCTGGTGGCTTAGCTATGTGGGGTAGAAGTGGTAAAGGTGGTGTGAACCATAAAGGTCTTAACTATTATTGCCAATGTTATATGGATATTCACGATGGTGCCTCAGGTAGAGCGGCGCACTCAGTTATTGGAGCGTCTTGGCATTCTAGGGTCCCAGGTGAAGGTGGATTATCAGCGGCGACTATGGCAGGTCCTTGTTGTTGTGGAGGCCAAGGTGCTTTTGGTGCCGTAAGAGTTAATTGGGAGTAAAAAATGGAAAAAATTACAAAAACTTTTAAGTACGCACTTCCTGATGAATATACAGGACAAACTAGTACTCAAAAATTAGAAGGCACTTGGACATATAAAGGCCCAAGATATCTAAACTTAGAACTTTCAAACTCTGGTATTAATACAGCAGTTCCTTTGACGAGCTGGGAAGACTTTATGAATCTAACCGAAGATAATGAAACTGATGAAGAAAATATTCTTCTTGATTGCATAGATTCAGAACATGCTTTACTTGCTACAATATTTTATGGAAATAAAGATTCTGACCTTAGTGACTCAGACGTGTTTCCACATTTAGCAGTAACTTTACCAAATGGTCAGGTTTATAAACGACCTAATCCTACTGCGCCAGATCATACATATGACGCACAAAGAATGAAGTGGGATCGCGCAAATGAAACATTTAAAAAGCCATACCCTTGGTTTAAACCATTTATAAACTGGGAAAGTCAGGATATTGCAATAGCTAATGAAAGAATTTTATATGAAGAAACAAAAGCTAAATCTAGTTGGAATGATCTAAGTGCAGATGAAAAAGCTGCCTGGGATACATGGGATTCTGATCTAGGTTCTATTTCGGCTAGAATGAAAGCACAAGGACTAAGATCATATCAATATGTACCAACACCATGGCCGGGAATGCCAGCTGCGTATGTAGAAGACTCTGACGGCTAATTAATACTATTATACATATTACTGTATAACCGATAAAGACAAGTTATATAATTTTTTAGAATTTACACGTGAGGTGATTAAGTGGAAAAAAGAAACACGGCGTTTTTCGTCAATGGCGGAGCTGGTAGAGTACTTAGCTCCGTCCCTGCTTTTGAAAGATATGAAGAAGAAAATCCTACAGATGATTTTATTATTGTCTGTGAAGGTGGTATGGAAATGTTTGCAGGACATCCTACTCTACATGCTAGATGCTTTGACAACTGGCATAAAGGTTTATTTAAAGACAAAATTAAAGATCGTAACTGTGTAAGTCTTGAGCCTTATAGAGTATGGGAATATTATAATCAAAAAGCAAATTTAAGTCAAGCTTTCGATATTGAAATGTCTGGTAAAGGCGTTAGAGATATGAAACCTCCTAGAGTGCATTTGGCTTCAGGTGAAGTTGCTGAAGGCCGCGCTATGGTTAAAGAAGTAAAAGAGCACACAGCTAAACAAAGAGTTGTTGTATTTCAGCCTTATGGAAGAAGTACTCAGCCAATTGGTGATAATTTAGTTGACTCTGGTGGAAGAAGCTTTCATCCAGATGATGTAGTTAAAATTGTTAAAAAATTGCAAGCAAAATATGGCGTTATTGTTATGTCAGAATTTCCTGCAGACTTTCAAGCAATGGGTTGTCCTGATAAAGTAGCTCAACCTGAAAATGCTCCACTAAGAATGTGGTCATCAATTATTCAAGCAGCTGATGTATTTTTAGGATGTGATAGTGTAGGACAACATATGGCATATGCATTAGAAACACCAGCGGTTGTTTGTGTAGGCGCAACTTATCCAGAAAATGTTAGTTATCAAGACAACAATAAATTTCAAGTATTAGATGTTGCTCCTGATAGACGCATGTATGATCCAATTAGAATCTCAATGGAAGATGAAATAGGAAGGCAAAACGACGGAATCATGAAATTAGATGATAAAGCAATAAGTGAAATTATTAAAGAGATTGATAAAAAGATTGCTACAGCTAATGGGAGAACTTCATAATGAGTGATTTGTGGATTGCAGGAATTTCAAGAGGACATAACGGAGCAGTTTGTTTACTTAAGAATGGAGAAATCGTTTTCTCTATTGAAGAAGAAAGATTAAGTCGCCGTAAATATGATGGTGCACCTTTAGCTGCTTTTTTGAAAATCAGAGAATATACTGAAAAACTAGATTATCTAGTGTTAGTGCATACTCAAGGTTTAGAAGTTGGAGGAAAATTAGAATTCTCTGGTGATGATGTTTATTCTGGAATAGCAAGAAAATTAGGAATGATTGAAGATCGTCAATGCACTGCAGATGAGCATCCTCAAGTTGTAGAGATTAGTGATCAACATCATAAGATGCATGCAGCAGCTGCGTTTTATAGATCACCATTTACAAGCGCGAGTGTAGTTGTTGCTGATGGTGCTGGTTCTAGTTTACCATATCAAGACGGAGTTACTGGAAGACCTACAGCTATTTGGGAATATGAAAGTATTTTCGAAGCAGCTTATCCTGCTATCTTTAAAACTAGATATAAACACGTAGGCACAGCAGATACTATTATGCCGCATTATTCTAAAGAAGTTGATGCTGAATTTTTAGGTGAACCGGGAAATCTAATTGAAGTTATGACTGACGATAGATGTGGAATTACTAAAGTCTATGAAGCTATTACTACATTTTTACAGTGGCAGCCAATTGAAGCTGGAAAAACAATGGGGCTATTTCCTTATGGAGTAGAAAGTAATCTACCACCATTCTTTGATGAGCATGCACCAGCTCCTGGGTCATTTAATAGAAATCTGTTTATGCCAAATACTCCAAATGGAGCATTCTTAAATGTAAATTATTATGAGCAATTTGCTACAACACCAGAAGATTTTGAATCTGTTGGTGGAGATATTACTAAATTATCAATTGCAAGAGACATTGCATATAAATGTCAAAAAGAAACACAGGCAGAATTAATTAAACTTATTCGTAAAGCTGTAGATAAAACAGGAAACACTAATGTCATTGTGACAGGCGGATTTGGTTTAAACTGTGTTGCTAACTATGAGTACTTAGATGTCTTAAAGGATGAAGGTATTACTCTTTATGTAGAACCTATTTCTAATGATGCAGGTACAGCAATTGGAGGCGCATTATATCATCACTATATGATGACTAATGATGATGAAGTTAGAGATTATGGTGCAACATTATATCTTGGTCCAGAACAAGACTGGAATGAAGATGATGTAGAAGCTGTAATGGATGAGAATATGGAACTAACTGATGCAACATATGAAGATATTGTTGATTTGTTAGTCGATAAAAATATCGTTACTATCTTTCAAGGACGTTCAGAAAACGGCCCGAGAGCATTAGGTAATAGATCAATCTTATTTGATCCAACCTTTGAAGATGGTAAGGACTACGTGAATAGTGTGAAGAATCGAGAATATTTCCGGCCGTTTGCTGGAACAATTCTGGAAGAAGACGTACATAATTGGTTCGATCTTCGTGGTATGGACAAATCACCTCACATGATGTATGCCGTAAATTGCCAACCCGGAGTTGAAGAAAAGATTCCAAGTATTATTCACGTAGACGGTTCATGTAGAATTCAAACTGTAAGTAAAGAAGAAAATCTTCATTATCATAATTTGATTTCTGCATTTAAGAATAGAAAAGATGTTCCTATTCTATTTAATACTAGTTTTAATTTAGGTGGAGATCCATTAGTTGAAACTATTGCAGATGCTGTTGACACATTGAAACGATGTGATATTCAATATCTGTATCTTCCTGAAATCGAAAAACTATTAAAGGTACCAAACTCATGATATGGCTAACAAACCCACAACCAGTAAATACATACTGGGAAAAAGCAAGAAATAAACTTTCTGAAGAAAGTCAACAAATTCTAACTGATTATGTTGAAGCTAATAAAGATCAATTAATGGCTGGTGAAACTAAATCAGAAGATGACGATGGAGCTAAAGATCTACTAACACGCAATAGTAAAATTATGTGGATTGAAAATAATGAAGCCACTGGACAACTTTATTGGGAAATCGGTCAAATGATTATCGCACTAAATAATGATAAGTGGAATTTTAATATTGATATGCTTGAAAGTCTGCAATATGCAGAATACGAAGAAGGCGGTCATTACGCTCAGCATTCTGATGATAGTATGGTATGTGATGCAGGAGAAAACGTTAGAAAACTTTCTTTCAGTATTCTTATAAGTGAACATGATGATTTTGAGGGTGGTGCTTTAGATCTAAGTATGTTTGCACCTGAATGGGATGGAAATATTGAGCAAGGTGAAATGATTTCATTTCCATCAATGATGCCACATATAGTTCAACCTGTAACTAAAGGTAAAAGAAAAGTGTTGGTTGGCTGGGCAAGAGGACCTCGTTGGGTCTAAAATAAAGTATCAGCGAAATCTAAAAATGTGTCGTATACTAATGTTCTGTTCTTTAATGCTTTGTTTGCAAAGCTGTCTAATTTCGAAAGATCTGATACTTCAGAACGTACCAGAACAGGCAACAGTCCGGCTTTCATGGCCATTTTAGCGTCCATTACTTGGTCGCCAATATAATAACCATTTTTATACGGCACATTAAATTCGTCACGTAATCTTCTAAACATTCCTACTTTAGGTTTACCAAACATATCTGATTTGTGATTTGATTCATTATATAAAATACCGTCAATGCTAGGGCAATTATATTGTCCTAGTAATTCAATAACATAATTGTTTATATCATCTACCTGTGCATGCGTAACTAATCCAGCACTAATCCCAGGTTGGTCATGAATCATAGCAATTTTAAATCCTCTATGTCTAAGCTTTGCTACAGCAATGAAAGATTCTTTTATTGGTCTTGCTGATTCACGTGAAAGAATAGGATTACCATCAGTTTCAAACATAACACCATCTCGATCAAATGCTACTAGAGGTCTAGGATATTTTGCGTTTAGTTGTTCTCTATTAAGTTGGAAATCTTCATTTACTTTTTCACCATTAGGATTCGATGTTGTTGGTTGATCACCCCACATATTATAAGTCATTGTTAATATAATCCTCTACTTTAGTAAACTCATAATGGCCACAAGTACTTAATAGCTTGTCTGTATTTGCACATGTATACTTTTGATATTGGCTTTTTAGATTATCAGGCATCTTAATGTATTTTACTTCTTTCTCATATTTATCTGCAATAGCTAATCCAATTGTTTCAAAACTAACAGCACGGCCTGTTCCAATATTATAGATTCCTGATATTTTTCGATTCATCATTCTTTCATGTATTTCACAAATATCATTTACACAAATAAAGTCTCTATAATATAGATGTGAGTCTTCGAATAAAGAAATAGTTTTTTGTTTTTTAAATTTAGTTACAGGAGATGCTTGGTTTCCTTTATGATCTTCATAATCTCCATAAACATTAAAATATCTAAAACCTTGAATTTGTTGTTTATGGATAATAGTATTAACGTGCCTGTCTAAATAATATTTAGACCAAGCATAGCCGTTCATAGGAGATTTTTTAGCACCTTCTTTGAAATCTTCTGGAGTTTCTCCAATACCATACACACTGGCAGAAGAAGCATACTGGATTGGAATATTATGCTCAGCACAACGCTCAAACAGTTTAACCGAAAACTTATAATTTTTTTCGTATAATAAATCTGCATTAGTTTCAGTAGTAGATGATATTGCACCTAGATGTATACAATAATCTATTCCATCCCAATCTAATCCCCAATCAAAAGGCGTATCTCTTTTAACGATATCATGACCAAGAGATTCAAAATGTTTTATCATATTTTTACCGATAAATCCTTTAGATCCGGTTATTAGTAACTTCATTAATTGCCTCCGCTAGTTTGTTAGGGTTTATTGAGTATGTTCCAATATGTTTAACTGCTTCACCTGACATTATATTTGCTATAATAACAGATTTAAATATTTCAATATTCATATCGCAACATATTGCTAATGTTGCTGTAAAAGTATCACCTGCACCTGTAACATCAAAAACTTCAGTTTCAACAGCTGGATAATGTTCAATAACATCTCCAACGTATAATACTCCTTCAGATCCTAATGTAACCATAAAGTGTTCAATATCTAAGTCGTCTCTAACTCTTCTAGCGTGTACTAAAAGTTGTTTTGCTGTAAGGTTTTCTTCGCCAATATATTCTTCAAATTCTTTTCTATTTGGCTTTAGAATATAAGCACCTTTATATTCAACCAAAGGTTTCTTAGGATCTACAATACATCTCTTACTTTTTTCAATAATGTTTTTAGCATACTTGATTGTTCCTTTATTATAATCAGATAATACAACAATGTCCATATCATTAAATATTTTAAAATTATCTTCTATCTCTTGACTTTCAATAAATTCTTCAACATCAACTCGAGATAACATAAAATTATCACTCAACACACGAACTTTGTGTGGCATTATTTTTGTTTTTACTATATTTCCATGTGCATTTATTTTCTTTAATATATAATAATGTATATCATCACAGTAACCATGTAATGAAACTTTATTAGTTGCTGCTCTGATATTCATATAAGTATTACCAGCGCCTCCTAAAGATATCTTTTTCTTTTTTAAATTGACAATTGGAATCGGCGCTTCAGGTGATAATCTTGTCGATGTACCATACCAATATTCGTCGATTATGATGTCGCCTATAACATGAATCATTAACTACTCCATGAGGTTATTTATGGCATTACGTGAATTACTAAAAGACATCCACACTGAAGCAGAGGAAGAAGAGTTTGCCAAACTCCTAATGTCAGGTGAGATGAATCCCGCATTATACGGGTTATATTTGAATCAACAATTTCATATATATTCGGCTTTAGAAAATAGAGCATATAAGTTTCCTTTTTATCAGAAAAAATTGAGAAAAATGGGAAGAATGATGGCTCTTGAAATTGATAGGAATGGGTATTACTATCCTAAAGTACTTTTGCCAACTACTAAAAAATATATTAAGTATTGTGAAACGTTGGATAAAGACCAAGTGATTGCACATTTGTATGTTAGACACTTTGGTGATATGTATGGTGGACAAATGATTAAAAAGAAAATTCCAGCTTGTAATGGAGAAAACGTTGCTATGCACAGCGATGGGATTTATTATGAATTTGAAGATGCTGGTAAACATATACAATATGTAAGAACTTTGCTTGAAGATAATATGTATGAAGAATGTAAAGTAGTTTTCCAATATGCAATCGATCTATTTAAGGAACTAATGGCCTATGATATTCCCTCAACTTATCTCGACTTCTGCCCACCTGTCAGCGATATTAGAAGAATCGACAGAGACAGTAACTAGACATAAATTTCCATGGCCTGCATTATCTTACGGGCCGTGTGAAAAATTTAGAAGAGCTGATTTAGATATAATAGACGCCAGAGAAAAGAAAAATCTCTGGATGCTACATTTAGTTGTTTACCCTCATTTCTATGATGGTGCTCCTATTTACGGATTTGATATAATAGCTGGTCCTAAGAAAGTCACTGGAGCTTTTCATGACTTTTCTCCTATGGACCATAATAGTAGTATTATAACACAGTTTGGAAAGAATGTAAAGGACTTTATTCCAAAAAAACAAAGAGAATTACCAGAATGGGCAAAAAATATATTTAGTCCTTACATGATTGCTGCAGGTAATGTAAAAATAGGACAAGAACTAGATGACTTATTAGATTTAGCAGTTTCTAATTTAGAAATGCATATAAACTCTATTGGGATATCTAGAGATAAAGCATGGGTAGACGAAAATTATTACGCTAAAAATCAGTCATGGTATGTTTATAATCAAAGACAAAATCCTCATACAGCTCGTGTGATGGAATCATTAGGTATTGAAAAAGATCAAGTAAGGAAATATATCGATGAAGCATTATGGCCGCTTGAAGAAGCTTGGCAAGATAGCAAGCCTGTTCTTTCTGATTAAAGGATTAATTTGGCTTATTGTTTTTTATTTTGGAGTGGAGATAATAAAGTACAGCTCCGGATGAAGAACCACCATCTCCGGGATTAAGCGGCACATATAAATCCCGCCAAGGAAATTCTTTAGTTATTCTATTTCTAACACCTTGGTTAAACGCGCATCCTCCTGTTAAAATAAAATTAGTAAAATTGCCTGACCAATGTTTAAAGATTTTTATAATTAGATCTTCGAAAACAATTTGCGTTGCATATGCAATGTCTTCAGGCGAATATTTTTTAAACTTATCTCCTATACCTCTATGAAAATTTTCAGTAAACATTGGTGCCCATGGATGAGCAATAATCATTCTTTCCACATCTCTTAAACAATTTTTAGTTGATAACTTAAGTGGTCCTGTTTTTGTTTTTATTGAATTTGCCAGTTCTTCAAATTTCTTTTCTTCTTTATTAGGAATAAATCCAGCTGCTTTTGTCATAGCGCTATAAAATAAACCTAAACTATCTGGGTAATTCACTTTGCCTATCATCTTCATTTTTAATCCATAAGCAGCCCAAACCGTTGTACAATTAAATTCACCAATAGAATCAATTGATACAATAATTGCTTTATCAAATCCACTGTTATAATATGCAGCAGCATGACTTGCATGGTGTGGGACATAATCCCATTTATAATTAAGATCTAGTTCTTTTAATATTTTTGAAACATTATTACGACTTATAAAGTTAGATTGACCAGCCATCATTTGTCTTAATCCTTTTAAATAAGGATTCTCATACCATATAATTTTATCAGGTTTAGCTACAGCTTTACACAAATTTATCATATCTTCATCATGATATTTTTTATCTGAATTAATTGAATATAATTTGTTTGCATCATCATACACTGAGATTGACGCATCATGGCCGTGACCAGACATTCCCCAATAAATCATTTTTGACTATCACCTTTCATAATTCTATAATTATCTTCTACAGAATCTGGAGTTGATACTTCTACTAATATACCAGCTTTTTTACAAAAGACTTGATGAGGTTCACACGGATCATTATGATAGACATCACCTTCTTTTAATACAGTTCTTTGTACTTCAGCATTCTCTGTCATAATTTTTGTAACTAAGAATTCACCATTTAAGCATAACCAAGTTTCCATTTTTTCTTTATGAAAATGCATTGAAAACTTAGAACCTTCTTTAAAAGATAATAGTTTACCACAATACTTATCATTTGTAGCAAAGATAAGCTCGTGACCCCAGCCTTTCTCTACAAAGCCTTTAAGTTTTGTCATTAATCCACTCCAAAATTTTTGTAGAAGATTGATCTGGCACTGTTTCGAAAATCTTAATTAGTGCTAATCCATTACCTACAACCCAACTTGGTTCATAGTCTCCGCCTTTAGTAATCATCCACGGTCTCACTTTTTTGATTAACTCTAAAGGAGTATCCTCTTCAAATATAATAACTTCATCAACATACCTAATTGCTTCTAGTACAATCTTTCTATCTTTTTCGTTATGAAAGGATTCTCTTTTTATTCTTTTCATACTTTCATCAGAATTAAGACCAACTACAAGCTTATCTCCTAGTTCACGAGATTTTTTTAGATAATCTATATGACCAGGGTGTATGATGTCAAAACATCCATTAGTAAAAATTACGTTCAATCAACTTCTCCACATTTGTTTTTATATAAATAGAATCAATAATAGATATATTATACCACAGTTTTCGGCAAAAGTACAGGAAAAAATATGGCAGCTCCAAATTCACGATCTACGTTACTTGATTATTGCCTCAGAAAACTCGGTGCACCTGTCCTCGAGATAAATGTCGATGCAGATCAACTTGAAGATAGGTTAGACGAAGCTCTTCAAGTGTACCAAGAGTTTCACTCTGACGCTACAGTAAAAACGTATTTAAAGCATTTAGTTACTTCAACAGATGTGACAAATAAATATATTCCTATATCATCTAATATTATATATGTAAGTCGTTTGTTACCCTTTTCGGATTCAACAAGCTCAAGTTCAAATATGTTTGGTATCAAATATCAAATGATGTTGAACGATATATCTGACTTACAAAATTTCTCAGGTGATCTAGCATACTATACACAGATGCAACAATATTTATCTCTTCTAGATTCTACTTTACATGGTAGTCCTACTGTTCAATTTTCTCGACATCAAGATCGCTTAAATATTTTTGGTGATTTTGAAGATGGAGACATTAAAGCTGGAGATTATGTTTTAGCGGAAGTTTATCAAATTCTTGATCCAAGTCAGCATACTTCAGTGTTTAACGATATGTGGTTAAAGGATTATACTACTCAGCTTATCAAACTACAGTGGGGCGCAAACCTTATTAAATTTGAAGGCATGCAATTACCCGGTGGTGTTACACTTAATGGTCGTCAGCTTTATGATGATGCTCAAGCTGAACTCGAAAAACTAATGGAAAAAATTAGATTAGAACACGAGCTTCCTGCTGATTTCTTTATAGGATAAAATAATGGCAACTAACGCTTACTTCAGTGACAGGGTCACATCAGAACAAAGACTATATGAAGACATCATTATTGAGTCTCTAAAAATGTATGGCCAAGATGTGTACTATCTACCTCGAACACTCGTAAACGTTAACACTATTTTAAATGAAGATATTCCATCTACATTTAGTAATGCATATAAAATAGAAATGTATATTGAAAATGTCGAAGGTTTTGAAGGTGAAGGAGATATATTTACTAAATTCGGTGTAGAGATAAGAGATGAAGCTACGTTTGTTGTTTCTAGGAAAAGATTTGGTAATGCTGTAGTACAATATGATAATCAAATTGAAACCGACAGACCTCAAGAAGGAGACTTAATATATCTTCCATTGAGTCAATCTTTATTTGAAATAGGACATGTTGAAAAAGAACAACCATTTTATCAATTAGCACAGTTACCTACATTCAAAATGAGATGTAATCTATTTGAATATTCAGGTGAGCAACTTAATACTGGAGTAGGACAGATAGATGATACAGAAGTTTATTCAACATTTCAATATGTTCTCGGATATACTAAACCAAAAATTGCTACTGGCACAACCACAATATCAGGCGGATCAATTGACGCAGTCTCAATTGCTGATAGTGGCGACGGTTATCGCGGAACAGCACCTAGCGTTTCGGTAAGTGCACCAGATTCTGGAGGAACAAGAGCAATTCTAGGAACAGTTCTAACTGGAGGTAAAATTTCAGGTATTACTATTTCTAATGCAGGTGCAGGTTACTCATCAGCTCCTACAATAACAATTGGTGGTCCAACTGATGTAGAATTTGTAAGAGGTGAGACAATTACACAAACATTTGCAAGTGGTGTAAAAATGTCTGGCGAAGTAATTAAACAAAACGATTCAGATGCACTTCTTTATATCGCACATGCAGGAGCAGATGATGGTCTTTACCATGAGTTTGCAACAGGCCTAGATATAACAGGTGCACAATCTTTTGCGGCTTCTACAATTAAATCTGTAACCGAATTAGATAATAGTTCAGACACTGAAGACAATACGGACTTTGATAATGATATGACAGGATTCTTAGACTTTAGCGAAAATAATCCGTTTGGAGATCCTGAATAATGAACGATGATATGTTTGATTTCGGTTTTACTGCAGTTAATGAAGATGAACTGACTGCGGTACAAGATGCACAAAAAGCTGTAGGTGATACTGCAGTTGAAGCTAGAACTTCTCAAGACAAACTTGATAGATTATATAACGCTATCACGCCATTATTAAATAATCTTAAAGCGAATCCAGAAAAAGATTATATTCTTTGGCCGAATAGATTAGCTAAAGTTGAACAGTTCGAAGATAAATTACAAGAAATCTATAAGGGTTCATAATGTTTGGAAATTATTTTTATCACCAAAGAGTTGTAAAAGGCGTATCGACATTCGGTAAAGTCTTTAACGACATATTTGTTATACGTAAAGATGCATCAGGTAAAGTTGTAAGTCAAATAAAAGTTCCTTTGTCATATGCACCTAAACAAAAATTCTTAGAAAGAATTAGATCAGTTCCTCAAGAAGGACAAAATCATATTGCAATGAAGTTGCCAAGAATGTCATTTGAAATTAGTGGTATTTCTTATGATACTGCTCGGCAGCTGCCAAAAGGTAATTTTGAAAGTAAGCCTGGGTCAACAACCAGCCGAAGACAAAAATTTAGACAGTCAGTTCCTTATATAATGAACTATGATTTAAATGTTTATGCTAAAAACCAAGATGATGCATTACAAATAGTTGAGCAAATAATTCCATATTTTAATCCTCAATATACATTGACTATTAAACCGTTTGGAACATCATATGATGTTTCAGAAGATGTACCTATTATTTTAACTGGTGTTTCACTTTCAGATGATTTCGAAGGAGATGTTGCAAGTAGACGAACTATAATTTATACATTATCTTTTGATATGCATGTTAACTTCTACGGTCCAATTAATGAAGGTGGAATCATTAGAAAGTCAATTGGTGCTCTTGATATTCTTGGTGGAGTAACAACAGTTGATTCAAATGGTGGAAGTAAAATTACAACTACACAAGTAACTACCCCATTAGAAAAAATTACCGTAACACCGAATCCAATTGGTGTATCACCTGATAGTGATTTTGGATTCACTGAAACTATTATATTAGCAAGCGATTCAGATGCTGCTGTGAATTAAGGAGACCAAATTGATTGATTCTGATAATGTTAAAGGTGACTATGATTATTCAAGAGAAACCTATTATCAACTTATTGAAAAAGGTAAAGAAAGTCTTGAACTAGCAATTAGAATTGCTGAAGAAACAGAACATCCTAGAGCGATTGAAGTTTTAGCCGGGATGATTAAAAATGTTTCAGACGTAAATGATAAATTGATGGACCTTAATCGTAAGTTAAAAAATATAGATAATGAAGAAATTAAAAAAGTTCAAAATAACACGACTAATAATGTAATGATTGCATCAACTGCTGACTTACAAAAATTATTGAAACAAGACGCGAAAGAGAGTATTATTGATGTCACACCAAGAGAGCTACCTAGGGAATCCTAATGTTAAGCGCGATGGTGTTGATCAAGAATGGACTACTGAACTTGTAGAAGAATACATGCGGTGTTCAAAAGATCCTCAATACTTCGCTGCTAAATATATAAAAGTTATTTCACTCGATGAAGGTCTAGTTGAATTCAACCTGTACCCTTATCAAATAGACATGTTTAGGCATTTTAATGACAATCGCTTTAGTATTGTTTTGGCATGTAGGCAATCAGGAAAATCAATATCGGCCTGTGCCTATTTGCTATGGTACACCCTCTTTACGCCAGAGAAAACGGTCGCGGTACTTGCGAATAAAGGGGCAACAGCTAGGGAAATGCTCTCACGCATTACGCTCATGCTGGAAAACATTCCTTTCTTTTTACAAGCTGGGGCAAAAGCTCTTAACAAAGGTAATATTGAGTTTAGTAATAACTCTAGGATTATTGCTACTGCTACTACTGGGTCTTCAATTCGTGGTCTTTCTGTCAACCTTCTATACCTTGATGAGTTCGCTTTTGTAGAAAGAGCAACTGAATTTTATACTTCAACTTATCCGGTTGTATCTGCAGGTAAAGACACAAAGGTTATTATTACATCAACTGCAAATGGAATTGGTAATCAGTTTCATAAGATCTGGGAAGGAGCGGTACAAAAAACAAATGAATATTCAAGTTTTAGAGTTGATTGGTGGGATGTACCGGGGCGTGATGAGAAGTGGAAAGAAGAAACAATATCCAACACTTCACAATTGCAGTTCGATCAAGAATTCGGAAATACATTCTTCGGTACTGGCAATACTCTTATCAATGCAGAAACACTCTTAAAGTTAAGAGCTAAAAGACATACTAAAGTATTAGAAGGTGGAGATCTTTTAATATACGAAGAACCGCTCACTGGTCATGAATATATCATGACTGTAGATGTAGCAAGGGGAAGAGGTCAGGATTACTCTACATTCAATTTGATCGATATTAGCGTTCGCCCATTTAAACAGGTTGCTGTATATCGCAATAACACTATCTCTCCATTACTCTTCCCTAATATTATTTATAAGTATGGAAAATTATATAATGATGCATATGTTATTGTAGAATCAAATGATCAAGGATCTTTGGTAACCAATGGTCTTTATCAGGATTTAGAATATGAAAATATGCATGTTTCAAGTATGGTGAAAGCTGATTCTGTAGGAATCGAGATGACAAGAAAAACAAAAAGACTCGGTTGTTCTGGAATTAAAGATTTATTAGAACATGACAAAATTGATATTTCTGATGAAAATACTATTATGGAAATATCAACATTTGTATCAAAAGGAATATCTTACGAAGCACAAGACGGAAACCATGATGATCTCATGATGAATCTAGTAATGTTTGGTTATTTTTGTTCTACTCAATATTTTACTGATATGACTGACATTAATCTAAAAGAAATGATGTTTAAGCAAAGAATGAAAGAAATTGAAGATGATTTACCTGGGTTTGGTTATCAAAGTACTGGAATGGAAAATATAGTAACCATGACAGAAGATCAAATGATGGGTAGGGAATGGGCAGTGGAAGAAAGTGAAGATTTTTAAGATTCATTTTATTATAAATAGTTACAGGTGAAAAAATTAACTAGCGTATTATGTGGAACTTATAATTTAACTGAGAGGAAAATAGCATGGCTTTTTCAGAATCTCCATCAATTGTAGTTAGAGAAATCGATCTTTCTGGGGTAGTCCCTTCAGTTTCGAGTTCTACTGGTGCATTTGCTGGTAACTTCGAATGGGGCCCAGTTCTCACACCAAAGAAAATCAATAATGAAATTAAACTGGTAGAGACATTTGGCGCACCTACAGAAACTACAACTCGTAACTTTCATGAAGCATCATACTTCTTGAAATATACTTCAGATCTTCGAGTAGTACGTGTGATCGACTCAGATGCTAAGAATGCATTTGTTGGCGGTGCCGCTACAGGCGACGCAACACACGTCATTAAAGAAGAAAATGATTGGGACCTACAAAAAGGAACTCAAGAAACTAATAAAAGACAATGGTTTGCAAAATACCCAGGTGACCTAGGTAATTCATTGCAAATTCAAGTTTGCCCATACGATTCAGCTGATGATGCTGCATTTACAACATGGGCTTTAGAAGATAACTTCGATGCAGCTCCAAACACTTCAGCATATGCCACTGGCAAAAATGCTTTGAGAGATGAGGCTCACGTTGCTATCGTCGACAGAAACGGTAAATTTACTGGAACTAGAGGAGCAGTCCTCGAAACTTTCCCATTTGTATCTTTTGCAAGTGATGCAAAAACTGCTGATGGAACTTCAAACTATATTAAAGATGTTATTAATAACAGATCAGAATATGTTTGGATGGGTTTCCATGACAGTGACCATGCAAATGCTGGAACTGATGCTGACAGCGGTGATAACTATAAAATGGCTGTTGAAGCAGTAAAAACTTACAACCTAGCGAATGGCGCGGCGTCTGCATTTAGCTCAGCTGGTGCACTCGGCAAGTTCTTACTAGGTTATGACAAATTCGCGGATAAAGATAATATCCAAGTTGATCTACTTATCGCTCCCGGATTGAATACCAGACTTTCAACTACTACTATGGCTAATAAACTGGTAACAGTTGCTCAGTCAACTAGAAAAGATTGTGTGGCAATTACATCTCCTTCTAAAGCTGATGTTATTGATACAACTACTCCAGTTACAAATACTGTAGCAGGAACTGGTACATTCACTAAGTCTTCTTATCTCTTTGTAGATAATAACTGGCTTAAAGTATACGATAAGTATAACGATAAATATATCAATATCTCTGGTGCATCTTCTACAGCAGGTATCATGGCAGCAACCGATTATGTTGCAGCTCCGTGGTTCTCGCCAGCTGGACCAAGACGTGGCCAATATCTTGGAATTACAGGACTAGCTTATACTCCTAATAAATCTGAGAGAGATACACTATATAAAGTCGGCGTCAACCCAATCGCCAATATCCCAGGTCAGGGTGTATTACTCTTCGGTGATAAGACAATGCTTGCAAGACCTTCTGCTTTTGACAGAATCAATGTAAGAAGATTGTTCCTTACAATCGAAAGAGCAATAGCATTAGCTGCTCGGAACGTAATGTTCGAATTCAACGATGAATTCACAAGAGCAGAATTTGTTGGTATTGTAGAACCATTCCTAAGAGAAATCAAAGGAAGAAGAGGTATCACAGACTTTAGAGTAATATGTGATGAAACCAATAACACGGCCGCTGTAATTGACCGCAATGAATTTATTGCCAACATTCTAGTTAAGCCTGCAAGAAGCATCAACTTCGTAACGTTGAACTTCGTAGCAGTCAGAACTGGCGTTGACTTTGAAGAAATTGCTGGCAACATAGCTTAAAGGAGATATGTAAATGGCAATTTTAGGAGTAGACGATTTTAAATCGAAAATCCGAGGTGGTGGTGCTCGTCCTAACTTATTTAAGACGACTTTAAACTTCCCTGGATATGCTGGTGGCGATGTTGAGTTAACATCATTCATGTGTAAAACTGCACAACTTCCTGCATCAACCATTGCGCCAATTGTAGTTCCTTTTAGAGGACGACAGTTGCAAATGGCTGGTGATCGTACATTCGAACCTTGGACTGTTACTATCATTAATGATACTGACTTCCAAATTAGAGATGCAATGGAAAGATGGATGAATGGTATTTCAGCACATACTCAAAACACTGGCTTAGTCAATGTTAATGAATATGTAGCTGATATGATTGTTGAACAACTGAATAAAAACGGTGATACAATTAAGACGTATAACTTTACTGGAGCATTCCCAACTAATGTTTCTGCGATTGATTTGGCATATGATGCTAATGATGCAATCGAAGAATTCACTGTTGAGTTCCAGATTCAGTACTGGACAAGTAACACTACATCTTAGATAAATAGAAGTATGGGCGGGGTTTAGTCTCCGCCCATCTTAAATTACTAGTAAAAGGTGAAATAATGGCAGAAGACGGAAATGGTTTCAAGCTCTTTGGGTTTGAAATTAAAAGATCAAAAGAGGAAAAGAAGGAAAAATTACCTTCTATCGTCCCGCCAATTGATGATGACGGTGCAGGATACGTAACTGCGGCCGGGTCCCACTTTGGGCAATACTTAAATTTAGATGGAGATGAAAGTTCTGATAACCATCACCTGATTGCAAAATATCGTGGAGTTGCGCAACATCCGGAAACAGATGCAGCAATTGAAGATATTATTAATGAAGCAATTAGTGCAGGTGAAGATAAACATCCTATCGAAGTAAACCTTGATAATGTTGAAAAGCTTTCAGCAAGTATTAAGAAATCTATTATTACAGAATTTAATAACATTACATCCATGTTGAAGTTCCATGATAATGCTCATGAGATTTTTAGACGTTGGTATGTAGATGGAAGACTATATCATCACTTAGTTGTTGATGAAAGCAGATTGGCAGATGGAATACAAGAAATCCGTCCGATTGATGCAGCAAAAATCCGTAAAGTAAAACAAGTTAAAAAGGCTAAAGATCAACAAACTGGTGCGGCTGTCATCAAAAGTGTTGATGAGTTTTACATTTACCAAGAAAAACCAGGGTCACAAACAGGTGGTGTAAAGCTAAGTCCTGACTCAGTGAGTTATGTAACATCTGGTATTATGGACCAACAAAGAAAGAAAATATACAGTCACCTTCATAAAGCACTGAAGCCGATTAACCAACTAAGAATGATGGAAGATTCTTTAGTTATTTACAGATTAGCTCGTGCTCCCGAACGCAGAATTTTTTATATTGACGTAGGTAACTTACCTAGAGGTAAATCTGAGCAATATCTAAAAGACATTATGGCTCGTTATAGAAACAAATTAGTATATGACGCAGACACTGGACAATTAAAAGATGATCGAAAGCATATGTCTATGCTGGAAGATTTTTGGTTGCCTAGGCGTGAGGGTGGTAGAGGTACACAAATCGAAACTCTCCCAGGCGGAGAGAACCTAGGGCAAATTGATGATATAATTTATTTCCAAAAGAAGTTATATCGATCTCTAAACGTTCCCCTCTCACGTCTAGAGCAGGAGCAAGCATTTTCGCTTGGTCGTGCTACTGAAATTACAAGAGAAGAATTAAAGTTCCATAAGTTTATTGAAAGGTTGCGTCGTAAGTTTGCAACATTATTCCTTGAAATACTTAAGAAGCAATTGATTCTAAAAGGGGTAATTACTGCTGATGATTGGGAGTTGTGGAAAAATGATATTAATATTAATTTTATTAGGGATAATCATTTCACTGAACTTCGTGATGCAGAAATATTTAAAGAGAGAATTGGTACTCTTGACGGCCTTGCGAACTATATTGGACCAGAAGGATTCTTTTCAAAGGAATACATATATAAGAATGTCTTAATGTTATCTGACGATGAAATCGCAGAAATGAAAAAACAAATTGAGGCGGAAGCTGCAGCTGGTGAAGAAATGCCAGATACAGATAATGAAACGGATGAACCAGAAGAGGAACAGCCAAGTGACGACGAACCAGATGCTGACGAGCAACCAGAAGAAGAACCGGAAGAATCTTAATTGGGATTTTATTAGAGCCGGATATCATACGACTCTAATGAATTTATCCAAAAATGCTGAAATAGCCGATAAACAATGGGCAATAACCGGGGATATTAGTTGGCATGCATCATATAATATGTATGTTAAAAAGATAGTCGAATTAAAAGAAAAAATTAAAAGAGAAGAGAAACTTTTATTCGGTTAGAAAACTAAATTTATATAAATAATACAAAAGGTAAGTGATATGGAACAAATTGTTAATTTTATTAAGAATGTAAAAGATCAAGACTTTAATGCCGCTAACTCTATTTTTAATGAGTTAATGTCATCTAAGGTAAATGGTCTGATGGATGCCGAGAAAGTCAAGCTGGCAGATCAAGTATTCAATGGCGCAGATCCGGATGAAGATCCAGAGATTGAAGATGTTGACGTTGAAGAAGAAGATTTAGACGAAGTTGAAGCTGACGAAGAAATTGAAGACGAGGAAGATGAAGTCGTAGAAGACGATATTCCTGAAGTCGAAGAAGACGAAGGCGAAGACGAAGGCGAAGAAGATGAAGACGTTTCTACAACTGCGTGAAGCAAAATCTAAAATGCCTCCGGGTCAACACGTCTTTGACACGAAGTTAAAAGGTACAGAAATAATGATTCACAAACATAGAGGTAAGTTTCAACTCTATATTGATGGTGAAAAATTAGATGACTTTAGCAAAATGGATGCAGCTAAGAAAGCTGGTGAAGAATTTGTTAAAGCTGCAAAGGAATAATAAATGAAGTTAATCAGCGAATATAACGAACACAATATCGAATGTCTCGTTGAAAAAAACGAAGATGGTGGCAAGAGCTATACTATCCAAGGTGTTTTCGCTGAGACTGAAAAGAAAAATCGTAACGGAAGAATTTATCCAAAACAGATTATGGAATCTGCGGTTAATAAGTACGTTAACGAACAAGTTAAAACTAAGAGAGCAGTTGGTGAACTCAATCATCCTGAGGGACCAACAGTTAACTTAGATAAAGTTTCACATCTCATTACAGACCTTAACTTTGAGGGAAATAATGTGATTGGAAAGGCAACTATACTGCCAACTCCTATGGGTAAGATTGTCGAAGGTCTTCTTGATGGTGGTGTTCAGTTAGGTGTCTCAACTCGTGGTATGGGTAGTCTCGTGCAACAGGGTGGCGCAAACGTCGTAAAAGACGATTTTATTCTTAATACGGTTGACATCGTACAAGACCCATCAGCTCCCGGAGCTTTTGTTAATGGAATCATGGAAGGGATTGAATGGGTTTGGAATAACGGTATCATTGAAGCACAAGAAATTGAAAAAATGGAGACTGAAATTAAAAAAGCTTCACGAAGCGATCTATATGAAGTTCAAACTCGTGAATTTAAAAATTTCCTCTCGTTACTCAAATCTTAAAAAAAGGAGTACGCAAGTATGTCTGAAGATATTAAACAGGATGCTGAAGTAGAACTCCAGACTGACGAGAGCGAAGTCGTGGAAGAAGCTATGGATCCAAAGAACGCAGAAGCTGATGCGGTTAAATCAGTAAAAGATGCAGAAGGTAAAAGCCCGAAGGCCACAGCGCCGGGTGGACCAGGAGCCGCTGCAGAGCCAATGCCTAAAACTAAAGCAGGTATTATTAACGCAATGTATGGCAAAATGAATGCAATGAAGAAAACTGAATTGCAGCAGTCATATGATAAAATGATGGGTAAAGCAGAATCCGTTGAAGATGGTGATACACCAACACTTGTTGAGTATGACTACAACGGTGAGCTAGATGCGTTAGTCGAGTCTGAAGCTACTCTTTCAGAAGAGTTTAAAGCTAAAACTGCTATTATTTTTGAAGCAGCTCTAAAATCTAAGCTATCAGAAGAAATTGATAGACTAGAAGAAAACTATAAGACTGAAGTCGAAGAAGCTATTACAGAGCAAAATGCTGCAATGGTCGATAAAGTCGATAGCTACCTTAACTATGTTGTTGAGAATTGGATGGATGAAAACAAGCTTGCAGTGCAGGCTGGTCTTCGTACAGAAATTGCTGAGAACTTTATGTCAAGTCTTAAAGACTTGTTCACAGAGTCTTACATTACTGTTCCAGACACAAAGGTCGATCTGGTTGACGAACAGTCAGAGTTGATTGCTGAGCTTGAAGAAAAGCTTAATGATCAGACTGGTAAATCAATTGCAATGTCAGAAGAAATCGAAAACTTCAAAAGAGCATCTATTGTAGCTGAAGCTGCAAAAGGCTTGGCTGATACTCAAATCGAAAAGCTTCATTCATTGACAGACGATGTCACCTTCGAAGACGAAGCATCTTTCAGTCAGAAAGTTGCAACAATCAAAGAAACTTACTTCAAAACGAATACAGCTAAAACTACTGAGTCAATCATCGAATCTGAAGAAGACATCCATGAGGGTGTTGTTACTGAAGAAACCGGTGCCATGGCACAATATTTGTCAGCTATTCGCAAATCTGCTAAATAAGGAGTTCCCATTATGCAGTCATACGATACACTTGTAGAAAAATGGGCACCGGTACTGAATGAAGAATCAGCTGGCGCCATTAAAGATAAGCATAGAAAAGCAGTAACTGCTGCTATTCTTGAAAACCAAGAAAAAGCTCTTTCAGAAGAGCGCGCACAACAGAATGGTTTCTTGACAGAAGCTGCTCCTGTTGGTGCAAACACTGGTTCTATTGGAACTTGGGACCCTGTCCTAATTTCTCTAGTAAGACGTGCAATGCCTAACCTAATGGCATACGACGTTGCTGGTGTTCAGCCAATGACTGGTCCAACTGGACTAATCTTTGCAATGAAGTCTCGTTACGATGCTGGTACAACTGGCTCAACCGAAGCTCTTCATAACGAAGCTGATACTTCGCACGCTGGTACTCAGACTGGTGGCGGTAATGGTTCAAACGGTCCATCTGGATTGTCTGGTATTACTAACGCTAACTCACCGAATACTATCGATTCAGATAGAGCAACTGCACTTACAGGAACCGGTATGACTACTGATTCTGCAGAAGCACTCGGTACTGACGATGCATTCCAACAGATGGGTTTCACCATTGAGAAAGCTACTGTGACTGCAAAGTCCAGAGCTCTTAAAGCTGAATACTCATTGGAATTGGCACAGGATCTTAAAGCTATCCATGGTTTGGATGCAGAAACAGAATTGGCTAATATCCTTTCTTCTGAGATTCTTGCTGAAATCAACCGTGAAGTTATCAGAACTATTAACTCACAAGCTAAGACAGGTGCTCAGCAGGCTAATACAGCCATCAACGGTATCTTCAATCTTTCATCTGATGCAGATGGTAGATGGTCAGTTGAGAAGTTCAAAGGTCTAATCATGCAGATCGAAAGAGAAGCTAACGTAATTGCTAAAGAGACACGTAGAGGAAAAGGTAATTTCATTATCACTTCTTCAGATGTTGCTTCTGCACTTGCTGCTTCTGGTATGCTTGACTATACACCTGCTATCTCTGCAAATCTTAATGTAGACGATACTGGTTCAACTTTTGCTGGTGTACTTAACGGACGTACAAAGGTCTATATCGACCCGTATGCATCTGTTGATTACGTAACTGTTGGTTATAAGGGTACAAACCCATATGACGCAGGTCTCTTCTATTGCCCATACGTACCGCTAACTATGGTTCGTGCAATTGGCGAGAATACATTCCAGCCTAAGATTGGTTTCAAGACTCGTTACGGTATGGCTTCAAACCCATTCGTAGGAGCGACTCCATCTTCTGGTCTAGCTGCAGTAAAAACTAACCAGTACTACAGAATCTTTAGAGTTGACAATATCTTAACTTAATAAGAAACTGGAATACAAACTTAGAGGGGCCTTCGGGTCCCTCTTTTTTTACCTTTACTTTTCATATAAATAGTGGTATAATATAACTTTAAGGAAATGTTATGGCTATATCAACTACAGAAACTACCGTTGGTGTTGGGCAATCAACACAAACTACAAATACAAATTATCTTCAGCCTAACGGATTTAAAATTTCTATTGATCGGAAGTACTTTCCGAACTTGCAATTCTTTGCGCAAAACATAATGCATCCATCAATGAATGCTGCAGTCGTACCTGTTGCAATACCTCGATTGGCTCAAGGTATAAAAATGACTCCTGATAATATTGATTTTGGCGAATTGAGCATGATGATTATTATGGACGAAGAGTTAGCAACATATCAAGAAATATATAATTGGATGGAAAGTTTTGTTAATAAACAAGATGCTACTCCTTTAGATGTTGCAAGTGGAGCAGGACCTAGCTTTGCTGATATCACTGTTTCTATTACAAATTCTCATAATAATGTAGTAAAACAAATAGTATATAAAAATGCTATTCCTGTATCACTCGGAGATATTATGTTTGAAGCAGCCACTGGAGATGTTCAATATATAATCATGCCGGTTAATTTTGCCTTTGACACATTTGAGATAAGAAATCCATAAATGAAACTATATGTGAGCGGCGATTCATTTGTAGATCGCCATCTTTATGATATTAAATATGGAAATTATCCACTTTGGCCAGAGCTAGTTGCTGAATGGGCTAGTTTAGATTTAACTTTGGTTGGTCATAGTGGTTGTTGTAATAATGTAATATTTGCAAAAATGACTGAAATGCTTTTCGAAGATAAAGATGCAATTGCTATTTGCTCTTGGACATCTTTTGATAGAATATCATTAAATCAAAATAATATGGTAAATTGCAATTTATCTGAATTAGATACTAATAGTCTTTTATATACAGAATTATGTAACAAAGGATTTTTTAGTCGCGATGAAGCAGATAACCGCAATGTAATTTTAATGAAATCTTTCGAGCTCATGTGTGAAAAATCATTTCACATTACAGGTCCTTATCCTTGGGTGAGGAGAAAAGATGGGCCTCACGAATCATTCTTAAAAGAAGACTTAAATAGACCACAAATTGATGGTTTCTATTCTATAGCAGAACCTCATCATATGATCGGAAATGGTGACGGTCATCCAAATGAAGCTGGACATCTGATGCTAGCAAATAAGATATATAATTTATTGGAGAAACATAATGCAATTTAAACCTACTAAATATAACCTTGATATGAAAAATCCAGAGCACTGGAAAGAACTAGCTTATGCATTACCCGATGACGTATTGCAGCTTATTCCAAATGCTAATTTATCAGAAGAGCATTTAATGGAAGGAGCAGGTGCTATTGGTAATATATACGATCCTGCAAAAGCTGGATACGATGTTTACTTTATGCATAAAGAACATACTGGTATTGCAAGAGTTACTAATGAAAAAGACGAA
>Ga0181389_1000095_pt1 | contig 31374 bp, 47 predicted proteins | sample 12SPOviralmetaG_FD_130121 | JGI IMG/M metagenome (GOLD analysis project Ga0181389, IMG submission 130121) | Marine viral communities from the oligotrophic San Pedro Time Series (SPOT) site, San Pedro Channel, CA, USA - 12 SPOT_SRF_2010-06-29 | ecosystem: Environmental > Aquatic > Marine > Strait...
CAAGTAAACTCACAAGGCCGTTGAATAGCGTAGTAGCCATTTTACTTCTCCTTATATAAGTTTTGGATGCTTGAGGAAAGCAATACCCCGGAACTTCCCCGGCGGTGCGTGTACCTTTGGTACCCGTCAATCACTTGTAACGGATGGATGATCCGCATTGTCTATCCAATGTGTCTATGTGTGTGAGTAAAAAAACATTGCATTTCTCTACTTCACCTGTATTTATCAAATAGGGCAGTATTGCTGTACTAATATGAGCAGTTATTCGGTAAAGGCTGTCATGCTATTTCCGCATGACTGTGTCAATCAAAACACGGCACTCAAAATCCTTGACAAAGTATACAAATGATGTTACTTTATAAATAACGTTGGAACAATCAAGTTCCTGGCAGGCATCGTTGAGCCTGCTCTTATTATGTGAGCGCCGTGGTAAAAGCGGCAAGCAGAGGAGATAATAAATGGACGCACTCACCCTATGGATGGCTGTAGGTTTCTTGTTCGCAGGTTACTCAGTTATCGCAAATGATTCCGTACAAACTTTAGGTACATGGATCGCAAGTAATAACGATAAATTTAATTGGAAAGTTATGTGGGGAGCGGCTTCGGCTGTTCTACTGTATACACTTTGGTATGGTTGGTATACTAACGGTGGCGACATCAGTTATGGACGACTAAACAAAATACCGTTCCAAGAGATACAATGGTATCACGCAATGGCACCAGGACTATTATTAATACTTACACGAATAGGAGTACCAGTTAGTACTTCTTTTTTAGTATTAAGTGCCTTCGCAAGTACCTTTGTACTAGAGAAGATGCTTATGAAAAGCATGATGGGCTATGCTGTCGCGGCAGTTGCGGCATATGTTATTTGGATAGGAGTTACTAAACTACTAAACGAAGCAAAGCCTGTCAAAGAAGAACATAAGAAAGCGTGGCGAATAGCACAATGGGTAACAACAGGCTTCTTATGGTTCACTTGGTTAAGCCACGACATGGCAAACATTGCTGTGTTCCTACCTAGAGAGATTCCTTGGGATCTAATGGTAATGATTTCACTTGTGTTTGTTTTAGGCTTAGGCTTTATGTTTAGAGAAGGCGGAGGTAAGATACAAAATATTGTTATTGAAAAGCACAACACGAGATATGTTCGTAGTGCTACAATAATTGATGCGGTATACTTTCTTATACTTTGGTTCTTCAAAGAACTAAACGATATTCCAATGTCAACAACATGGGTGTTCGTAGGATTGTTATGTGGACGTGAACTTGCTATGGCAACAATGACAGGCAAGGAAAAGTTCAAGACAGTATTTCCTCTTGTAACTAAAGACTTCTTCAAGATGATGATTGGCTTAGGCGCATCAGTTGGAGTAGTATTGATGATACATTATGTTATAGTACCAAACGGACTTTAATATATTGGAAAGGTAGTGTTCAACGGCACTGCCTTTTTTCTTGACTTAATAACCAAGTTAGTGTATTATATAAGTATAACATTAACTCAACAACGAAGTAGGAAGGCTTACAACTTGAAAATGAAAATTATCACAGGAAATGCTAACCCTAACCTAGCACAAGCAATCGCTGAACATTGTTTTGCGACACTAGTGCCAGCGAAGGTAACCACGTTTGCCGACGGAGAGTCCAGCGTGGAGTTCTTAGAGAACATTCGAGGAGAAGACGTTTTTATTATACAGAGTACATGTACTCCAGTTAATGACAGCATTATGGAACTTATGATTATGATTGATGCGGCACGGAGATCAAGTGCTAATAGAATTACAGCAGTCATTCCTTACTTTGGTTACGCAAGACAAGATCGTAAGAGTGCGTCACGTACTCCTATTACTGCTAAACTTGTTAGTAACCTAATTACAACAGCAGGAGCAGATAGAATCCTAACAATGGATCTACACGCAGGACAGATACAAGGCTTCTTTGATATCCCTGTAGATGATTTAACAAGCCGTGTAGTATTTGCTAAAGACATAAAACGTAGTATTGGAATTATTGACGATCCGGAAGTATATCAAACAGGCACAGTATTTGTATCACCAGACGCAGGTGGTGTTGTTCGTGCTAGGAAGTTTGCTGATATGTTTGGTGGCGACATTGCTATAGTAGACAAACGTAGACCAGAAGCAGGTAAGAGCGAAGTAATGAATCTAATTGGTGATGTCAAAGGTAAACATGCTGTCTTGGTAGATGATATTGTTGACTCAGGTGGCACACTTTGTAATGCGGCAAAAGCAATTATGGACGCAGGTGCTCACAGTGTTAGAGCATACATCACACATGGTGTACTATCGGGCGAAGCATGTCAACGTGTTGAGAAGAGTGTACTTGAAGAACTAGTAGTTACAGATAGTGTCCCTAATCGTTGTCCTAAGAATTGTAAAAAGACACGACAGGTTAGTGTTGCGCCTTTGTTTGGTGAAGCTATTAGACGTGTAACAAACGAAGAAAGTGTTAGCTCTTTATTTGTGTAATGTGTTTGATGTATTCAGTCATTGAATGATCGCCGAAGCTGTCTATCTTACCTTGCTTTAGACCCATCCATATACCACGCCACTTGTCTTTGACTAGTTGCCACCCAGTAGGCTTTCTGTAGTTTCCATAAGCATTTAGATAATGTTCTGTACCATGATGTACATAACCCATTACCCAAAGAGGAACAGTAGTAACGATATCGTTATTGTTCTTCCAACGATGATGTGTTACACCTAAACTTTTAACATATCCTCTCCAGCCCACACGTGGTGAACCAAATGTATACAGTTCAACAGGATCGTTAAGTTCTACGTCATGTAAACAACGACTGGCCATTATAGTTGCCATTGCCGCTCCTAGTGAGTGTCCACAGAACCATAGTGTCTTGCCTAAGTTTGCTTTACGATTAATATCTTCTGTAATAGCAGGCCATAGTTCGTCTACCTCTGCTTTGAACCCTCTGTGTACTCTTGATACAGTTTCAGCCATCACCGGCAATGCTTTTAGATCAGCACTAATATCATTAAACTCTGTTGGTTCAGTTCCTCTACAAGCAATAACAAGATCTGTCTTGTTCATAAAACGATATGCTTGTGCGCCTTCTTTGTTATAAAACTCTGTTGTTGTAAAGCCTAACCGTTTTGCTTGACTTGTTGCTTCTTTGACGTTATAATAAGAAATCTTAGCAAGTGTAGCAAACAGTAAGGATCTTTCTTCGAAACTCATGTTCATTATTGACATAATTGCTCCCTCGTTAGTTACAAACATATTTATAAGAACGCTAAATAGTATTACGGAGCCTTTAAAATGAAAAAACAAACGAGATCAATCTTAGAAGAACTAAATCGTTTAGATTTACATAGAGATAAAGAAAAACTGATTGAATCAACGGGTAATAACCTAATTGAAAGTGTTATTAACCTATTTGATAAGATTCAAGAGCGTTATTCACCAGATGAAGCTCTGGAATTAGAAAGAAGATTTATCAATAGTATTAAATCCGCAGATCCACGTAAGTTCAAACGCGGCATCAGTAAAATAAATGAGGCAAAGAAAAATGATTCTTAAAGAAGGCGGCAACGTATTTAAATCTGAACCTGATAAGCAGATGATAACCACACGTATTCCTACTAAGTATGTAGGTCCTACAATTAAGTTCATAGAAAAGATTGTTGGTTTTGAAATTGACGAACAGGATCGTTTAGGTACAACTGGCAAGAAAAATAATCCTGGAGGTTCATTTGAAGAAAACTCTTCAGGCGACATAGATCTTAATATTGACTTAAACAAAGTTAGTAAATCGGATATTATCGCAAAATTAAGTAATTGGTGTACAAAACAAGGCATCGCTCAAGAAGATATCATGAACAAAGGACGTTCTAAGCAAGACGGATGGGTACACAACGCAGGTGACCAAGTACATTTTCGTACGCCTATCCAAGGATCAGAAGGTTACGTTCAAACTGACTTTATGTTTACAGCAAACCCAGACTTTCAGCGTGGAGCCAAGCGTGGTGGTACAGAAGCATACGGCGGAGCATTGAGAGCAATGTTACTAGCAAGTGTTGCAAGAGGACGCGGATATAAGATGAGTCCTAAGTTTGGACTTGTTGATCCTAACAACGGCGATGAAGTTGTAGCAGACGATTGGAATAAGATAGCAGAAATATTATTGGGACCAGGCTCTACTGAAAAAGATACTCATACAGTTGAAAGTATGATTGCTAGACTTAGGAAAGATCCTAACTACGAAGAATTAATTGCGCCTTTCGAATTTCAATTAGAAAAAGCAGGAAAGAAATTACCCGAAAGTAAAAATGCTTTGAGATCAGGAATAGATCTAGCAGAATTTACTAAAGCTGATAAGGCAGTTGCGGGATTGGCTCGTCCGGTTGTTAGAACAGGCGGAGACTTTTTAAAATCTATTGGAGCAGGCTTCCAAGCAGGCAAAGCCGCAGGTGACGGCGTTGGTGCTATGAAGCAAGCATATGGTGCCGCAGGCGGACCTAAAACTACACTAGGACAACTAAGTGGTAAAGTCAAAGATATGGTTGATAAAGCGGCTAAGTTTTGGAAACTAGATACACCTATCACAGGACGAAGTGGCGTAGACGCAGTTAAAGATAAGAATAAAAGTAAAGACGACAAGAACATGACTTGGTTCTACAGTGATAAACAAGGTATGGTATTTTGGAAAAAGAAAAATGGTACTTGGGCTAACGTAGACGGAAAGGCTGTATTAAATTCTCAAAAGGGTGATGCGGCTTACAAAAAAGCAGACCTAAAAAGCGGAGCACCAACTCCCGAAAGTATTAAACAACCAACAACTATTTTAAATGAAGCGGCACGTATTGATCATATTGAAGACTTGATATTCTTTGAAAGGTCTATTGGTGCTGTTCGTGCTTTAGAAGCATTGAAGAGATTAGAAAAAGGAGTTGAGGATGTCACAGTTAAATGGGACGGGTCTCCCGCTCTCGTTTTTGGCCGCAATGAAAATGGAGAGTTTGTATTTACAGACAAGTCAGGATTTGTTAAGTCAGGCGGAGTTGAAAGAGCAACTGATGCCGGCGACCTTGAACAACATTTACTTAATAGATCAGGTGGCAAGAACAGAAAAGATCCAAAGCGTATAGCATTTGCCGCAAAAATGAAAGATATCTTTGCTGACTATGAAAAGGCTGTACCAAAAGATTATAGAGGTTATTTTAAAGGCGACTTACTATACTATACTACACCACCGGTAGAAGATGGACACTTTGTTTTTACTCCAAACATTGTTGAATACAGAGTAGATGTTAATAGTGATATAGGAAAACGAATTGGTAGATCTAAAACGGCTGTTGTAATACATAGACAAATGGATGAAGAAGGAAACGAAAGTCCACTTCGAGACCCAAACATATTTACAGGCAACACAGTATTTGTTGTACCTCCAGTATATGTTGATAAGTCTCCTCCAGTAGACAATGTTAACATTCAACGTCTTGCTAAAATTATACAAAAAGATAGCAAAGACATTGATACACTATTAGATCCTGCTACACTAAAACAGCGTAAAATGACAGACTTTGGTAAAATACTTTACAAGTATACAAATAGCAAAGTAGATACAGGCTTAGATAATTTAGGCCGCGACTTTCTAAAATGGGTAGACAATTCAACCCTTAGTGGACGTAAGAAACAAAACATTATTGAGTATGTTAAACTTCATATGAATGCGTTTACTAGTTTATGGGAAGTAGTAAACGGTATTATGAAAGTTAAGGATCAAGTTATTAAAGATATTGACAGCCAGGGTGCGGCTGTAAAAGCAAAACTAAAACCAACAGGTGTTGCCGGTGGAGAAGGCTATGTAATAGCACATCCAGATGGTGACTTAAAATTAGTAAATAGAAGTGAATTTACTGCCGCTAATAGAGCAGTAGAAAGATAGGAGAAAAACTATGAAAATGAAAGACCTAAATGAAAAGTACGGAGATGACGACTTTGGCCTAAAAAATGTAGGCCGTGAGTTAGATAACGACGAGCGTGGAATGAGTGGCGATGACTTTGGCGATTCCAAAAACCATCCAGGTGAGCAGTTAAAGAAGATTCTAAATATTGGATCGCAACAAACAATCAAAACAACAGATGGCGAAGAAGTTGAAATAGATGATAAAACAGCGACATTACTTCGTAGTATGGTAGATGGAAGTATGGGGCCAGGTAGTATTGCTCATATGTTTAAAAATTCAGCAGTTCAAAGAATGGGTAGAATAGTAATGGACTCAACTAAATTGAAAAAATTATTAACAGCTAATGGCCCTCAAGAAATGAAAAATATGATGGCGCAGATGGCTAATCTTTCAAGCACAGATAAAAAACCAGACGGCGGCAGAAGTAACTACTAATGGAATTTATTAAAGAACTTCACGAAGCTAGACTGACTAGGCAAGGTGGCGCACTAAAGACACTTAGCTATACAGACTGTTGCGAGAGAGCATATCTAACTATGCTCATACTAGAAGTTCTGCGTAACTTTCCAGAAACATATCCTATCGCTAAAGGTTACGCAAAGAAGACAAGCGGACACGATAACTACAAACATTTTAGAATGAACGGTACAGACTTGTATAACTTTGTATATTTTATTATAGGTGACGACGATGCTTTAGATAAGTTAAAAGACCCTGGTGCGGCCAAGAGAATGCGTAAGACAGTAACACTTCCTGTAATGGCATTCAATAGATATGTTAGTAAATTTGCTCAGGGACGTTCGTCAAACATGCAAGATCAACAAGATTTTATTAATATAGAAACAGCACTAGGTATTACTAACAGCGACTACAAAACTATACGTAGACAATTATTTGGATTTAATAATATTAGTCAGCGTGATAGAAAGAAATTAGTAACAAGATTAGTTTTAGCGGCAAGAGCTAAACTAAGAACAAGTGATATTATACAGTACTTAGAAGAATTAAGTGCTAAAAAGGATCTTGAACTATTTAGAATATCTGATCCAGAGCCAACTATTAGTTCACCAGATATTACAGTAACACCAAACGACATGTTGTCTTATAGATATGTAGTTGGTGATAAGAATTTAATGATGGCTAAAAGATTTTTAGAACTAGCAAAGACAGGTAAAAGTATACCAAGCAATATATTAAAAGGTTACTTACCAGCTATACAACTTATAGATGATATAGCAAAAGCAGGGCCAGGATACACCCAACAGCTAAGATTATTAGCAAATCGAGCCAAAAAAGCATCTAAAAAGTAGTTTTTCCTCCAATAGACTAAATACATATAACAACTTCGCAGAGTAGCGAATTGTGTCATTAAGAGAAAACATAGGAGAAAAAAATGGCCGGAGTAACAAAAGTAAATCAAGACGGACGCGATCATGGCGTTCAGTACAACACAGCAGATCTAATCGGTGTTGAAATCGATGCTATCGTATCATTAGCCGCTAAAGACGGTATTGACGGAGCATTGGCTCAAATCGTTGCTGAATTTTCACCAGTAATGTACAAGTCAACAGGTACAGCAGGTAAGATTTTTGCAATCGTTCATGGACATGGACAGTCAGCTGCATCAATGCAAGTTAGACTACAGCACATGGGAACAGTAGACGGCGTCGACCTTTCAAGTGCAACAGTAACAGCACGTGACTTAGACGGATTTGTAGCAACTTAATAGTTGGTATAATTTTAATATTAAAAGGCTCAGTTTATACTGGGCCTTTTTTTATGGCCGATAAGTAAGTATATGAAAGCACTAACTCTTATTGACATTACAGAAACTAATCAAACTCGTAACAGGAGTAATGATAAACTAGCCTGTTCACAACAAGCTAACTGGATGACATTTGTACAAACGTTGATGTTGAGAACTAATGTAATGTGCAGTAAGCCAATAGTATCTGAATATACTGCCGCAGAGCTTAAGAAGTTAGGCTTTGGTACTGACTATACTGGCAAGCATAGAGTATGGGAAGTAGACTGTACAACAGATGAATACCAATACTTTCCACCCGTTGAAGCCCTCGAAGAAGATTTTAATATGGTGCCTGTTATTAGCGATCTAAATGAATCGATTGTGATAAATAATAATGTGTTTAGAACAACACCAAAGGCTAAAAATATTATATTCCAGGCAGACGATACTACTGATTAGGCTAACTTAGAGTTTACTAACATCCTTTGAGCAAGGACTGAATGGAGAATATGATATGGCAAAAAGCCAAACAACAAGTTTAGAGCGTGAGAACCTAGAAGCACACGTTGATATGTGTGAACAGCGTTACATTAATCTAGAAGCACGTTTAGATAAAATTGAGTCTAAAGTCGAACATATTCATCTTGATATTACAAACGGTCAACAAAGCATGACCAAAGTTATTATTGGTGCCGCAGGCACAATAGTAGCAGGATTACTTTCTACAATAGTTGTAATCCTTATGAACCTTTCCTAAACAAACATTTACATAAATACAATTATGTTAATAAGCGAGATAACATCATCATCTGATCTTACGGAAAAGCAAATCTGGGGACGAACCGGTAAGAGACTAGTTCGTAAGTATAGATGCTCCGGTGGAGCACGTAAAGGACGCATTGTTTCTAAGATTGCGGCTTGTTTCGCCGCACCTAATATGAAAGCACGTATGACAATGAAACGTACAAGAGCTAGACTAGGTGCCAAAATGATGCGTAAAGCAAGGAAAACTAAAAGAACAAATCCAGCGAGTATTGCTTTACGAAGAGTAAATAAAAGAGGAAGATAATGTTAGTTGCGGATATTACAGAAGGAGCAGTATCAGTCCTAAGTAAAACAGGCAACAAAATGGTGCGTAAGTATCGTTGTACATCAGGAGTTAAAAAAGGACGTATTGTTGCTAAACCTAGTACATGTACTACAGCAATTAATGTAAAGAAAAGTGTCGGACTTAAGAAGACAAAAAGAAGAAAAGGTAGATTAATTGGCATTAAGAGTAGATTCGCAAAACGTAATAATCCTACTTCAAGAAGAATAGTAAGGTTAAATAAGAATAGATTAAAACCAACAAGACGTAGCACAGCTAAACGCAGGAGCATAAAATGAAATTAAATGAAGTAAAACAATTAAGAGAAGATACTATGAGGCGTCAGCTTCAAGAAATGTTTCCTGATGCATCCCCTGAATTAATTAATGAAGCATTACCAGCGGCACTCGCAGGTGGTGTTAAAGCAGGTGCTCAGTTCCTTAAAAAAGCAGGACAGACGGCTGTAAAGGGTGCTAAGATGGCAGGTAAAGCGGCAGTAAAAGGAGCAAAAGTTGCGGCTCCAATTGTAAAGAAGGCCGCAGTAGCAGGAAAAGACGCTCTTGTAAAAGGTGGCAAAAAAGTTGCTGGTGAATTAGGACAAGCCTATCAAGGTGCTAAGAAAATAGGAAGTAATGTAGTAAAAGCAACAGGCGATGTAGCAAGTGCAATGGGCGATGTAGCCGCAGACGTTAAAGCAGATTCTAAAGCAAAAGCAGACAGAATGAGAGCGGCACAAAGATCTAAACTAGCAGGTGGTAAAAATGCAGCCAAATTTAGTAGAGGTGTTGCTGATATTACTCAAGGTAAAGCAGTTACAGGAGCAATAGCATCAGAGCTTGCTCCACACATAGCAAACTTAGAAACAATCTTAGCCAACCCACAACTTACAACTAAATGGTTACAATTAGTTAAACAAGCAAAGCAGATGAGAGCACAGTAATGCGTTTTGACGAGTTCCGAATTAAAGATGAAGAAGGTAATGCTATTAACGAGCATGTATATCTTAGAGGAAAACTTAAAGAAAAACATCCACACCTTACAGAAGAACAGTTAGATGAACTAGCGCCATTAGCGGCACTTGTTCCATTAGCTGTTGGCGCAGGTGCGGCGGCGAGAGCGGGAGTAGCGGCACTTGGAGCAGGAGCAAGAGTAGCAGGCCAGGCGGCTGTCCAAGGAGCAAAAACATTAGGTAAAGCCGCAGTAAGTGGAGCAAAAGCATTAGGTAAAGCCGCAGTAAGTGGGGCAAAAAATTTAGCTGTTGGCGCGGCAAAAAGCGCGGCCCAGGGCGCGGCAAACATGGCAGCCAATAAAATAGATGATATGAAAAGAAAACAGTTATTAAAAAAAGGTAGTATGCTACCAACTAATAAAGGTGATCTTAAGATAGATGACGTTAAGGGCGATGAAATAACTGTATCAGATCCTAAAAATGCGAAAGCCCGTAAAGTAATAATGCACAAAGATGATCCAGCCGTTAAACAAGGCATGGACATGATGATGAATAGATAAAATGAAATTAAACGAGTTACTATCAGACTTCCAAATACAGACAACTAATGAAGAAGAAGTCGTTTTAAAAAAGTGTGACTCATTACAACCAATACATATGTTTTCAGAGCGTGATAGATTCGTAATTGAAGGTCTAATACGTAAGAGTTTAGTAAGTAAAGTAGTACAAAACGGAACGGTATTGATTGTAAAAAATGATATACAATGACACTTTAGCAAAAGAACTAGATTCGTTGATCACTGCCGGGCTTGATCAGTTACCAATTCCTTATGAAAAAGGTAATAGCATACGTTTAAAACATATTGCTATACGCAAGCATAAAAACGGCTATAAACTCTTTAATACTAAAACTAATACACATATGGTTACAGTTTTTTGTAAAACAGCCGCACTTGCTATCGCAAAATTAACTGTTGAATCTAACTTAAAATATATTGATCATGCTATAAGATTAGATAATAAGGTGAATAAATACTACATGGACGCATTATTTGCCAAAAGAACCTTAGAAATATCCAAAGATCCGGTAAGACAAGAGAGTTCAGAGATAAAATTTGATATAGCTATGGATGCCGCTTGGTCTTCATTAGCCGAACTAGAAACATTTATATTTGATAAATAAATATAACACAATATAAAGGAACAGACGATGCTTTTAAAAGAATTTTCAAAACCTATTACGGTTAAAACACTTAACGAGAATCTCTCAAAGAGATTTGGTAAACAGGTTAATGTGTCAGCATTTACAAATGAGCAGTTAGAAGATGCTAGAAACAAGTTAAGAACAATGCTATCACAAGTAGAAACTAATGAAAGTTTTGAGTCAGTAAACACAAACGATACATATCAAAAAAATAAAATGTTCCTTGATGTTATCAATGCTGAAATTGCTGAGCGTGATGAAAGTACAGATGAATCAGTAGTACACGAAGGCAAATACGAATATTTTGATGACAAAGCGTCTGCTCAAGCACATGCAAAAAAACATGGTGGTAAAGTATATACAAATAGTGGCAAAGGTAATACCGGCGGCAAAAATACACATGTAGTAATTAAAGATAGTATTGATAAAGAAGGAACTGTAGTCAAAGAAGGCGCAGAAGAAGAGGCAACACTTGTAATGGCAGCCAAAGATATGGTAGACAGAATTACAGGCTGGATGGAAGACACAGCAGAAATGCAGACAGAATCAATGTTAGAACTAGGCGATAAAATTAGAGACGAACTAGGTATTGATAAGTCAGACGAGTTTATCGGAGCTGTTAAGCCAGCTCTTGAAGGACTTTATAGCACATTGGAAGGCACGAGAAACTCCCTAACAACCGGCGTAGCTGTACTTACAGGAGAAGGTGCTCCAACTACCATGGGCGATGAAATCCCAGCAGACGATGCAGAAATGGACATGGAGCCAACTGTTGATGCTGAGGCTGAACCAGATGCCCCAGAAGGCGAAGATGAGTTTGCGGCCGCGGATGCTTCCGCAGGCGGAGAAGAAGAAGCAGGCAGAGAAAAACGAGAAAGTGTTGACCTAAGCAAAAGATTAGGTTTGCTGTTAGCAGACTCAAAAAAAAAGTCATAGAGTCATCTAATACCACACACGAAAAGCTCGCACAAATATTACACTTAAAATACGAACAAGGTCAAGAATCAATTGGCTGGGCCGAACTTAACAACTTGCTTGATAACGTAGGTTCAGAGCATTTTGATCAGTCTAGTTTTGTTACCGCTTACAATGATGATACTAGAGTTAATAAATTAGTTTCTAGTTTTGATGAAAACGGTATAGTATTAGTAGGTGGCGAAGACCCAGCCAATCCAGAGCCAGAAGACAAAACAGTTGATAATATGGCTAAGTCGGCAACTAAAAACGCATTAAAATAATCACTTGACAAGCTAGATACTTTACTGTATACTATATAATAGTATAGGAGTGAACATGAGTCTACTTAGGCAAATTAATGGTATTGAATTATATGTAGTACCTAACCAACATTGGATAGTTTCAGCAGTGTATCCTGATTATGAGGATATGATAAAGTTATTTGACTTTACTAATAGCGATATTTCAAAAGGTAGTTGTACTGTTGACGGCATACAAAAGCCGTTAGAAGATAAAGAATGGGCTGTTGAGCGCAATCGTTATAAAGAATGGTTGTTAGATATATTCTCACAAGTTAACGTTCCTATACAAACTATTACAGAACGCAACACTGAAGAACAACAGCACAAAGCCTGGACTATTAATTACTTTCCAGGCGGCTGGCAAGCAGGACATTTTCATAGCACAGACAAAGTAGCACAAGATAATAAACGTTTCGCGTCAAGTGTAATGTTCTTTGATAATTTGAAACCAACAAAGACTAATAAATTTAATGGGTGTCTTTATACAACACTACAAGGTCCTAATGGTTATACATATGATCATAAGTTTCATCCTACTCCAGGCAGAGTAGTTGTTATGGATGATAGGGTATGGCACGGAACTTATCCAACTGAAGATAATAGACGTTGCTTAGTATGGGATTTTGACATTGCTTAGAATAGGTGTACGTGGTAGTAAATTAGCATTAGCATACGCAGACCGTGTATGTAAAGAGCTTAGTTGTGATACTAAAATAGAAGTTATACAAACAGACGGAGATTTAAATCCTGATACGCCTATACATGAAATAGGTGGCAAAGGTGTATTCTGTAATGCTATTGAATACGCATTAAAGTACGGACTTATTGATGTCGGTGTACACAGTTTAAAAGATATACCAGGAGATATAGAACATCCTGACTTACATATATGTGCCGTGTTAAAACGAAGTAGACCGCATGATGTTTTAATAGGTAAAATATTTGATGGCTTTGTAATTGGTACAAGTAGTCCAAGACGCAAGGCACAACTTGAACAATTATATTCTGGAATTAATGTAAAAATTAAACCTATACGTGGTAACATTGATACAAGATTAGAAAAACTAGATGCTGGAGATTATGATGCTATTGTATTAGCAGAAGCAGGATTAGATGCGTTAGGTATTAAACGAGATTACGAACGTCTTCCTATTATACCGGCGATCGGACAAGGTACTATTGCGTTACAAACACGCAAAGACGACACACTTACAAACAATATTGTTAGCAAGGCAAACCATAAACTTACATATGAACAGGCACAATTAGAAAGAGCATTACTAAAAGGAATAGCAGGAGATTGCCATACAAGAGTAGCCGCAAAAGCTACAGGTAGTAATCCTATCAAACTAGAAGCAGTATATTACACGGAGAACGAATGAGTTTAATTATAGAGAAGTACGATTACAAACCAATTTCACGAAAGAACATTGATGGTAAGCGAAAGTATATGACACCTGACGGAGGTGCTGTGGCTAGTGTAACAACTATCCTTGATGCTACAAGCGATAAGTCAGGACTAATAGCATGGCGCAAACGTGTAGGTGAAACTAAAGCACAAGAAATTGTAACAGAAGCCGCTGGTGTTGGTACTAGGATGCACAAGTATCTCGAAGATTATATTGAGTTTGGCGAATGGCCTACTCCAGGTGGTAATCCGTTTGCTAAAAAAGCACACGCAATGGCAACACAGATACGTGATAATGCTATGGTAGATGTTGATGAGATTTGGGGCAGTGAAGTTGCTCTTTATGTTCCACAGATGTATGCTGGTACTACTGACCTTGTTGGACAGTACAAAGGTAATCCGTGTATTATGGATTTTAAACAAACAAATAAGCCTAAGAAATTAGAATATGTACAAAACTATTTCCTACAATTAGTAGCATATGCCGAAGCACACAACGAAATACATGGTACAAACATTCGTGAAGGACATATCTTTATGTGTAGTCGCGGCGACGATGGCATGTTGTTAGGAGGAGAAACTTATCAGCAGTTTGATGTATGGCCACATGAATATGACGAATGGCGTAATGAATGGTACAACAGAGTGTATACATATTACGAGCAACACGGATAAATACTTACACAAACAGGAGTAAATAGATGGCTGTAGTACAGATATCCAGAATACAAATCAGGCGCGGACAGAAAAATCAAGGGTCAGGCATTCCACAACTTGCCGGAGGTGAGCTAGGATGGGCAGTTGATTCGAGAGAGCTTTATATTGGTAATGGATCTGTAGCAGAAGGCGCACCAGCAGTTGGTAATACAAAAGTAATTACAGAACACGATGATCTATTCACTCTTGCTAATACATATTCTTATCTTAATGGTGTAACTGTACAAACAGGTGTTTCATCAACGTCACCTATTAAAAGAACATTACAATCTAGACTAGACGAAATGGTTAATATTAGATCATTTGGAGCAAACGGAGATGGTACTGATCAAACAATAGCTATTCAAAGAGCATTGGATCAACTATTTTTAAATCCATCGACTAAGGGAACTGAACAAAGTAGAGTAACATTACACGTACCAGCCGGCGTATATAAAATTAGTAGTACACTTTACATTCCACCTTTTACTACTATCAAAGGTGACGGTCCAATGAAAACTAAATTTAATATGACTGGTAATGCTGTCGCTATGAAAACTGTTAATGGTAGTAGTGAACCAGGTAACTACGCAGATGACAGTTCATCAACATCGGCAAACCAAGCATCAGGTATTAACTTATCAGGATTTACTTTACAGACAGCATCAACAACACAACCTGCTATAGACTTAACAACTGTTAGAGACAGTATGTTTCATATGATACAAGTTACAGGAACATTTGCCACAGGCGATACAATTACAGAAGCTAACGCAGGTATTAAGTTGTCTTCACTAAGTTCATTAGTAGGAACACAAAAGAATAAGTTCGAACACGTAAGAGTTAAAAATATGTGTGTAGGAATTGTTAGTGACGACGATGTATATAATAACCATTTTAACTGTAGTTACTTTGAAAACTTAGGTAAAGGAATTGTATTCGGAGCAAACACAGTAATTAATTCACCTGGACAGTCAACAGGACCTTGTAAGAACAAATTTACCAATAGCACATTTACTGATATTGATAGAGAAGGAATTGTTATTACAACAGGAACAAATAACACTAGTTCAATGAATGTATTTGAAGGTGTAGGAAATGTTGGCGGTAATGAAGGTAATGCCACTTATAGCATACTTGATTACTCAGCAGGCGGAAACAGTTCACACGAAGATATTTTTAATAGAACAGCAGATCTTTCTTATAACCAAACCTTTATTACAACTTCTCCATATGTTAGTGAAATTAAAGGTAGAACGTCTTCAACATTAGGCGGCGCTCATAGTTTAGAAATAAGCGAAGCAAGTTCATATACCTACTTGTTCCGTTTACCGGGTGATTACAGTAGAACTTTTGAAGTAGAATATACTTACTATAGTACTCTTGTAAATGCTCAAAGACAAGGTATAATGCACTTCCAACTAGACAAAACAAATAGCAATGCTATTACGTTTGTTGATGACTATAACTATCAGGGTGATAGCGTAAATGAAGAAAACCTACAGTTTCAAGCCGCAATGGTGGACACAAATGGTAATTCTTCGGTTGACACGCTGGTGGTTTCTATGTTAAACTCAACTATAAATGATCAAGGTACATTCAACTTTAAAATAAAGTATATTAGTTAATGATACAATTAAAATTTGAAGATAGAGTCAAGGTCTGGAAGGATCTCCGTGATGAATTAGAAACTCACCCACGACCATTCCATAGGATTATTGAATTTTGTAACAAGCTACCTATCGGTAGTAAAAAAGTCAATCCTTATGACCCTGCCACTCAAACATTACCTTGGCACTTACTAGACGAGAGTTCATTTTGTGAGTATGAAATTGCGCAATTATGCGCTTATACCTTACAGTTAACCGATCGTTTTAGTGAGGCAAATGTAGAGATACATATCAGTAAGGACATAGAAAATAACAAAGAAATGTACTTGGTATGTTTAGACAGGAGTATAGTCTTGGGATACAGAAGCGAAGTTCTAACACTAGATGAGCTACCAGATAATGTGGTGTCACAAAAGATTTACCACATGCCACCGCTTCAATAAATAAACTGTAATTAAAAAAAGGAAGTAGAAATAATGAAATCAGACCTCAATATTGTAAAACGTAATGGCGACAAAGTAGTATTAGATGTTCAAAAAATCCATAAAGTAGTTAACTTTGCATGTGAAGGTCTAGCTGGTGTAAGTAGTAGCTTAATTCAAATGAACGCAGGAATCCAATTTGCGGAAGGTATGACAACTTCACAAATTCAAGACTTGTTAGTTAGATCAGCAAATGATTTGATTAGTTTAGAAAATCCAAATTATCAATATGCCGCGGCACGTTTGTTAGCATACGGAGTATACAAAGATGTATATGGTAGTTTTGATAAGATATCACTTAAAGAAATGATTAAAGTAAACATTGAACGTGGTGTATATGATAGTGCTATACTAGACAGTTACACTGACGAAGAGTTTGCTAAACTAGATTCATACATTCATCACAAGCGTGATGAGAACTTTACCTTCGCAGGTCTGCGTCAGGTAGTTGACAAGTACCTATGTCAGGATAGAAGTTCAGGACAAATTTTTGAAACTCCACAACACATGTATATGATGATTGCGGCAACACTATTCGCTAACTATCCACAAGAAGATAGGTTATATTATGTAAGGAGATACTATGACTCGACCTCACTTTTTAAAATCAATATCCCAACGCCGGTCATGGCCGGAGTGCGTACTCCAGTTAGGCAGTTTGCCTCTTGTGTTCTCGTTGACAGTGACGACACACTTGATTCGATCTTTGCGTCAGACATGTCCATCGGTAGATACACAGCTCAAAGAGCTGGTATCGGTATTAACGCAGGACGTATCAGAGGAGTCAACGCAAAAATCCGAGGAGGAGAAGTTGCCCACACAGGACTCATCCCGTTCCTAAAGAAGTTTGAAGCAACTGTACGTTGTTGTACACAGAATGGTGTACGTGGCGGAAGTGCTACTACACACTTCCCGTTTTGGCATCAAGAAATTGAAGACATTCTTGTACTTAAAAACAACAAAGGTACAGAAGACAATCGTGTACGTAAGTTAGATTATTCAATTCAACTTAATAAAACAATGTATGAAAGGTTATTAACTCAAAAAGATATAACTCTTTTCTCGCCACACGATGTGCCAGGATTGTATGAAGCATACTTCGGCGATCCAGTAGTGTTCCAAGAGCTATACGAAAAGTACGAACGTGCTACAAGCATTAAAAAGAAAACTATTCCGGCAATGGAGTTGTTTTCTGCGTTGATCAAAGAACGTGCTGAGACAGGACGCATTTATATTATGAATGTTGATCACTGTAATACACACAGTTCATTTAAAGATACAGTATATATGAGTAACTTGTGTCAAGAGATTACATTACCTACTAAGCCACTTAACCATATTGATGATGAAGAAGGTGAAATAGCATTATGTATTCTATCAGCTATTAATGTAGGTACACTAAAAGATCTAGACGACTTAGAAGACTTGTGTGAACTAGCAGTAAGGGCATTAGAAGAAATTATTGACTATCAACGTTATCCTATCAAAGCGGCAGAGATTAGTACAAAAGCAAGACGTTCGCTTGGTATTGGTTATATTGGACTAGCACATTATCTAGCAAAGAATCAAGTACAATATAGCGATCCTAAGGCATGGAAACTAGTACACAATCTAACAGAAGCATTCCAATATTATTTGTTAAAAGCATCGAACAAACTAGCACAGGAACGTGGAGCATGTGATTACTTTAACCGCACTAAATATAGTGATGGCATACTGCCAATCGACACTTACAAAAAAGAAGTCGATGAGCTAGGAAAGTTTAAATTAAAATATGATTGGGAGACTTTACGATCAGATATTAGTAACCACGGGTTACGGCACAGCACATTGTCCGCACAAATGCCTTCAGAGAGCAGTTCCGTTGTGTCGAACGCAACAAACGGAATCGAACCACCTAGAGGATACTTGTCCGTTAAGAAAAGCAAAAAAGGGCCTCTTAAGCAGGTTGTTCCACAGTATCAAACACTAAAGAATCATTATACATTGTTATGGGAAATGCCTAGCAACGAAGGTTACATTAATATTGTATCAGTTATGCAAAAGTTCTTTGACCAAGCAATTAGTGGCAACTGGAGTTATAACCCAACACACTTCCCAGATAATGAAGTGCCAATGAGCGTTATGATGAAAGATTTGCTGAATACGTATAAGTATGGATGGAAAACTTCATACTATCAAAACACTTATGATTACAAAAGTGATGGCGATATAGTAGACGAAACAAAACAAGAACCACTTGCTAGAGCAGAGTTTAACGGCTCCGACGAAGAGTATGACGAACATTGTGAGGCATGTGCTATTTAGTGGTTGACATTATATGTTAATGACTGTATAGTATGCAAGACATAAAGAGGAAAATGTAGAAAATGGCGAAGACAGTATTTAATCAAGAAAAAGTAGACTTTACAAAGAGCACCATGTTCTTTGGTCCGGATCAAAACACACAACGTTATGATGTGTTTAAGTTTCCAGAGTTTGATAAACTTAACCAAACTATGCTAGGTTACTTTTGGAGACCGGAGGAAGTAAGTCTACAAAAAGATAGAGCAGACTTTGCTAACTTCCGTCCAGAACAAAAGCATATTTTTACTTCAAACTTAAAATATCAAACACTACTAGATAGTGTACAAGGACGTGGACCAAGTTTAGCATTTTTGCCGTATGTGTCATTACCTGAACTAGAAGGATGTATTGTTACTTGGGACTTCTTTGAAACAATTCATTCACGTTCATATACACACATTATGAAGAATGTATATCCAGACCCAAGTGAAGTATTTGATACTATACTTGACGACAAAGAAATTTTAAAGAGAGCAACAGCAGTTACTAAAAACTATGATGCCTTTACTGAATTAGCAGATGCTTACTTCCATAGAGGAGAAGGTAGTCTTTATGAAGTAAAGAAAAAACTATTCCTTGCGATGATGAATGTAAACATCCTTGAAGGACTACGTTTTTATGTATCGTTTGCTTGTACGTTCTCATTTGCTGAATCTAAAATGATGGAAGGGTCTGCTAAGATTATTTCATTAATTGCTAGAGATGAAGCAACACACCTAAATTTATCAACACAGGTACTAAAGAATTGGATCAAAGGTAAAGACGATCCAGACTTTGCTAAAATTGCTAAAGAGTGCGAAGATGAAATCGAAGACATGTGGCGCACTTGTGTTGATGAAGAAAAAGCATGGGCTAACTATCTATTTAAAGATGGAGCAATTATCGGATTGAACGAAGAGTTGTTACATCAATATGTAGAGTTCATTGCTAACAAAAGACTAAAAGCACTAGGCTATAAGACCTTGTACGATCGTCCGCTTAACAATAATCCATTACCGTGGACACAACATTGGCTAAGCTCATCAGGTTTACAAGTTGCTCCGCAAGAGACTGAAGTAGAGTCTTATATCATTGGTGGAATTAAACAAGATGTAGACGAAGACGTATTGAAAGGATTTAGTTTATGACGAATGACAACATTGTCTTTAGCAAACCGGCTTGTCCGAGTTGTGTAAAGGCAAAAGCACTATTAGATAAATTACAAATTAAGTACATTGTACAAACACTTGGAGAAGATATTCAACCAAGTGAATTAATGGCCCTCTTTGAATCAAAAGGATTGCCTGCTCCAAGAACAGCACCGCAAGTCTTTTTAAGAGGACAACATGTAGGCGGCTATGAACAATTAGTTAGCTACATTGAAAACACCGGATTTAATGGAACAGGACACTCAATATCATGATGATCGAAAATACATATAAAGAAGGCGATACAATTAGTTTTAAAACTGTAGCAGGCGAAGAAGTTATTGCTCGCTTGGTAAAGAAAGAATCAGATTCAATGAAAGTTAAGAAGCCAATGGCTCTTACAGGAACCAAAGAAGGTATTGGCATGGTGCCATTTACTTTTACTGTTGGGCGTGATAGTGAAATAGATATTAACTTAACTACTATCGTGTTTATTGCTAAAACTGAAAAAGGAATGGCAGACCAATACATTGAATCAACAACCGGCATAAAGTTAGCCAATTAAATAGGAGAAGAAGATGTCAGAATCAATACACGAGCAGATTGTTGCTCAATACGAATCATACCTAGCAGAGAACGAAAAGTTCGAAGGTGGAACAAAAGCGTCTGCCGCAAGAGCAAGAAAAGCTCTAGGCGAAATGGGTAAACTTGCTAAAGCAAAGCGAGCTGAAATCCAAGACAAAAAGAATAATATGTAATAAATAATGTATAGGGCGTGGGAATTGTTTCTACGCCTTATATACTTTAAGAAGGGCAAGACATGGCAATACAGGGCAAATTAAAATTTTACAATCACGTAAAAGGTTATGGCTTCATTGGTCGCGAAGATGGACAACAAGATATCTTCGTTCACATTTCTGAATTTAAAAAATCAGGAATCAAAAAAGTTGTACAGGAAATGATAGTTGAATATGAATTAGACGATCACAACGGCAAGCCTGTCGCAACTGAAATCAAAATAGTTCACGTACCTGAATAAGTTATACAAATAACATTCTTCTCTTGACATCTACCTAAAAAGACTGTATAAATATATATGTAACGTTGAAGCAATTCAAACGCTATACAGGACCCCGGGGCGGTACCGGGCAGGTCCACCATAAACACATTAAGCACACACTATCTAGTGTGCTTATGATGGGCCTGAACTAGGATCGACTGGTAGTTAATAGATGTTGTGGAGTTTCCCGGATGTAAGCTCGGTTAACGCGAACACACGTTTTAAATGCAAACGATAACGCATCAAACGTATATTCTTTCGTAGACTTCGGTTCACTTAAGAACACATACGTGAATGAGGATTTTGCCTTAGCGGCATAATCACTCGGGGTTGGCGACTTACCTAGCAACAGAAAAGTCGTACTTTAACTATTTCTTTTTAGCCTATAAATATATCGTGCCAGAAAACGCACAAACTATCTAATGAGTAGATAACTATACATTGTAGACAACGAGAACTACACTTCATATAAACGAGGAAAATCAAAAATGAATAAGACTTTAATCACAGTCGCTGTGGCGACTTTGGCGCTTTCATCAGCGACACTAGCAACAGCAGACGAAGCAGTAGCAGTGGTGGCGCCTACTCCAGTAATTTCAGGTGCAGTATCACTTGACTTTGCAGAGACAGCAACAAACAAAACAGCCGGAACAATGGGTGTTGAACTAGATATTGATGCAGGAGATATTGCAACAGTTGATTTAGATTTCAAAGCAACAGACGGCGACTCACTAAAATTAGACACTTGGACTGTTGGAACAACAGCAGGATCAGTAGCATTAGCATTTGGCGATAGCAATGGTCTATTACCAGAAACAAATGCCAACACAACAGCAGACGGCACACTAAACGTACCAACAATGACAGAGTCATTACAAGTAACAATGGGCGGAGCAAGTGTAGCAGTAGGCTTAACTGACTGGACAACTGATGTATCAGAAGTTAGTAACTTACAAGGCGCATACACACTAGACGCAGGTGTTGGTTCATTAACAGCAAGTGCTGATTATAACCGTACAACTGAAAACACAGTACTAGGTGGAGCTCTAACAGGTGTAGACTTAGCTGGTATGACAGCAGGCGGAATGATGACATATGACACAGACGCATCGAAAATGGCGTATGAAGGTTCATTAGCATCAAACGGAATTACAGCATATGTTAATGGTGATGACACTAACAAACTACAACACATTGGTGGCGAGTATGTTATGGCATGGAACGGCGCAGAGCTATCAGCTGGCGTTGACTATGATACCGATTCAAAAGATTGGGCACCACAGGCTGGAATCAGCTTTAAATTCTAAGCAGTCTTAGAACTAAATTAAAAGGTCGCCTAGTGCGGCCTTTTTTTATGACTGAATTCAATAAATACATACATAACCAAGGAGGCCTATGGCAAAAATGAGAAAGTTCCATTTTTGGAACGAAGCAGGTGATGAAAAAGATACAGAGCAATTAAGTTTAACAAGAGCCGTAAAAGCAGTACAAAGCGACTTTAAAGATATGTTTATTGGCGTTGAGTATATTAGCAAAAAAGGTAAAGAAGTAGTAGATAGAATAAAGCTACCCTGGGGTAGAAAAGTAAGACAAGCTATAGCTACTGAAAAGAAAAGAGCCGAGTTAAAGGCTAAATTGCAAAGGTAGTATATGAAATTACATAAATTTTTCGTAGCACATGAAACACAGCCAAAGAAGACAAGCATAGGAAACAATCACAGTAGAACAAAGTTTAGTTCTATGAACAAGAGTAAAAAAAGAAGTTATAAGAAATACAAAGGACAGGGGAAGTAAATGTCAAAAGAAGACAACACAGGTAAAATGGAAGTAGCAGTTCGTATCTTAGGTAACGAGCTAGTAGCACTAAAGATGACTGTAGACGACTTTAAGATTAAATGGTTGATCTACGGAGTGATCACTATCGTAGCATTAGGTTGGGCCGCAAGTAGTTTTGGCCCTGCGTTGTTTGAAATGGTCGGCGACAATGTTCAGTAAACAGTGCAAGTTACATTTAGAATCAGTTAACCAAAAACCATTAGAGCATATGGCATTAGCACTAAAGACAGCAGTCAAATTACAACTGTTAGTGCCTGCTTTAATAATACACAGTGTAGCACCAAGATGCTTCACTAACACAGCAACTAATGTCATGAAAGATATATTAGACAAACGTAAATAAAAGAGGGCAAATAAATGTACGAATACAAATGTAAAATATTAAGAGTAGTAGACGGAGACACCGTTGATGTGGATATTGACCTAGGCTTTGGCGTGTGGATGCATAGAGAACGTGTTCGCATGATGGGTATAGACACACCAGAATCAAGAACACGCGACAAAGTGGAGAAAGCATTTGGACTCGCATCGAAAGCCAGACTTAAAGAACTGTTACCCATCGGATCAACAGGTATTCTTAAAACAGAAATTGATAGAAGCGGAGAAGATAAAAAGGGCAAGTTCGGAAGAATACTTGGAGACTTTATCATCAAGGATAAAAGGGCCACTGAAATTCTTATTGAAGAGGGACATGCTGTAGCATACTTCGGCGGATCTAAAGACGATGTTGACGCACAGCACATGGCAAATAGAACAAGATTGCTTGAAAATGGGACTATGAGCCAAGCAGTTTATGATGCCGCTGTAGCAAAAATGACCAAATAAACCGCTAAAATACGCGGAAAATTACTTCTTTACCAAAATAGGTTGACTTTTGTTCTTTATTATTATATATTGTAGTTAATATGTTAACAAAAATAATAAAAATAATAAGGAGTAACATTATGACTAAACAAGCAAAAGGCGTAAAGTTCTTTAAAGAAGGAACACAAAACCAACAAATCCTAGAAAATTACTGGGGAAACGGTAAGTCGTTTACTACAGAAGATCTAACAGATAACTTGGACATTATGTCACCAGGTGCTAGATTAACTGAGTTAAGAGACGCAGGTTTTGACGTAAGAGTAGTAGATACTAACTCAAACGATTCAGTAGGTAGACCAGAAGCTACATACAAAATTATGCAAAGAAGAGCATTTGCGTAATTAAATTTACCAAAATAGGTTGACTTTTGCGCCTATCAGTGTTATTATATAAACATAATAAGGCTAACAGATAGGCGCAGAACATGACAATGAGTTTAGTACGTGGTATGACATCGCTCAATACCAAAAAACGTAAGGCAACTAAGATGACAGCCGGTAGACTAGAGAAGCTACAAAAAGATCATCGAGAACACAACAAATATATGAAACGTATACAGGCACACAGTAATGTGATGACCTTTGACGAGTACGTAGAATATGTAAGTGGCAACTTCAAACCCAAAGCAAAAACATCTAACAAGGCATGGACTTATGAAGGTCCTAAGGTACGTGAAACACAACATGTTCCGAGTCGTGTTACTAAAGACAGTTTTGCTCCAGCACTACAAAAACAACCTTTACAATATTCAGGCGAACGTAGACTAGTAGGTATTGCTACAATGCACAAAAGTAATATGGTTCCTGTGTTTGCTGATGATGACGATAAGAACGGATCAAAACAAGCAACCGAAATAGCACAAATGCGTAGAAACTAATGTACACACTAAATGTAGTGGTATTCCAACTTAAATAAAACTATGAGGCAGATTATGAAATCAACAATATACTGGGCAATCGCTGTTATGACGGTGTCGACCGCTTTCGCTCAAACACAAGCAAGTACATTCCAAAAGCCACAACTTGAAGAATTGTACACAGAAGAAAATAGACCAGAGTTATATTGCCTGGCACAAAATGTTTACTTCGAAGCTAAGTCAGAACCATTAGCAGGGCAATATGCTGTTGCTGATGTAGTTCTTAATAGAGTAAATGATACTCGTTATCCTAACACTATTTGCGAAGTTGTTAGAGAAGGTCCAATTAGAGAAAGTTGGAAGACTCAACAACACGCAGATCTAACACCAAAAGAACGTATCTATCATCCAATCAAACATCGTTGCCAGTTCAGCTGGTACTGTGATGGCAAGTCTGACACAGTAAGAGATAACGATGCTTGGCGTATGGCACAAATTGTAGCATATAAAATTGTGTATGCTGACAAGATGCGAGGTATTACAGAAGGTGCTACACACTACCATGCTGATTATGTTAGTCCGAAGTGGGCAAGTAAAATTCAATTAGTTGGTAGTATCTCAACACACATTTTTTATCGTTGGCCGTAATTGGTAAAAAAGGTTAGCCAAAATAGGTTGACCTTTTCAATTACCTGTGTTATATTATATGTAACATTAACTATAAAGGCTTTTAAAGGAGGCACATTATGGAAACGATTAATACAGTAACAGAGTTTCTTGTTGAAGAAAAAGACAAGATTGTAGAGTATCAGACACAGTCGTGGGCTGATGCTAAAATTCAACTGGCAACTAATGCTGAACAAGTAACAGAATTGTTCAACAAAGTTGTTTCATTCGTTAACTAACTAAGGCTAGGAGATTATATTATGAAAGGCATTTTAAGATTAGGCGCAACACTAGGACTTATTGGTATGCTTGGAGCATGTTCAGGTAAGTATGTAGAAATTGCTGAACGTGACACATACGCACAACCTAAATGGTATGCGAATTGTGTTGAATCCGGACATGAAGGCTGGTTCTGGTGGAAAGAAGAAATGGCATATGCCTGTGGCGCAGGAGAAAGTATTTTCCAACAAGCGGCAGAAGAACAAATGTATGCTATCGCAATGAATAATTTTGCTAAACGTATTAATAGTGAAGTTAATTCTAACACTACACTACAGTTTACTGACAACAATGGATCTGAGTCTAGGTCTACTAAAACTGTTATTAGTTATGTTGTAAAAGATACAACTATCCGTGAACACATTTCAAAAGAGACTGGAACATTTAGGTTTCAAAACAAACAATTTACGTTTGTAAAACTTAAAATGAACAAGCAAATTTTTGATGCACTTGTAGCGGAGGCAAAGAATGCTAAAGTTGTCGCAAAAAACACTAATTAGATCTACTTTAATAGTAGGAGCAGTCTTGGCTTTGTCAGCTTGCTCCTCTAATACTATGCCAACAATGGCACAGTTTGAACCGCAGTATTGTCATACTAAAAGTAAGTATACCTTACAAAATGGTAATAAGGCAAATAGTAGGATTGATGTAAATTGTACTGACGATCCTAAAGATAAACACTTCTTGGCGTACAGTGGTATGGCTAAAAATTGTAGGGAGCATTTTTATAATGTATGGTATCATGGTAAACAACATAAGCAACGTGGTTTCGTCTGTCAAAAACTTGATGGCAGTTGGGAAGTCCTTAATCATCCTTACAACTAGTTTCTTACTAGTAGGATGTGGAGCAAACACACTAACACACAATTCGTATAGTACATCATCTAGTACACATACTGATTATGGTAATACCGGTAGTATAGTAAATGTAGGTATTAACTACTTTAATTGGAGTACGAATCGTATGTCAGCAGTTGATAGATCGCAACAACAACAAGCAGTTTTCTTTGCGTTAAATACATTGAAGCCAGGAGAAGTTACAGACTGGTATAATGGTAATACAGGAGCACAAGGTAAAGTGATGGTAGCTATGAGTTATCCTCAAGGAAGTGGTTACTGTAAAACTATTTTTAGTCAGATTATTTACAATGGCAAACAAAGAGATTTTTCCGAGACGGCTTGTATTAATGCAGTAGATAATACCTGGCAGTTTCAGCGATAAATACTACACGAGGTATTAAATGGCATTAGCAATTCTAGTTTTAATTACCGCTTTATGTATTTCAGCGGTAGCAATATATTATTCCGTAGCAGGATTGGTGGCAATCTTTGCGGCGGCGGCAGTTCCCATTATGATTATGGGAGGCATACTTGAAATAGGTAAATTAGTTACCGCAGTATGGCTCCATAAGTATTGGAAACAAGCCACTTGGTGGCTTAAAAGTTATCTAAGTGTAGCAGTAATAGTTCTTATGTTTATTACAAGCATGGGTATCTTTGGGTTCTTATCAAAAGCACATATTGAACAGACAAGTGCCGGCGAAGAAAGTGTAGCACAAGTACAACAAATTGTAAGTGAAGTCGGTAGACTTGAAGCAATCATTAAACGTGCTGACGATAAAATTAAAACATTAGAAACTAGTGGCACAGGTGCTGATGCTAATATACAATCACAGATTGATAAAGAACAAGATCGCATAGACAAAGCGTTTGATCGTATCAAACCTGCTATTGAACAACAGAACAAAATTATTACAGATGCTAGAGCAACTGATACAAGTCGTACTAAACCTTATGAAGATCAGTTAACAAGTATACAAGCAGAGATACTACGTTTAGAAACTAGTGCCAAAGAATATGAAACTAAGATTGAAAACCTAGACACTGACAATAGTGGTGTTGAACCTTTACTAGCACAAATAGCCGCACTAGAAGAAGAAATTATTCGTGTAACTAATCAATTACAATCAACCGAAAAGGGTGAGATACGTGCCGGACAAGCAATCATTGGTGTATCAAGTGACGGGCTATTTGGTGGCAACACTAGAACTGCTCTCGCTAAATGGGTACAAGGGCAACGTGATAGAATCACACAAATACAAGGCGAAGTAGCAACAGTACGTAACGATGCAACTAAAACAGTTAAAATGGAACGTTTCCGTTTAGCAGGTGTTGTTAAAGATATCCGTGAAGTACAGATACCAGCACTTAAAGATCGTGAACTTGTAATGTTAGGTAAGATTGACGAAGTACGTCAAACAGAATCACCTGTTATACAAACAGCAAGAGATGAAATACAAAGACTACGTAAGAGTGCTGAAGACTCAGTAGTTAACAGTCAAACACTAATTGAACGTCTACGTGGACAACTAGCACAAACAGATAAAGCAGATGAAATTGATGCGGCTGTTGATGAACAACTATTAAGAATTAAAGTGGCTGAAGCAGAAATAGATGTTCTTACAGAAAAGAAATATAAACTAGAAGGCGAGTATCGTATGCTTGAGGCTGAAGTAGGCCCAATTAAATACATTGCTGAGTTTGTATACGGAGAAGCCGCAGACAACACAATGCTTGAAGAAGCAGTACGTTGGGTAATTATGATTATTATCTTTGTGTTCGATCCGTTAGCAGTATTACTATTAATAGCATCACAATATACCTTTGAGTGGAGAAGAAAACTTAAAGATGACGACGGTGAGCGTCTTCGGCTCCAGCGTGACTACGAGCAAGCAAGAGCACAAAAAATAGTTGACAACATTCCTCCTAATAATGACCCTGTGGCGCCGGCTGAAGAAACAGAATACCAAGACGTTGACCAAGAAACACTTGACAAAGAGTTTGATGATGATAAAACTTTTGAAAACGAAGTTGTTAAAGTTGCTGAAGAGATAATGGAAGAAGATAAAGATATCCTAGAAAAATTAGATGACAGGCTTAATGATACTACTAAAGAATGGCAAGAGCTTTACGAAGAAGCAGAGCCTAAAAAAAAAGAACAAGAATCATCGGAAGAGTTAAAAGAAGAACCGACTGATATCGAACAGTGGAATAAATGGGTTGCGGCCGCTGAAGAAGAAGTAACTAAAGAACAAGCAGTAATGTTTGGCAAAGACAATCTAAAAAGTATAGAAATTAAAGACAGAGCTTCTCTTGTTGCCAAATATGAAAACGACACTGAATGGACAACAGCCAAACGTAAATGGAAAGATGATAATCCGGATCAAAATATAAAGGACTGGAAACAAGCATACGTATCAGGTAGGATACACGAACTACCTTGGGCACCTAAAAATGAACAAGAAGGTTATGTACAAAATGCAGAACAAAGTGAAAGTTCAGTTTGGAATAAACTTAAAGACGACAACAATAAGTAATTACGATGTCTAAAGCAATTATAAATCTTATCACTTCACCTGACAAACTATTCAACGATTCAGCAAGTTTACTTCTAGTACATCCTAGCGATGCGCTTAAAGAAAGTTTCAACAATAGTGCGTTAAAACTAGAATGTCCACTCAACTTATATCTACACGATACAGAAGATTTGGATTGGTTACTCGATGTTGCTGAGAGTGTTGATTATATTATTTTGGACATAGATAATATCAAAGAAAACCACTGGATTATTGGATTTTTGTTAGCAAAAAGGAAAACTTTTTACTTGACAAACGCTACCAATGTAGTGTATAATGTAGTTAACGTTAATAAGATATACGAAATTAATCAATTTATGGAAGGAGTAAATTACTTTGTATCAAAATAATAGAAATAGAAATAACAGAGGCTTTAAGCCTAAATCAGACATGAGTTCCAAAAGCGGTCTTTACGTTGAAGTAAGGAACGATGATGTGAACAAAGCTCTTAGAATTTTCAAAAAGAAAGTTCAAGAAGACGGTATTCTACAGGAATACAAAGAACGTCAACAATACACTAAGCCCAGTGAAAAACGTAGAAAAGCAAAAGCGGCAGGACGTAAGCGTTGGCTTAAACTTGCTGAAAAGAAAAATTTAGATCAACGGTCGTACTAAAATGGCTCTAACAGCAGAACAATGGTTTCCTAGCGTCATTTGGTCAGGCATGCTATCAGGTGTAGACAACGATGCTATAACAACATTTTCTTATGATAGGAAAGAAGTTGACGAAGGTGTAACAATTTCCAATTATAGAGGATGGCAAAGTAATAGCATCAAGCAATTAGATTGCGAAGAATTTGATAACTTCATTAGTGTACTAGACCAAGAAATACAGTCGTGTGCTGTTCAATCCGGATTGCCAGACTTACAAATACAAAATGTTTGGATTAATATTAATCAACCTGGCGCTTATAATCATTTACATAATCATGCTGGTAGTATACTAAGTGGTGTATATTATGTAAAGAGTGAACCTGAACAAGGTAATATATTTTTCGAACGTGGTGATAATGCCGAATATTTCCTTCCACCACTTAAAGAACCAAATTATTTTACAAGTACGGCAACAACTTATAAAGCAATGACAAGTGCTGTTTATATCTTTCCAGGATGGTTAAAGCACAGTGTACAACCTAATTTAACCAACGAAGATAGAATTAGTATTTCATTTAACTACGGGATTAAACCAAATGCGAATTGAAGAAGATACAAAGTTGGACTATAAAGATGTTCTTATCCGTCCAAAGCGTAGCACACTAGGTAGTCGAAAAGAAGTTGACTTAGAACGTGGATTTACTTTTCGCAACTATAAACCATACGTAGCAACTGATGTATTACCAGATGGATATCCAGTAGTACAAGAACAATACAGACACTATCGTGGTACTCCTATTATGGCCGCAAACATGGACGGTGTTGGTACATTTGAAATGGCAGACACACTTGCTACCGGAGGTATCTTTACTTGTCTTGTTAAAACTTATAGTGTTAACGAACTTGTAGGTTATTTTGATCAAGATGACAGATCACACGATCCAGCAAGGACAGAATTTGTTGCTATGAGCATTGGCATTACAGATAGAGATCATGCTAAATTTAGAGATGTATACGAACAAACAGGTAGTAGACTAAAGTATGTTTGTATCGATGTAGCAAATGGATATTCAGAAAGATTCGCTACATTTGTACGTGGCTTTAGACAGAACTATCCTAATGTTGTAATTATAGCAGGTAACGTGGTTACCGGAGAGATGACAGAGGAGTTGATTCTTGCAGGAGCAGATATTGTTAAAGTTGGTATTGGGCCTGGTAGCGTTTGTACTACTAGGATACAGACTGGTGTTGGATATCCACAATTATCCGCAGTCATGGAATGCGCCGACGCGGCACATGGCCTTGGTGGACATATTATCGCTGATGGCGGTTGTACTTGTCCTGGCGATGTTGCTAAAGCGTTTGCTGGAGGTGCTGACTTTGTAATGCTAGGAGGCATGCTTGCCGGACACGATCAAGGTGGCGGCGAAGTAATTACTAAAAAATATATGACAAATGAAATGTCAACTGGAACAACCAGAAAGATAGAAGAAAAGAAATTCGTACAGTTTTACGGCATGAGTTCAGATGCCGCTAATACAAAGCATTTTGGTGGACTTAAAGACTATCGTTCATCAGAAGGCCGTGAAGTACTTGTTCCATATAGGGGCGATGTCGCGGCTACAGTACAGGACTTACTAGGCGGATTGCGTAGTACCTGTACATACGCAGGAGCATTAAGATTAAAGCATCTTATGCGTTGCACAACGTTTGTACGTTGTACTCAGCAATTTAACGGAGTATATGCGTCAAATGATAAATAATAGTGTACAAAGAGAAGAGCTCAATGTACATGGTGTGTCCATTAGGAACACTAAAATATAAATCTTGCTTATTATAAGGAGAAAACAATGACAAGACTAACAACTCTAGACCTACCACACTTCCACAGAGCCACAGTAGGCTTTGATAGATTATTTGAACAAATGAACACACAG
>Ga0181389_1000098_pt1 | contig 31136 bp, 52 predicted proteins | sample 12SPOviralmetaG_FD_130121 | JGI IMG/M metagenome (GOLD analysis project Ga0181389, IMG submission 130121) | Marine viral communities from the oligotrophic San Pedro Time Series (SPOT) site, San Pedro Channel, CA, USA - 12 SPOT_SRF_2010-06-29 | ecosystem: Environmental > Aquatic > Marine > Strait...
AATGGTTTACCAAAGTATGCTTCCAAATTATCATCAACAAAATATCCATATTGTATTGTTGTTTGTGGAGCAGATAATGTAGGATTAACATTCACAAGACGTTCCATTTGAATATGCTCAAAAGGTAGTGTTACTTTATATGTTGGATTTGGTGCATCAAAGTTATTGCCTACTGTTGCGTTTCCTGTAAATTTTTCTGCACCCCAACTCTTACCTTGTAACTGTTCGTATTGTAAAGCAAGTAATGTTCCTGTTCCTTCATAACCAAACTCTATTTCTTTATAGGGTAATGCTACATTTACTTGACTTGTATTTGTATCTACATATTCGCTTATATCATAACTTGTTCCTGCTAAATAAAAATCATCTAATTTTTGTACTTTAATTTTACCATAATCTGCATCTTGTCTATTACTTACATAATAAGCAGTTAGATTAAACATTTTAAATATTCCTGTTAAGAAGTCAATTATCTTCATATCAGGTATTTGTTCTGTAATAATAAATTGAAATGTAGCACTTGCTGTAAAAACTGTTGTTTCCCAAAATTCAGACCACCCTGAACCTGCTCCTTGAAAATATCCTGACAAATCCCACCTAACTAAATTAAAGTCAAGCGTAGTAGTAGTTTGTATTACTATTGTATATGTTTCAGCATCCATATTACCCATATCACTTGCATCAAATACTTGCTGACCAGTTAAATTAGACCTTGTAAACCAAACCGAAGTACCTTTATTTATTATTACATCATATTCAGTAGTATTATTAGCAGGTGTTAATGTTAATTGTTGTTGTATTGTCGGTAATGCAGTACCGAATATTTGTAAACCAGACCCATTAATCATTCCTGTTTCATTACTTGGGGTTGGTATTCCAAAACCATCTACTAAAGTAGGAAATGTTGTTACTTGTGATGCAGGAGCTACACTACCTTTTTTACGATGTAGCCACAAATGAAGATTATAAAATTCATCATTACTTGTACTAAAAAAATCATCTGTAAAAACTAATGAAGGATAACTAACTGTAATTGCTTCTACTATCTCATATAATCTTATAGCATATTTTAAATCAGAATATAAAACACCGTGATTATTACTACTTCCAGTATGGTAATACAAATTACCTGTATCGTCTGTATGTGCTGAATTATTACTATTATAAAACAATCTTGATTCTTCTCCACTTGCTCCTGATGTTATAAGAGGACATAATATAGCGTTGCTTGTGTTTTGTAATCTTGCTTTTACTGTAGAAGCATCATAATTTAAATTGTATTGGTTTAAATCATCTAATGCTCCCAGTTTGTCATCCCCTAATATGTCTTTTACATTTACTGTTTCTCCAAAGAATGTAATTCGATATGCGTAGGCTTTATTTAGTTTTAGGTCAACACCTTCAAGTCTTATATAACCTTGCTTAAAAGCTACGTTATTTAGTTCTATGTTTGCATCTACTTTATTTCTTGCATCAAACCCACCTGATATATTAAAGTTGTAATAATGTTGAAATAATTTGTTATTAGTTTTAGAAGCTGGTACTGTAAATGTTTGAGTAAATTCAGTAAATATCTTTGCAGGGTCTTTAATGTTTTGTATAGATTGGTTAAATGAAACCTGTTCATCTTTAAATAAATCTACTCTTTCTCCACCAATATATAATTGTAGTTTCTGCATTATCTAATATTGTTTATGTAATCAAATGACATATCAAAATCAAATGTGTAATCTATAAGTTTGTCGTTTAATGAAGTCTTTTGAACCATACTGTTTTTCTTTACATTGACAGGAACAGATTCAGTAGCAGAAGGGTTAGTTATAACTTGTCTTGTTAACCAAACTTGTTCTGACAATAGTAATTGCTCAAACCATTGATTAGCCCATTCAGGATAATAACCAGAACTTAAAGTTATACTTGTGTTTGCTACTGTATTATAATCTTGTTTAGTATGTACATAAGGACTATAAACTCCTGCTGTATTTGTAACAACTCTTTGAAATTGCTCTTGTTTTTTTGTAGTAGTATTTACTGATTTTAAAAAGAACCATAAGTCTTGTAATGCACCAAACTTATTTACAAAAGTTATTTTATGTCCGTTTCCATATTTAGTACAATCAATTCTATTTATATTCATTTTAATTCCAGCAGGACTACCTGTTATTTCAACATCTGTAGCTCCATAACTTTGATAGCCCATAGTTTCGTTAGCAATTATATAAGGAACTGAACCTGATGTATTGTTAGGCACATAAATATAGTATTCATCATTTATTCCTGTATGGTTAGGGTCTCCACTTATAAGCCAAGTAGGTCTTGAACCAAAAGGTATTTTAGGGTCACTACCTTCTGTAAAAGTACCGTAACCATCATAACCTATGTCTGTTATTGTTGATGTTGTTAAAGCTGTTCCACTTCCGTCTGTTGATGCGTGTGAAGTTAAAGTAGATATAATGGCTAAAGTTTCAGCAGTATAACTACCATCATAAGTTATGTTTATAAAATCTCTACATAGTTCTGCTATTTCCCAAAGCATATTTGCTCCTGCTGTTGCTTTTTTTATTAAAGTATATTCTATTGTTCCATCAATACTAATAGTTATTTTAGCAGAATTAGCTCCTGTACCTGCTGCTGCGTATTTATATTGTGGACTTCTTAATGCTATTGCTGCCATTGTTTATTTTTTTGTTCCTAATATTATTCCTTTTTCTATATCTAATACAAAGTCTTTTACTAATTCTTCTGGCAGTCTTTTAAATGCTGCTTCAAATGGTTTAGTGAAAAAGTATGTAGGTTTAAAACCTTGTGCATATATACTTCTTTGTAATACAAACGCCATACTCTTATAACTTCCTTTTTTAAATTTACCTTCTTTATCTCTAAATCTTATATTCTTTTTTTGCGCCCAATCTCTTAAAGGTTGCATTGGTGGCATCTTTTGCTTATAACTAAACTTACTATTAGGTGCTTTTTGTTTACCCCCTTTTATTAAACTTGGATTAGCACCCTTAACTCCTTCGTCTTGAAACATACCATAATCTTCCATATAGAAGTCAAGTATAAATCCTTTTTGTTCTTCGTCTAATGTGTACCTAATAGAATCATATAAAGCACCACCACCCTGATTGTTTTTAGTTAGGCGTGACTTTGATTGTTGAACAACATATTTACCAAAATCGTTTAATGCTTTATTTATATTCTTGAAATTCATTAACAGATTCTTATGTCATTATAAATTACTATATCCATTGTAGCCGTCCATCCTGCTAATTGGTTTTCAAACCTGTCATAAAATGGTTCACAATTTACAAGACTATCAAGCTGGTACATATCTTGATGTAATGTTCCCATTCTTAATACTTGTATTGCCTTGTTTAATACTGCAAGTTGAGTGTTTAGAATATCTTGTTCATTATTGTTTCCTGTAAACCTATCTGTTGTAGGTTGTTTAGATTGGTCTACTATATCCATTGCCAAGATGCTTATATTAAAATTAAGCGTTTGTTCTTCTTGTGTTACGTTGTTTACTATAATATGAGCAAGGGGAAATATATCTTGTTTGTTTAAATTAACATCGTATATGTCTCCTGTAGTTACTGTATTGCAGTTTATGTCTGCAAGTAATTGTGCTTTTATAGTTTCAGTTAATTGGTAAAAACCTCTTATTCCTTGTTGGCTCATTTAAATTTACTTTTTATTTGTTTCGATTCTAATTCGTTTTTGTCTTTCATAAATGCTAACATCATTAAACATTGGTGCATACCTAATTTAGTGATATTTTCAAATCGTGTAATATCTCCTGCAGCGAGACCGTAAAGGCTCGAATACCATCCCCACTTTTTTGAAAACCCAGCTCTTGAAGAAGTTGTTTCTCCTCCTTGTTCTCCAAATAATTCATCATAGTTTTCGATAAGTCGATGCCTAAATGATAAAAAAAAATAATAGAACCAAATACAGCATCCATTGGCATCTGTAGTAGGAGGTCTTTTGTTTCTACATTATAATCTTCTATAAGGTATTTATCTCCTAACTTTTGTTTGATAGGTCTGTATAGTACATTCATAGCTGTATGAATATTATCCCAATCTCCCATATAGGTATCAAGGTCAATATATTCGCCTAATGTAATTTCATCTAAATCAGGAACAAACCCATATTCAACACCACCTAAATAGAAACTTTTAACCAAGTCTGGTTTTTCTTCAAACATATTAGTTATTAATGTTGCTATACGGTCTGCGTCAGATAGTTTAATGTTAAGAGCATCTTGCGTTTTAATTCTACAAAATATCTCAATCATTTTTGATTGTATGAAGTTATTGTCTTTGCTACTGTTTTGCACTTTTAAGAACTTTTGATATTGCTTTAATGTAATCTCATTAAGTTCTGTAGGCACGTTTATATTAGCTTTCATACTTATATAACGTAATTAAAGTACGATTTTAGTATAAAAAAAAAGGTGCTATTTCTAACACCCTTTTTCCACTAAAAACAAAACAAAATTATTAATCTATATATTCGCATTGATGACTACAATACCCCTCCTTATAAATTGGTCTTTCACATTCAATACATTTGTATTGTGGCATATCGTCTGGTGTTTCTGTATAGTAGTTCATAAATTATAAGCTCTCATTTCTTCTTTGTATAATTCTAAATCGTATAGGGCTTCATTCATTCGTTCCCTGTAATCGCTATTAGCCATTTTACAAGCCGTTAAATCGTTTTGTAATCCTGCAACATAAATCGAGTTGTCTATAAATAGTTGTTGGAATTGTAATAGTTCTTTGTTCTTTGGTTTAGCTTTTACCCACTTGTTAATTAGTTCGCCAAGTATTATAGCGTTACTGGTATATTCTAAATCTTGTAAGTTCTGTATCTTGTTTCTCATACTATTGTTTCTAACAAATGTAAGAAAAAAAACATAGCTACATAAAAGATTGCCCATCCTAAAGCTGCATAACCTACAATTTTTAAAAATGATTCTTTGTTTTCTTTTGGAGATATTTTCTTTGCAATGTAATATCTACGCTGTCCGTTTACTTCGTAATAATGTTTCATACTAATTTTAGTGTTAAAGAAATTATACCTGCAGTCCAAGCTATTAAAAGTAATATGCCTATGATTTTCATTGAGTCATTTTCTTTTTTTGGACTTCTACCTTGATTACTTCTATATTGTCTTTTTTTCATATTATGAATGTTGGTATCTGAAATTACAGATGTTTTTATAAGATTTTACAACCCACTCTTTCTGATAGGGTTTTAAGTTTTCTGTAGTCAATAACATTTTTAATGTTGATTCTACGTCTATAAGTTTTGAGTTGTCCTCAAATGTTAATTTATTTATTGCCATATTATTATAGTAATTTTTTTAATTGATTTTCTCTTTTGGCAATCGAATCTTTTAATATTTTTATAAAATCTCTTTGCCATTGATTATCGTCTCTTATTGAAGAAATATCGTTTTCAATTTCTAATTGAGCAGAAGTTTTTTCTCTAATTATTTTATTAGATTTTTCCCAAGATAAATCCCAGCCTAAACCTTCTATTGCTTTAAGATTATGTTTAATCTCTTGTTTTGCTTCATTAAGATTTCTTTTATCATCAATAATATTATTAATTAAATTATTAATAGTTAAAAGCCTTTTACTAATTTTAGTTTCTTTGTGAAGATTATCAATTTCTGATTCTCTTAAACTTAATGTAATCGTATTATCCATTTGTTTTGTTTTGTTTATATAACTGCTTTATTGCAATTATGTAGCTAATATACAATTCTTTTTAATATAATAAACAAAAAAGTTAATAAAGTTTATTCAAACTCTAATATATCGCACTTACTACAGTAGTAGTAGTCTTTATTGTCTTTACCTGAATATATAGTCATTGTCTGTTTGCATTTTTTACATTCCATTATTGTATATAGTATTTGCCCCTGTTAGGATTTTGTAGCTGGTAACTTACTGCATATCTAATTGCATCTAAACAATGATTCCATTTGTCTATTGGTGTTTTAGATTTCTTCTCAAGCCAACTGTAGTTGTTAAGTTCTTTTATTAAATTAATACTTTGTTCGTCTACTATTAAATCATAGTCCTGTAATAATGATATTCCATAAGTAATAGAACCAGCTCCTTTAATTGAAGCTACTATATTACATTTCTGTTTTAATTCATAGATTAATCTTTTTTCTGCAGAATCGCCTACTATTAGATTGTCTACTGCGTGTTTCATATTTAAACGTGCTATTTCGCTTGTTGTTAGTTTAGGCAAGTAAAAACATTCTTTTAAATAAATAATCTTATTAGCAGTATCTATATTAGTTTCTATTAATGTGTTTGGGTCATTCATTCCAAAGTCTTGACCAAAAACGCTTATACCTACTTTTTTAAATTCTCCTATTGACCAGTTGGTAAATATTACGCCTTCTGCTTTATTTAACCAGCCACCAAGCATTTGATGTTTATACTTTTGTGGTCTACGTTTCTTTATGTTGTCTATTTGGTTTATGTAACTTTCTGAAAGGTTTTCAAGATTGTCTAAATAGGTTGTATGTATATAGGTAACGTTATCTTTTGAAGTGTTTACACTTTCTTGCACTCCTTTATCTTCAAAGAATCTTTTATATATCCAATGTTCTTTAGTTGTAGGATTTAGTATTAGTATAACTCTATTTTGTTTGCCTTGTTGTCTTACTGATAAATCAATCTTGTCAAATGTATCTTCATTAGTAAGTTCTTCTGCTTCATCTAATACAAAGGTTGTAACGCCTTGTAATGACTTTAGATTAGCCGTCTGGTCTCCACTTGATGTTTTGATACCCTTGAATATTATCTTGCTCCCAGAACGCTTATTTCTTATTTCATCTTTTGTGATATGAAAGTCATCAAACTTTTTAAGTAGTTCGAGCTTCTCAATAAATTCAGGAATAATAGAAATATAAGTAGAAGATAAAGTGTAACGAGTAAACAGAATAGTATGTCCAGCTTCATAAGTTAAAAGAACTAATAAGAGGTTTATAGAAAATGATTTACCAGAACCACGCCCTCCAGTTACTATAAAGTATCTCCCATCTGATTCTGCAATAGGCGAATACTTTTTATTTATCTTAATCACTTAAACTTAATTAAGTCTTTAAAGTTTATATTAAAGCCATCACTTGATGATATGTCTACTGATTCTTTAGGTTTGCCATATCTATAACCAAAGTATAAGTTCATAGCTCTTGAATCTCCTTTTAGTATTTGTTTGCCTAAAGTTTTTATTACTTCGTCATTGTCTATTAAGGCATCTAATTTTTCAATTAGTTTTAGTTCGTCTGCTTTCTTTGGTCTACCTGCACCTTCTCTTGCTCCACCATTGTTTTTTCTATTATCCATAATATGTTTTTTAAATTGTTCTAAAGCGTCTTTGCTTATTCCATTTAATACTCCTACAATCTCCTAATATATTTAATCTTGAAACCTTATTATTAAAGTTGTTTCTTTCTTCATTAAGTTGACTGTTTCCATTTTTAGAATCCATATTGAAATATTATTGTTTATTCAATCTATATATATAACGTAATTTTTAGCTTAATTTATTCAGTACCAGATATTATATCTTTTTTTGGTCTGTCTTGTAGAATACTAAAGCCTAATAATAAATAGTTAATAGCATCTGCATATCTACTTTCTATTGGTTCTGCTTGTGGCATATAAGGGTCTCCTGCGTGTGTTAAGATTGCTTGTATGTGTTTATTAAAAAATACAGCCCAAACTTCCATAGGTTCAATGCCTATGCTTTCTGCTGTAGATTTAAAGTTGTTTAGAATGTCTATATTCTTTTGTGTGTATTCTGGTTGTTTAGCTTCCATTATCTCTTGACATTTATCAAGTAGATATTTTTTAGTTTCTTTAAATTCCTGTTGGTTCATAATTCTGTATTGCTTTTTTTATGTATTCGTATAACTCTAATGTTGATAGGGCTTCGTTTAAGTGTAGTTCTATAGTTTCAAAATCTATATTATTGTCTTTTTCTACATCAGATTCTATTTCTCTTATGAATCTTTTTTGTTCCCATATTTTTGATTGCACTTTTAGTAGTGCTTTATCTTTTAGTTTATTCTCCTGCATAAGCTGTTGTGCTATCTCTATATTGCCATTCCCATCCTTTTATAAGTAGTTCTATTCTTGTTAATGCTTCTCCTTCTAAATGTTTAGGTATTTGATTTACTAACTTATATAATGGTGTTTCGTTTTTTAATCTATGTATTTCTTCTTCAAGTTCTTTACATTTTACTTCTAAATAGTTTTCTCTATTTATTCCTTTTAGATTCATACTTGTTTTAAGTACAATCATTCCTTCTATTTCTTGAATCTTTTTATTTGTTGATTTGTATATCTCATAGTTTTTCAATGAGTGCATTACTGTTGCGTGATTAATAGGTGTTCCTGAATCCTCAAAGTATCTTGATATTTCAGTCCATCCCATATTTACTTTTTCTCTTAATATGTAGAAGAATAATCCTCGCATTTCTACTACTTCTCTTTTTCTTGTTTTTTCAAATATGTTTATTCCTGATAACTGTATTACTTTTTGAGCTATTTCATTTTGCACATTCCAATCATTATCCAATTCTATTATTTTTTTATTCATTTCTTAATTTTAAAAGGTTATAACATTCTGCGTATTTCTGTCTTGCCTTACCTTTGTATTGTTCTTTAAATAGTTCGTATAGTTTTTTTGTGTATTGATATTTGGTTTTACAATCTGCATAATATCTTTCAGCAAACTTTTTACCTTTACCTTTAAAGTAGTTTACATTGTCTGCTGTATCTCCTACTATCATCTGTTCATAGAAGTTATACAATGCTTCTTGTTCGCTTATGTCTAATACCTTTCTTGTTTTATAATGATAGTTATACATTAAGCAAGGGAATTGTTTGTAGTCCTTGTCTATACTTACAATCATTACATTATCCCTTCCAAATTCATTTGATAGTGTTTGCCAGTATTTAGCTACTAAATCGTCTGTTTCTAATCCATATACAAATTTGCTTTCAAAAGTATCTTTAACGTATTGGTGCATATCGTGAAGAAGTGGAGGTAATTCTTGCTTCTTTCTGTTTGCTTTATATACTGGTGTTAGTATTTTTCTAAAGTTTCCTTTGCTTCCGTTAAATGTAATTACTTTTTCTATTTCGTAATCTTCTTCTAAATCGTTTACAATTTTCATATATTGTTCATCGAATTTAGCAATAGAATCTTCTATGTCTCTATAGTAAGGGTCTTGGTTTTCTTCGTCTTTTGTTCTGTAGCAACTTGCGAAGATTAAGCTGTCTGCGTCTATGAGTAATATCATTCTATAAAAGTAATCAAAATTGGTTTATAAACAAAATGTTTAATAATCTAATTAAAAAAAAAGGGAGGTTTTACCCTCCCATTGTTATTATTGATTGTTTAAATGATAGCTTGTTAATCCGTTTGGATATTCGCCTTCAAATATTAATTGTTTTTTTAATAGCGAACCTAAAACACCTTTTAATTGGTCTTTGCTTCCATTAAAACTATCGATTATATTATCAAAACATTCTGCAGGTGTTTCTTCGTAATCATCTCCCCAAGATATAATCTCTAATACTTTTTCTTCTAAATTTGTCATTTTTTGTTTTGTTTTTAATAATTACTTCGTTGTAATTATATAGCTAATATATAACAACTAAAGTTATAAACAAAATATTTAATAACTTAATTTAGATTTATTCTTGTGGCTTCGTTTTCCTTGAGTAAATAAACAGGTTTAAGTAATCTTTTTTTAGTCCATAGTGTAGTATCAGGGCAATACATATCTACTGGTTCTGGAAGTTTTAAAGTGTTTAACCAATACAGGTAATTACCTTTAGGGTCATTTACAAAATAAAGTTTAACTACTTCTTTATCCATTTTCATTAGAGCATCATATTTAGACTTCTCTAACATTTTATCTTCATAATATTTATTTCTAAACTTCATTTCTATTACACAAGGATTTCCTTTGCGTGTAAAACCACAAGCGTCATAGTGTTTAAAACCATCTCCAGTCCATTCTAAATTCCAGCCATCAAAGTTCAAAAATTTAACTACAGCTTCTTCAAGTTTTTTAATAGTTTTAATTCCCATTATCCCACACTACGTTTAATTCTTGAATCCATTTATTAATTAGTTTTGGATTGCAGGTACAAGGGTGGTGCATCGGATGCTTATAGTAGGTCGAGTGGAACTGACAAACCATTTCAAATTCTTCACGACTAATTGTTGATTTTTTTGAAAGCCTAAATTCTTCCCATCTTTTGAAATCATATTTATTAAATTTTACCATCTTTTAATTTTTATCTCATTGAATTTTTTTCTCCTTTTATCACATCCACAATCTGTTCCAGTCTTTTTTGAATACCAATCTACAAGCCATTTAATGCCTGTATATTTTGTGAAGTAAAATATCAAGTCTCCTAATCTCATATTAATTCGTTTATATTATTTAATTGATTGTTTTTAATGAAATAACCATTTGTTTTTAATTTGAAATTTGTTCCATTATTTCTTTTTCTTAAAGTACCTTTTTTTAAAAATTCTGATTTTTGTAATAATTCATCTTTTGTAACCCAGCCACATATTTCTAAAACATTGTTTTTTTTGTTCAATGAATTAAATATATATATTTCGCAATCAAATTTATCTTGAAAGGCTATCAAATGGTGTACATATTCATCCTTCATAAATACATTTCTACCCATAGTTTTTACATCAACTTTTTTATTCTTATACAAAAAATCAAATCCTCCATCAAATCCATTAGTAAACTTATGTTTTACATTAAATACTTCTTTAGTCAAAACTTCTCCTAATAACCCTACTAATTGGTTTTCTTTATTTCCATTAGCAGAATGTCTGTTACCCATATTATTATTTTGCAAATAATTCCAACATTTTAATTTTAGTTCTTTTGGTATGTCTATTGTCATAATAATTTTTTTAGTTTCTCTTTTACTTTTTTATAAGTGTTGTAAAGTGAATAGTAAGGTATGCCAGACTTTCGTGATAGTTGTGCAATACTTTCTCCACCTTCTATTATTTCAAATATCTTTTTATCATACCAATACATATTGTTTAGTTCGTTTTGTATTGTAGCATATACATCTTCATAGTTAGCACAATCAAAGTCTGCTAAAAAATCCCTCATATTGTCTATAGATAATGTAGTCACTTTTGCTTCTTTACGTTTTAAATCCAAGAATAAAGATTTCAATGTTTTAAAAATATAGTAATAATTATAGTCATCTCCAAAATCTATGTCTAAACCTTTGTTGATTCTTTTTTGAATCTTGATGTACATTTCTTGTGTTATATCTTCTGCAGTTTCTTTATTGCAGCCAAAGGAGCAAACAATGTCAATCCATACTTGATGTTTCTTATAGATTTCCGATAAGTAATTCTTCATAATTTAGTTTTGTAATGGGTCGTATAAATCCCCTACGATTTCAGGTAGTCCTATATCATTTACCTTAAAACTAAATGTCTCAAACGCATAACCTCTACTTCTTTTGCACTTAACGGTTATCCATTCTTTATTAACTGTATTTGCTTCTAATTGTATTTGTGTTTCTGCTTTTTTTTCTAAAAAACTTCCAAGATGTCCTGTAGGTTTATCAGAACCAAAGTTAGAATGTATCACACACATAATATGTACTTTATGTTTAGCTGACCATTCCATAAGTCTTTGAACACAAGCATTAGATTCTTCAATATTGTTAACGTCTGCACATAAGTCTGCAATACCATCTACAATAAGTAGACCAGCATTTTCTGCTTTATGTTCTAAACAATAATCTATAAAATCAATTCTGTCTTTATAATTTATAGTTCTTAAACCATAAGTCAAGTAACCATTAGATGTTCCAGACATTTCTGCTACTCTTTTAAAAACTCTTTGACAATGCCATTTACCTTGTTCTGTATCTATGTGAATTAATTCTTTGCCTTCTCTATGACCTTTTAAATCTCCTCCGAAATGATTTTGGTCTGATAAATAAACGGAAGCTATTAATGATATAAAGAATGTCTTTTTAGTCTTTGGAGGTGCTTGTACAAAGCTAAAGTTTCCATAAGTTCCAATAGGTATTGGCAAAAGCATATCTTTTATTTTTCCTTTTATTAATGTTTCTCCAAGCGATAAAGCTACAGGAGGGTAATCTAATTTTTCATTTATATCTATATTACAATCTTCTTCAATAGATTGCATTATAAGATATTGTTCTGTTTGTTGTTCGTCCAGTCGTAATTGCATTTGCATAAATATATAAAAAAAAGGGGTGTGTTAGACCCCTCTTAAAAAAAAATGTTTTTTAGTTCTTAAAATGGTAAGTCATTTGATACAGGAGCAGAAGCATTTACTTCTTCTCTTTCTGCTAACTTTATAATGTCGTTAGTCCAAACTACTTTACCATTTCCAAGATAGTTTCTTTGTGCTTTAGCTTCACGTTCTTCTTTTGTTTGTGAATCCATTACAGCTACATTGTTACCGTATCTTGTTTCGTCATTTACTGAAATTGTTAAGTTATAGTAAACAGCTCCGTCTTTACCTTTGATAAATTTTTCTTTAGGTAATTTATCTACCCTAATACTTGCATTGATAATTGCACTCATAATTTATTGATTTTTTATATTAATATTATTTTCTTTTGTAATCCATTTACCTTGTAGGTCAATAACTGTATAATTGTGTTCAGTTAAAAGATTAATTGCTTTATTTAACTCTTTTGCTTTTTGCCTATAATGGTCAAATATTTGATTTTCAAATGCGTTATGTTCTTTATACATCTTTCTTAATTTTAGTTATTAATTCTTCTTTTGTAGTTTTCTTTTTAAATGATTCAGATTCATCTTCTGACATTACACCAAGTTCATAAAACCCTGATAGTTTTAATACACCTCTACTCATTGCACGTTTTTCTGCCATTTCAGCTACATACCAAGAATTAGTAGAACCATCTTTATAACCTGCACCTTTTAATGCACTTCCAAATGTTTCTATTTTAGAATCGCCTTTAGTTGCAATAGCTTTAAATACTGCAAAGTTAGGTTCGCACTTTACTACATCATAAGTAATATTAATTTGTGCTTTAGCTTGTATAGCATCAATTCCTGCACGAGTAATTATTGTGTAGTGTTGATGTTTAAAAAAGTGATTAGGATTTAATTCGTACTTCTCGTAAAGTTCTTTTAATTTTTCTTTGTTCATAATGTCAGTAGATTTTGCGATTGTACTTCCAATTTAGCTTCTAAAACATCTTTTGCTTCTAAAGTAAATTGTAATTGTTTTTTAAGTTTTTGTATTTCTTCTTCTTTACCTTTGATAAAGTTTTGATAAAAACCAACTTGAACGTAATGTTCGTGATAGGAAATTGTTCTTTCTTTTGTCATATATTTATTTTTAAATGAATTATAAATATACACAAAATATTTAATAAAAAAAAGGAGCTAATAAAATTAACCCCCTTTCTTGACAAAGACAAATGTACAGAACACTATAAATATATAAATTAGTTTAAGTCGTTTATTAACAAGTTATATTTATTTATTAACTCCTCTATTTCAGGTGTAGAGAATTTAGTTATTTGTTTTGCCTTATAATAAAGTGCTTCTGAACATCCAGCTCCATATTCTAAATCAAGATTTTTACCAAAAATAAATTGTTCCCCATACTTAAATACATTGCAACCTGCGCATTGTACTTGACAGTTTATTTCATCCCATCTTGTTGAATAGTGTTTACGACTTTGGAAGTGTCCACATTGTAATTTTTTCCAATGATTTTTTTTGCCACAAGTAAAACATTGAGCTATTTCATTTTTAGCATATCTTTGTCTTATATATAAACTAAATACTTTGTCAAGTTTTTTTATAAGTTTACTTCTGCTTAATTTCTTCATTAGTTGGTATGACGTTATTACATTTTAAACACAAGTAATAATAACCATTTTGGTTGATTTATAAATATAACATTTTTATTTAACAAAAAAAACAATACAAAAAAAAAAAAAAGAAAAAAAAAAAAAAAGGACAAAAAGAAAAAGAAAGAAAAAAGCCTACAAAAAAGAAATAATTTTAATTACCTGTTCCAAGCACCATCCATCTTTATTAGGTTGTGCAAGTTTTGCTATAAGCCAGACAAATATATAAAATATTATTTAATTTTACTTTTTAATTATTTTAGCAGTTTTCTCTATACCTCTTGATGTAAAATAAAATCCTAAACTCATTATAACTATTTGACCAAGTAAATCAACGTATTGATTCGCTATATTAAATTCGCCTATGTTTCCGTCTATTAAAGCAAATAGAGTGTATAGAAACAAAGAAAATATAGTTAGCATAGGTCTTATGTTTTTACTTAACCAACTATCGCTTGACATATCTGCTGCGTGTCTTGATGTTATTTCTTTTTCTAAATCAAGTTCAGCTTTTATAAATATCTGCTCCATCTCTTTTTCAAATTGAGCTTTTTCAACTTTACTAAAAGTATGTGTGTCTATTATACCAGAAATTTTTTCTGCTATATTAGAACCTGCTGCTCCAAAAAGTTTTGCTAAAATATTTTTCATAAACTAATTTTAATATGATTAATGTAATTGAAATTGTAAATAAGTTAGGATGCCAATGTTCCCCACAAAAACCTAATAAGTGTTTTATAGTTTCCATAATTTAATTTTTCATTTTTATTTTACTATTATTAACCTCTAATCTTGAAATGTCTTTTGTTTCTGCTTTAGGTTTATTTATAGTTTTGTTATTGTTTTTTTCTACATAAATAGGTTGGTTATTTCTATAACCTCTATTCCAATTATTGTTATACCAATTATCATAGTATCGTGGGTAATTAGGGTATGATATTACATTGTAATAGATATTTGGTCTAATCATATTAATAGGAAGCCTTAATGTATCTCCTTGTTCTGTAACTGCTAAAACGTGAGTTATTTGTATTTTAGGTTTTGTGTTGTATGTGCCACAACTAACTATAAATAATAACAATAGTAATATTCTCATTTTTCTAAATGTATTATATTAACTCTATCTTGTATTTCTTCTTTTGTTGCTTCTACTTTAAAACTTAAACCTGCCTTCCATTGACCACGAGGTTTACCGTTTTTGTCAAGTAAAATAATAGTAGGTACTGATTTAATTTGTGCTTTCATAGAAGGAACTAAATCTTCTAATAAAGTCATTTTTACTTTACAATTCTTTATTCCTTTTAAATTATAATTATTTGATTGATTCCATTTTGCGTTTATGTGCAGTAATATCAAATCTTGTGCATTACCTATTGAACATAATAACAAAACAAACAATACATATATTAAATGTTTCATCTTCTGTAAACTTTATTTTCTAAATCTTTAATTGATTCTTTATTTTCTTCAATATCCTCTTTCATATTTTCAGTAAGTTTATCAATTTGTATAACGTTATTTCTAATTAATTCATCTTTTAATTGAAACTCCATCCTTTGTACAAATTCATCTCCACTAAATCCATCAATCTTATTATTTAATGTAGTTATTTCTCCTTGTAAAGTAAACCACATACTCGCAAGTGATATTGTTCCTGCTATTATAATACCAATAGTTTTTAAATCTAATTGTACGTTTGTATCTTCACTAATCTTTGTTGCCATTTATTTTTTGTCTATTTGTTTTAGTTTACTTATTGCCCAATTAACTCCTGCAGAACCTCCCCAAGCATCCCACATTAAACCTCCACACCCTTCTGTATATGGAACGTCTTTGTGTTGTTGATGTCTCTTAAACGAAGCCATACGAGATATTGTGTCTCTTGTTATGTTTTTACCATCTGCTAATTGTCTTGCACGAGTCCAGCCAACTTGTGTTCCACATTTAGAACCATTTTTTTCTTTAAATGCTATTGCTCTTTTTGCATTGTTTTTTGCACCTTGTGGGTAGTCATTATATGATTCTAATTCTACAGAACCTTTAAAAGATTTATAACAAATAGCTACAGCTTGTTTTTCAGGATGGTACTTCATTAATTGAGGTACGCACCTAATCATATAGTCTTTTTGTTTTTCTCCTTGTTTCTTTTTAGGTATCGGCATTATTATAAAATTTAAAATGTAATACAATAAATATTACATAAATGTTTAGTTCACTAAAATCACTACTTTCATCTTCTGGTAAATAACTAAAACCTATTAAAATACCTAAAGCAAACCTTTCTATAATAGCAAACTCTATTTTTTTCATTTGCAGCCTTTACACCCTGTATATGTATAGTACCTGCCTTTGCGTTTTATTTCTAAAACTTGTTTTCTGTTTTTCTTTTTATTCCAACTAACGTGAATCCACTTTGGTTCGCCTTCTTCATTTGGATATTCGTTAATTAAAATATCATAATCTAAATTGTCTTTTATGTAATGAAACATTTCAAGATTTGTTTTACCCCCTAAAGAATCTAAATCTATCGCTAAACCTTCTTTATGAGCAGATGAAATTGCACCACCAATTCTTGAGTTTAATTCTTCTGACCTATAAAAGCTGTTTATTCTAATAGGGTGTTCTACCCATTCTCTTAAAGGTTGGAATATTTTTTCAGCTATTAACTCCATATTCTCAATATGTTCTTTTTTAGGCTTATTAGATATGCCTAAACGCTTTGCTGTTTCGGAACGTACTGCTTCCTTATAGCTTATGTTTTCGCTTATTTTTTTCATACATTAAATACCATTTATGAGTTGTGTACAGGATAGTAACTACAAGCAATATGATTTTTAATACCATATCAATATTAGTAAAACTCAACGTGAACGCTGAAAAATTCATTGCATATAATTTCATATCCTGTATGCTCATTATTATTATTTAGTTTCTTCTTCTATAATCTCGTAAGAACCGTCTTTTAAATCTATGTTTATTTTACCGTAATTTTCTTCTAAACCTTTTTTAAGTTCTTCTTGTTTAGAAATTTCTTCAACGTGCAAATGGTTTAAGCTATGTACTTGTGTACTTAATAAACCGATGTCGTGTCTAATAGCATTGATTCTACTTGTTGATTCTTGTAAATCTTTTAATTCTTCTTTTGTAATTTTTGACATTTTATTAATTTTATGATTAAGATATAAATATACTAATTTTTACATTTACATTCTTGTTTCAATTTGTCTACTTCTGCTTTTAGTTCTTGTATTGACTTAACTAATAAAGGAACTATTTTAGAATAATCAACTGACTGCATTTCTTCTGCATCTTTTTCTCCTGAAACTGCATCTGGTAAAACTTCTTGAAGTTCGTGAGCCATAACTCCATAACTTCTGCTTTCATCTGTTTTCCATTTAAAGTCATAAACAGGTATTTTAGAAACCATATCTAAACCTGCAAAATCTTGTAAATCTTCTTTTAATCTATAATCAGAAGTTGTGTTATAAGTAGTTGTAGAGCCATTTGTAGTAATACTACCTATCCAAGAATTGGCATTTCCAAAAACTATATGATTTGAACCACCAGTTCCATCAGAACCACTATATAAAGCATAATTGTCTTGTGCTTCTATAAATAAACAGTCAGCATCTGGGTCAGCAAAAGTTGTGTTAAATCCAATATCCCCTTGACTTGAAATACGCATTTTTTCTGTATTACCCGTATTTGACCCACCTGCAACAAAACCTAAATAAGAACCTCCTCCGTTTTGTGTTTCATTTCCAAACCTTATTTCTGATTCAACATAAGCATTAGAAATTGAATACTGCGAACCAATACTTGTATAAGAATTAGGACTTGTATTTTTACTGTATATATTAATTGCTTTTGTGTTTGAATTTGATGGAACTTCTATTCCTAATTTATTAACTGGCGAATCAGTTCCGATTCCTACATCTCCCGAACTTGCAATACGCATTCTTTCTGTATTTCCTGTATATACTTTAACTGATGCCGTTGTTGCACCTAAAGTATTATATCCTGCTCGTATATTTACATCTCCTGCAATACCTCCACCAGAAGAATATGAGTTACCTGCATTTAAATTTAAATCTCCTCCACCCATACTATTGCCACCACTTATAGCAGATGAGGCTTGTACAATTAAGTTCCCTCTTTTTGTTGATGCAAAAGAATTAGAAGTAGCATTAGCAACACCTATTGTAACAGTAGTATTTGTGTTGACTGCAGGTGTTAAAACGTTTCCAGAACTGTCTATACGCATTCTTTCTGAACCATTAGTATAAAATGCTTGATGATAACCATTGCCAGATTCTCCTGCACTTAATCTTAATTCCCCTGTGCTATAATCAATCTTTAAACCTCCTTTATTATTTGTATTGTTATAATTAAAATATATTTCACTTGATGTAGTAGATGGACCAATACTTATAACTCCAGTACTTGTAATACGCATTCTTTCTGTGTCAACAGTAAAGAATTTCATATTACTACCTAATGAAACTGCTTTAATATCTAAGTCATCTGTGTCACTTGCGTTTAATTGTATTTTAGCTCTTGTTGTAGAACCATCTTGCAAGTATAAATTATCTTGTACATTGACATTTCCTCCAAAAGTTGCTGATTTATCGTGATTTAAAGTTAAAGCAATTCCTGCACCTGTAGTAAATACTAAATTTGATGAGCTTAAAATATCTGTATTTGTTATATGACTCCAATTATTACTACTACCATTTACATTATTTTTAATTGCTAATCCTGTTCCATCAATATTTAAAGAATGTGAAGTTGTATATAAACCTGTTCCTCCTATTCCTACATCTCCTGCAAAAGTTGCGTTTCCATTACTACCATCTATAACTAAAGATTCAGAATAAGTTAAAGTATTAGGGTTAGAATTATATGCTTGGGTTGTAGTTGACCTTGATATAGAAAAATTTGGAGTACCTGCTGTTCCAATACCTCCATAAGCTGACCTTAATCTTGTAGCACCTTGAGTTGAACCTAAATCATTAGTAAGAAATAAATCCATCCCATAATTAAGACCACCACCATTTCCTTCAATCCAAGTAGATGCACTTTGAGTTGCTTTACTTTGAATACTTCCTGCAAAAGTTGAGTTTTGAGATGTGTCTATTGTAAGGGCAGTAGTTCCATTTGTTTTTAATAAAAATGAAGCACCATAATCACTACCTAAAATTAGTTGGTCATTAGATAAATTTAGTCCAAAACTTGCAAGTACACTTGTATTAGTAGCGTTCTCAATATTAAACATATTTTGTAACCCTGCTATGTTAGATAATTTTGCATTTACACTTCCTGCAAAAGTTGAGTTTCCAGAACTGTCTATTGTTAAAGCCCTTGTATTTCCTGTTTTTAATGAAAATGAATGACTTGTTGATGTTCCTAAAGACATTGAAGTTGTAGCATCATCATAACTCCAATTTCCTGCTACTGCACCACCTGACCTTTTTGCTTCAAATAATTTTACTGAACCACTACTTGCATAATTACCTTCTGAACTAATTACTGTTGTTCCTGCTACTGTACTAACAAAACTTGAAGTAGTACCTGTTATACTTCCTGCAAAAGTTGCTCCACCTCCAGATGTAATTGAACCACCTAAATATAAATTCTTAAATCTTTCAGTAGAAGCTCCAATATCAAAAACATTATCATTTGTTGCTGCAGCAGTAGCGGGTAAAATAGAATTTGTTGCAAAACTTATTCCTCCGTGACTTGCAGCACCTGCTAAAGTCATATTATTTCCACCTAATACAGAAATTGAACCTGAAGCTATTGATAAAGTTCCTGCAACTACTGTATTTCCACTTGTAGCATTTACTGTAAATTTATTAGTATTGATTGCTAAATCTCCTGTAAAGGCTGTATTTCCACTTGAAGCAGCTACTGTAAATTTATCTGTATTTACTGCGAAGTTTCCTGTTGAACTTAAATTAGTATTTGTACTTAATGAGCCATCTACTGTTATTGCACTTCCTGATTCAGAAACTATTGAATCTGCTATTACACTTGTTGATGACCATTTAGTTAAGTTACCTGTAGTTCCTGTACCATCTACTTGGCTATGGTCTAATTTAGTCCATTGATTGTTTGCTCCTGCAATTACCCAATCTCCTATAGTCCAGTTAGAAACACCATTTAATGTTGTAGTACCTCCTACACTTACAACGTAATAATGTCCTTGTGTTATAAAAGGGCTATTATCTATTGTATAGGCTTCGCCTGTTAGCATTATGTCAGCATCTAAAGAAAGTGTTGTATCGCTATCTACGTTTGATACTAATGCAGTTTGACCATCTACTTGATTAACTACTTGGTCTCCTACAGTTACTGTACTTGTGAAAGAAGCAGAACTATCAACTAACTTGTTTGCAGTTGTTGATGTTGTTGTTCCGTTTGCAGCTTCTCCACCACCAGAACTTAATACTGGCGAATTAGTATCTGCATCCCAAGAACCCATAAATCTTAATCCTCCTGCTAATCCGTTTACTTGTGATTGTAGTTTTCCAAAACCTTCTACTATTGTATCTGTTGCTAAAACAGAACTTGCAGAAGGCGAAGTTAATCCTGTTAATACTTTGCCTGTTACTGAATTATTATCTAATGTTACTGCACCACTTACATTGTTTGTTCCATCAACACTTGATATTGTTCCAGTTGCTTGACCTGTTAAAGATAAATCTCTTGCAGTTTCCCAAGCTGTAGCCGTATCTGCATTACCTGTTAGGTCTCCTGTCACATCTCCAGTAACATTTCCTGTTACATTTCCTATAACTGCTCCTGTATGAGTACCTGCTGAATTACCTGTTAAATCGCCTGTAACATCTCCTGTTACGTTTCCTGTTAAATTACCTTGTACGTTTACATTAATTTGATTAGGCAGTCCTAAAGTAACGCTTTGACCACTTACAACGCTATCTATTTCGTTTGTTGTTCCTAAAATACTTAATGATTGAGTGTTTAGGTTTACATCTCCTGTATTTGTTCCATCTGTTATATCTAAATCAGAAGCAGCATCAAGTGTATCAACGTAAGAAGTTGTTGCTACCTTTGTACTATTATCTCCTGCACTTTGAGTTGTAGCTACAGAACCATTTGGTAATGTAATACCTGCACTTGGAAATTGTAAACTTAATCCTTGATTAGAAGCAGTTGATTCTATTTGATTAGCTGTTCCAGTTACTGCGAATATTTGTGTGTTTAAATTAACATCGCCAGTTCCACTATCTCCACTAAAATCTAAATCACTTGCAGCATCTAAAGTATCTACATAAGATGTTGTAGCTATTTTTGTTGAATTATCTCCTGCAGTTTGTGTAATAGCAGTTGAATTGTCAGGTAAATTAACCCCTGTAGAATCTAAAGATAATGTTAATGATTGACCAGAAGCTACTGTTGTGATTTCGTTAGTAGTTCCACCTATTGCAAATATTTGTGAATCTAAATCTATTTGACCAGAACCTGTATCGCCTGTAAAATCTAAATCTTCTATAGTAATTTGAGCAGCTACATAATCTATAATTGCAGCAGTAGTAGGAATTGTAGTATCGTTGTCGTTATTTCCTATACCATCTGCAGCATCTACAAATTTACTTATGATTATATTTTCTCCTGTATCTTTTAAAGAACCAAATTCTAATATAGCAGTAACCTTAAAATCTCCTGCATTATTCATATACAATCCAGAAGATAAACCTGAACCGTCTGTTAATTCTTTTAGACTTGCAGTTAAAGCAGCGTTATCAATAGTTTTTATTAAACCTGAATAAGTATCTGATATTCTTGTGTTAAATAGACTTGCCATATTTTTTATTTTTATTTTCTTGTTTTTTTAAAAACGTCTTTAGTTTTTCTATATTCTTTTGTTTTGGTTTATATCTCATAATACCCAGCCATTAAATAAAGCGTCATAATCAGGGTAAATGTCATCGTTTGTATTACTTGTATATTCAGGATAATCTGACTGGTTAAATGACATAAAATCAATAAAGCGTCTTGAATAATATTCCATAAATTCTCTTGCTTTATCTACTAAATAATCTACTTCATTTTTACTGACCGTTTCGCTTGTTTCTGACCTATGCTTAAACACTCCACCATTCTTAATAGAATAAGCTGCAAAAGGAATATAATATACTTGTGCTGCCCAAATTAACATTGGTTGTAAATAGGTGTTTAATAATGTCTTGTATTTAGCATTAGCAACGTCATCAATTTCGCCATTAGCTATTAATGTTGATATTTTATTATATAAATCTGTACCTGTATAGTTTTGTATATCTATTTCTTGAGCTACTTTAATAAACTGTATAAATTTATCAGTATCTACATTTCCATCTAATATGGAATTTCTTACAAGGTCAGTTCTATTTATAAATAATGCTGTTGCCATAGTTTTCTAATTTGGGTATGCTCCTCTATTTGGCATATTAATTGGTGCTATTTCTGATTGTTTAGTGCCTCTTGGATTTTTAATATACGTTTTAGGTATTGTTCTTGTTTTCTTATAATCGCTTAAATCTTTCGATGGTTTTGTGTTTTTCTTTAAACGGTATAATTGACGCATCCATTTATGTCTACAATATATTCCACCTTTAAATTTAAATAAATCATAAGGTTTTTTGTTGTGTCCTAATTCTCTATTAACACCATCTCTTGACGCTTTATCAATATCTTCTAATCTATATACAATTCCTGATTTAGATAAACGCATCATATTTTCGCAAAAATCTCTTGTAGAATTACTTGGTTTAGTAGAACCTACTGCATACTTATATCTAATTTTATAATTTTTAGAATCTAAATAACTAAAGCCATCTGGTTTAGCACTTATTTCGTCTTTTAGTTGTTGAAATAAACTCTTTTTTTCATCAATACAAATGTTTGCCCAATCTTCATCACTAATTTCAGAACCTTCTTGTAATTCATCTACAAGTTCCCATTCGTCATTTATTACTTCGCCTTTTAAGTTTTCTAAAATAACATCTGCTTGTTCACTTGACATTTTAATAGGAATACAATTAGGAACTAAACGCCCTCCTTTTACTTTCATTCCGTATTGTTCGTAACCAGCTTCACAAGGTTTCTTTAAATCTATTTCATCGTGTGATTCGCAAGGCATATACCATACTTTATCTCCTTCTTTGTGTTCGTGATGACCAGAACATCCCATTTTTTTTGCTTGTTCTTCTGCTTCTTCTTTAGTTTCGTAAACTTCGTAACCGTCTACTTCTTTTAATTCAACAGACATTTTAACTCCTGTTTCTTCTTCTATATCTTCATCACTTTGTACGCTTCTGTCTACGTCTGTAAATTCTAATGGCTGTAACGTAATAAAGTATAGGTTTAAGGCAATATTATTATAAGCTAATACATTATCAAAAGAATCTATTAAAAGCTCTTGAAATGGTCTTATAACGGTATTATCCATAAGCAAAGAAGCAGTCTTTATTTCATCTGCATTATTACCTAATCCTGTATTGTCTTTAATACCTAAAAGCATTGGGCTTACTACTCTATGAGCTACTAATACTTTACTTTGTGATTCGTCAGAAAGGAATTGATATTGATTATGTGCGTCTGATAATTGAACTGGTGTTATTTCAGCTTGTGCATCTTTATTGTCATTAAAACTTAAAATAAATTTACCTGCATTAGAACTACCTGAAAACTTTTGTGCAATTCTTGCTTCTATAAGTTCTCTTTCTTGTGGATTAGGTGTTCCATTATTGAAGTTAATTAACATTGAAGGACTTAATCCATTCATAATGTTGTTTAGGTGGTAATTAGATATTTCTTCTTCTAATTCTGCGTATTGTATTCCACCTTGATAATCTACAGGTGCATAGTAATAAAAACCAGACTTGTATGGCTTTATGTAATATATTTCAATGTTTTCTTTTGACATTCCATAAGCTGGTATTCTTAATGGCTTGTCGCTTGGTTTTAGTTTAGCCCAGTCTTTAAAATAATAGTAAGCAGGAATATCGCCATCTTCATTACATTTTTCTGCTCTTAAAGTTTCTACTGGTATGTGTTCTATTTGTGCAATCTTTTTTCTGTCTTTAGAATATATTACTTGCATAGCACATTGACCCATAAGTTTTAGGTCATAACTTAATTTTCTAACTACATCTTTTTTTAGAAGTGTAATCATTTCAGCGTATTGTTCTGGCTTTCTATTTGAATCTGTAGCTCCTAAACCTTTACCGTAAATTTGTTGGCTAATACCATTAATACAGGCGTTGTTTGTAGGACTTCCATTGTATCTGTCTATTAAAAATTGGAAGTAATTGTTGTCGTCTCCATAAGCAATCCAATCTTGATTAGGAACTTCAATGATTTCAGGACTTGTGTAAGTGCTTAAATTAACAAAACTAACTTCTGATTTAGACCCTCTAACAAATTGACCTAAACTATTTCTTTTTCTTTTTTTCATATTACAATGTAATCATTATTATAAGAATTATCTGTTATGTATTGACCTTGATTTATGTCATAATATAAATTATCCATTTGGTCTATTTCTTGGTCAGTACAGAAAATCCTATCTTTAAATATATCTACAATGTCTGTTGTATCTACATTCCAAAACTCATTATATAATTCCCATAAAAAATAATTAGTATTCCAAAAATTTGGGTCACTATATAATTCTATGTCGTAAAAATGACCTTCTACAAGTACAGGACTAAACGCTTGTGAAAATGTTAAATAATTTCCAGATGTTGTAGCATTAGAAACCTGATATGTTTGCTTTACATTTGTACTATCGTCTCTTATAGATAAAGTAAATTCGCTTCCGTAAACTCTTGGAATTACCTTAAAGTCTTGAGCCGATGTAATAGTCTTTAATACAATCATTTTATATATAACGTAATAAATAACTTATTTTGTGAAAATGTTATTGCAAAAAAAAAGCACCCCATAGGATGCTCTTAATTTTAATATCAATAAATATTAGTTAGGTACAATTTGTTCTGCGTCTGCAGTAATTAATCCTGAATCTAAAAAGTAAGGAGCTAATTCTTCTTGACCTTCCATTACTAAAGTAAATCCTGATAAATCTCCTGCAGCAGCTCCAGAAACTACAGTTCCAGAAACAAACTCCATTCCGTTTTCAAGTCCACATAAGAATTGATTTCCGTAATAATCTTCAACAACTACATACGGTCTTGCAACTGCAATATCTTGTAATTCAGCTTGAGTTTTAGCATCAAGGTAAGTAAGTGTTAAATTTAATGTTTGAGTATAAAAAGTAGTTCCGTTTTCTCTTGAACTTGTTACAGTTGTTTCAAGTGATGAATTTCCTTTTACGTCAAATTGATACCAGTCTGGTTGTGTTCCTGCGATAGTTGTTACTTGTTTTGTAGTAGAATCTACAGTTACACCAGTAATACCACCAAAATCTCCAAGCCAAACTGTTTTTATGCCACCAAAGGCACTTTTACAAGGTAATTTTCTACCTGTGTTTAATGTACAAGCCATAGTTTATATTTTATTTTATAAAAAAAGGGTAAGTAAGCATATACCCACCTACCCTTTATTTTTGGTTAATTTAATTTATTAAGAATAAAGTACTATTTCAGACCCAATTCCGTATTGTACTCCAGCAGTAAATCTCATAATTACTCTTACGTTTTTACTTCCGTCTATGTCAGCCATATCAATTAGCTTAACAAGGTTGTAATCAGACATTAAGCCTGTTCCAAAGAATAAGTTAGATTTTTGTGCAGCCATTGCATAGTTGTTTGGTAAACCATTAGCAACAAAGATTTTTACACCATCAATAGAAAGGTTTTCGTTACCTCCATACCATAATGTTCCTCTATTGTCAATACCGTTTGCAACACCTCCACCATTAGCATCTGTAATAGCAGCATATCCACCTAAAGCTCTAACGTATGCTTTAGCAATATTTTGTGAAACGTAAATGTGTAAATCATCTTTACCATATAATGTGCTTGGAATTGCATCAACAATTTTACCTAATTCAGCAACTACGTTACCAGAATTAACTCCACCACCTACAGCAGCAACGTCAATTACATCTGCATCTGCAGTAGCTAAAGTTGTAAATCCGTCAAATTCTCCAGCTTGCGCTCCACCAAGATTTCCTTGCCAGATATTGCTTTCAGTATTAGCAGATACTTGTTCTGCAACGTGAGCAATTAAAAAACTTGAAAAATCAGGAGGTAAATTATCAAAAGCAGAATATCCCATAGATACTGCACCCCAATCTGATTCAAATGGTGTTTTACATAATTCAAGATTTACTTGAAATTCTATTGGCTGGATAATTCTTTCTGTAAGTGTTACAGAACCAGCAGATGTGAAGTCACAAGAATCATCTGTAATTAAACCAGAAGTAACTACTTTTTTCATAACTTCTTTAAACTTAATGTTTGGCTTAATCTCGACAGCACCCTGACTTAATGTGTTACCACTCAATAGAGCAGCAGCGATGTACTTACCTGCAAATTCTCCAGCATAAGTAGTAGTAATAGTTGGTTGTGGCATAATTTTTTATTTTATTTATTTAATTGATTTAATATATAGTCCATTGTAGAAGGGCGTCTGTTAGGAGCAATTCTAAAATTTTCCTTTTTTGCATTTCCAGCTTCTGGATTATGCTTGATTGGAGCAGCAGCAGGTTGTGATAATTCTTCCTTTAATTGCTCGTTTACTTCTTCGTTAAATTCTTCTTTAATTGTTCTGGATTTAGGTTGTCTTGAAACTTCTTCTTCCATTTCAACTTCTTTTTCTTCTTCCATATTGCTTTCTCCTACTTTAGATTTAAGGTCAGCAATGGCATCTTCAAGATTTTTAATTCTTTTTTCCATACCAGCCCAATCTTCAACGTCAGCTTCTTCTTCCATTTCTTCTTCTTCTTTTTCTAAATCTTCAGTTTCATCTTTAGATTCTTCTTCCTTTTGTGGAACTTCGTCAGATACTTCTCTAACGTCATCAATAATTCCTTCTTCTGCAACAACTACAAGTCTACCATCTTCAAGCAGGTATTCTCCTACTGGCATAGCAACTTTTTCGTCATCTGTAAGAATGAATATCTCTTTACCTTTTTCAAACGATTCTGCTTCTACACGAGTGCCGTTCTCAAGTTTTTGTTCTTCAAGTTTAACTTCTATGTTTAGAAGCGTCTTGATTTGGTTTAACATTTCAGTTGATTTCATAATTATATATATAACGTGGTTAATTAATTTTTTTGCATTTTCATATTGTTCTTGATATAACTCCTATGCCTTGCGCCCATAAAGAACCATCACAACATTTTCTTGAATAAGTATTTTTGTCTTTACATAAACAAGCACGTCTTGAACTTTTAGGACTCGAATGACTTGGGAAAAATGTTTTTTTTGACATTTAATTATTTAAATTATTTAGGCTCATTGTATAATCTTGGTAAATCCTTAACAAGACCATCTAATTTTCTTGACATATTATTTGCAGCTTTTAAGCCATCTACAGAATCAAAATCAACACCTAAATCCATAGCAGCTTGATTAATGTCTGCAACATCATTTTCAAGTCTTTTTCTTTCATTTGCAACATCTTTTATTACACCTTGAAAATTTTGCCAAGCCTTTTTGTAAGACATAAATTGATTGTCAATTTTAGATTCAGCTTTACGCAATTTATCGTCAAGTTTATTTAAATCATTTAAAACTTTTGGTGCTTTACGAGCAAACTCTACTTTTTCTAATTCAACTTTTTCTGATTTTAATTCAGTTTGAATCATACTGAATATTTTGTTTATATGCTTACTCATAGTTATATTTTAATTTATTGTACACTTCTAAAAACTGTTCTCATATCAGGAATGATACTTTCTAATTGCTTTACCCTAACATATTCTTTTATAGAATTTGGTTTGATACCTAAATCATTAGCACTTTTTTCAATTCTTTTTAAAGTTTGTGCTATGTTTTGTTCTTCTTTGTTTAATAATTTTTCTGCTTCTGAACCTAAACTTCTTAATTTTGATTTTTCTTTTGATACTTCTTTAAAAGTTGGATTTAATTTTTTAGTAAAAACTTTTATTACTGCATCTAAATCATCTACTAAAGCAAGTTCTACTTTTTCGCCTTTGACTATTTTTTCTATTTGACTTAATAGTAAGTCTGCTTGTTTTTCTGACATATCTTCTTTTATTGATTCTTTAGGACGTTCCATTTTATCTGCAAAGTAGCCTTCTATTGAAAACCCTTTTACTTTACCTGTTTTTACATAGTCATTCCAGACTTCATCATTGTTGACTTTTACAGCTCCCATCCAAGTTCCTACAGGTACATTCATACCATACTTTCTGGACTTGTCGTGTACTTCATCTTCAACAAGCCAAGATTCTACTAAACTTAAACCACTCAATGAATGTTGGTGTTCTAATGTTGAATTGTTTTGATTGCCTTTTGTCAAATACATTTGGGACGCTTTCAATACCGTATCTTTAGAGAAGTATATATAATATTCATCTTCTCCATTATTTCGATATATAGGCTTGTTTGGTATTAACAAAGCTCCCATTAATATCTTTTTTTCTTTATCTATTTCTGCAAGTTTAATTTCATTACTTTTTAAAGCAATAAAATCTTCTTCTATGGCAGGATTTTCAACTATGGATATTGCTTCGATTCCAGAAGCATCTTGATTTTCGTCAAGTATCAATTCGACTATCTTCATATTTTATATAACGTATTTAATTAAAAATTTTGCATTTATATTGTTGCTCCTTCTACAATATTTCTTTCAAGCCCTTGTGCAGTCGTTACATCGTTACTTACAACGTATGCTCTAACAGGTTCACTTGCTTGGCTTCCTATTGCATCTGCTAACTGACTTGTTTCTCCTTGACCCACTACATTAAATGAAGGTGGTGCAGATGGTGTTGGTGGAATTGCTGAACCTCCACCTACTGATGCTCCTGATGGTGGCGTTGGTTCTGGTGTTGATGTTATTGTTTTTACGTTTGCAATACCTCCTGCAATTACTGCTGCTGCACCTATAAATCCAAATATACCTCCTTGAGCTAATGCCTTGTTTGCACCTGCATAAGTATCTCTAATAGCTTGTACTATTGCTATAGCTTTACCAAACTTTGAGTTTTTACCAACAATAGTAGCCATATCAGTTAACGCTTGTGTAGTTAAATCCTTTTTAGATTTATTTAAGTCTTTTTCTATTGCAACTTGTGTATTTGCGTTTTCTTGTTGGTATGCTAATAGTTCGTTGTTAGCGTCTTCATAGGCTTGTGTTCCTTGTTTGTATTGGTCTCTTTTTTCTGTTAGTCTTTTAGATTCTATTTCGCTTTCTTTTTGTGCAATATCTAATTGAGCTTGTAATCTTAAATAATCATTCTCTATTTGTTCTGCTGTAAATTCAGATTGTGCTTGATTTCTTTCTGCTTCTGCATCACTTATAGATTGATTTAATTCTTTTTGTTCCCTATCTAATGCTAAATCATTTGCTTTTTGTTCTGACCTAAAACCTGCAACTTGTGCTTGTACTGCTAATACTTCATTTTGTGCTTCAATTAAAGCTATTTGGTTTTCATCATTTCCGTTCTTGTCAAATTGTGCTTGAGCAGCAGCAAGTATAGCATTGGCATTACCTAACATTGCTTTTTCTTGTTCGTCTAATACTGCATTCAATTCATCGTTTGCTTTCTTTCTTTCAGCTATAGTGTTTCTTTCTTCATCTCTTACTTGTCTTAATGTTTCTGCCTGTAAGTCATACTTCTCAATTAAACCTTGATTTTGTACTGCTGCCAATTCTGCTGTTTTAGCAAGATTAATATTTTCTGTTGCAGCTTTAACAGTTTCTTTTACATAATTTGAAGTAGCAGTAACCACCTTGTCTACAACTTCTACTGTTTTGTCAAATGAATCGTCAACACCTGTAACAACATCTACTAATTCTTTACCTGCATTTTTCGCTGAATCTAATGCACCTGCAAAGTCTCCTTTAAATACTTTCACTACTGCTTCTGCTAAAAACCCTAATGTATCTATTGAAGATTGTATTCTTTCAATTATGTTGTTTTTAATTGCCACACCAAAATCAATCATATTTTGTATGGGGTCATCAAACGCTGCTTTAAAGAAATTTGTAATACCAGCAGTATTGTCAAATATAAAATTAAACAAATCATTAAAAGCTAATGATAATGTTTCAAATGTTATAGAAAAAAAGTCTGCTACCTTTTGATTTTCATTTAGAACTTCTGTAAACTTTGCAAAACCTGCTACTATAAGACCAATACCTAATGCTTTTAAAGCACCACCAATTTTCTTAACACCACCTGCAGTTTTATCAGATGCTTTTTCAACACCTTTTAAACCTTTAGCAGTTTCATCATTTCCTTTTTTAACCTCTTTATTAAGATTAACTATTTCGTCTGTTAGGTTGTCTACACCTTTTTCAGCTTTTTTAGTTTCTATATCTAACTGAACTTGTATTACTTCTGCCATTTTATTTCATTTTTAATTTGTTTAAATCCTTCTTTAAAGGTTTCAGCTAATTTATATTTGCCTTGTGCAATTCTTATTGTTTCTGTTTCTCCTTCTGCTATCTTTAATAATTCTAATATATTTTTTATCATAATTCATTTAATAATTCCATTGAACTTTCGCCTGTAATTAAATTAGTAGTTAAGTTGTTTATTAAATAACCTTGATTATTAATTACAACCTTGTCATTCATATTTAAATTGTAAATAATCTTTAATGGGAAATATGCTTTTAATTTTGTTAACCTTCTTTTATTATTAAATATGTCTTGTATGTATTCTAAATAATGTTCTTCAAACAAAGTTCCTGTAAACGTTGTATCTAAACTATATTCATTTACTTCTAAATAAAAGTTTATATTTTTTGTACTTGTCGATGAACTTATACTTAAACTATTGCTTGGTATGTAATAAGTAGTTAATGAAGATTGACTTGTTTTACTATCTCTAAAAGATATTTCTGTTCCACTTGTAATTTTAATTGGATAAAATATTAATGGTTTACCAAAGTATGCTTCCAAATTATCATCAACAAAATATCCATATTGTATTGTTGTTTGTGGAGCAGATAATGTAGGATTAACATTCACAAGACGTTCCATTTGAATATGCTCAAAA
>Ga0181389_1000099_pt1 | contig 31083 bp, 43 predicted proteins | sample 12SPOviralmetaG_FD_130121 | JGI IMG/M metagenome (GOLD analysis project Ga0181389, IMG submission 130121) | Marine viral communities from the oligotrophic San Pedro Time Series (SPOT) site, San Pedro Channel, CA, USA - 12 SPOT_SRF_2010-06-29 | ecosystem: Environmental > Aquatic > Marine > Strait...
TGTCATTGAGCCCTGTGTGAAGTTCGGGACCACGGGGACCGCCAGGGCAGTGGCAGGAATAAGACTTGCTGCCACTGCAGACATCACAATATATATGATTGTCTTTCCAGAAGTCATGATTTCTGACCTCCATATATTTAGTGTAGAATCGTGAGCTCAGAGACAAATTGTCCCGTAGCATTTGTACCAGCTCCACCAGCGGTCAAAGTAATCGCACCAGTAGGCGTTAGAGTACCAGCAAGAGAACCAGCAACTCCTGCAGTTGTAGATGTAATGTTGCCGAAGTTTGCTACATCACCAACAGTGACTGCTGCTGTTGGAATTGCATCAGCCTGTGTATAGGACTGAGAGAAACTAAAAGCGTTTCCTGGAGTGTCTTGAGTGGCAGCAATAGTACCTGGAGAATAAACACCAGAAGTAATTGCACCAGTAGAAATTGTGTTGACTGTGGTTCCGTCAGTAGTATCTACACCGCTGCCTGAGATTGAAAATGTACTACCAAGTCTTGTGACATTGGTTTGTGCAGCATCAACGGTCAACTGAATACTAGAAGATAATTTATGGTTAAGAGCACCTGCATTTGCTGCTGATGCGGTCATCAATAACATACTAAAAAACAGTGCTGTTTTAATCATTGTTATGCATATATGATGTAGCCGTATTTATATTAAAAATATCGCATGTTGAATGTGGATGTATCAATTTCTACTCTCGTGATCCGTTGGCCATCATTTTCACGGTTTGTTGTGATGATTTGTGTACCGAAAGATTGTTTATAGTTCTCGAAAGTTTGAACAGCTGTTGGATTGTAGAAACCAAAACCAGGAATATTTCCAGTTTCACCTTCTTTGAATGGTGTTCCACCTTGAAATCCATCAGCACTAATAATAATTGGATTTAGTCCAACTTGGTCATACCAAGTTCCTCTCAAATCCAAAATAATTTTTGGGGAATTATTACCAGGAGCTGAAAGAATAGCAGGGACATCAATAATAATAGATTCGTATCCGTTATCTGTATCTAAAACATTATCTCCTCCCCATTCCATATATGTAACTGTTTGATCAAGATTTGTTATCTTAGTTCCTTTTCTTGCGCCTACCTGCCCACTAAAGTTTGGTTCAATAAACTGTGCTATGATATCAAAGTCTTTTCCGTCTGACCAATTCCAGTTGAATACTAGAAAATTGCAGTAGAAAATTGCTGGATCAAATACCGTTCCTCGGGACTTGCCGATTCCAAATGATAGTGGTGACATATTAACTAGGGATGATAAAAGTTCCTTTCATACCACCGTGAGCGGTACATTGATATTCGTATGCAGCTGGTGCATCATGTGGGATTGTGAATACTTGAGTTCCATTCTGTGCCCCACTGACATAGGTTCCTACACCAGTAGTTGTACTTTGGTATTGAATACGGAATGGATGTGAGTTTCCTGTAGAATTCTCGAAGATATAAGTGAAACCCCTCATCAAATAGATAGTTGGATTTCCTACAGTATTTCTTTGACCAGGACCAGCAAAACGATAGTCACTAGAACCACTGGAAGTGACATAGTATCTAGTTGCAAATCCTCTACTGGTTCCATCACCAGAGATTAGATCCGTAACAAAACTACCAGCAGTACAAATACCACTTACATCTAAGGTTGTTGCAGTAAGGTTTGCTGGTACACTGCCACTCTGATCTGCTACCCAAGCATAGTCACTACCATTCCAACTAAGAACATATCCAGAAGTTGGATTTGATTGATTTAAATGTGTATCAACATCCGAGTTGCCATAACTACCTCCCCCTGGAAGGTTAGTTAATCCAGCACCGTTACCTACAAATGCAGTTGCAGTAACAACACCCGACACAGTAGTATTGGTTGTGATTGCAACTTGATTGCCGCCAATATTTAAGTCTCCTGCACTCTCAATCGTAGGAGTACCAGTAGCACCAATAATATTGAGTTGTTTTACACCAAAAGGTTTTTCTGTCATGGGTACTAACTTTTCTAACTATTTATTCTACAATTTTAATGGTGATGTCGCCAGAGAATGTGAGGGGTTGAGCTCCACCATCAATTAATTTAGTTAAATTTGGTTCTGCACCTGTTGGCGCATCCCAAATAACAGGTGCATCACTACCTTGAAGGGTATAAGAATCAGTCCATAAGGAAGTAGTGTAGTCACCATCACCTTCAATACCAGCATACACTGTAGATGTTCCTGCAGAGTCTGTGCTTCCCAACAGGGGTCCACCCAAAGCTGTCTTGAACCAATGTTTCATATCGGCCCAGTTCCAACCTCTATTATATTCAAGTTTAGTTGCCATAAGACCAACAGCAATAGGAGTTGCAGAACTTGTTCCGTTGAATAACCTATCTTCAGACTCTACAGATGTGACTCCATCAAGATCGTAGTATCTATCATATCTTTTATACCCACTACTGTTATCCTCACATGCAGCAAAACTCATATCGCATAGTGCAAAAATATCAACTCCATTTCCCATATTACTATATGAGGTTTTGCATTGTCTATAGAAGGTTCCCACCCCAACTTCTCCAGCAGAACTGCTCGTTGTGCCGTATTCGTCTAAAGCACCAACTCCAATTCCTTTATAGAAAGCTACTCCCTTCGTATCATGTCGTTTGCCAATTTGTCCTGGATATCCAATCCGATTATAGAACGGTTGGAAATAAATTCCAGGCATACTACTGTATCCCGATCGTCTTCCTTCTGCAGGAGTTTGATTATCAGATAAAGTATAGTAATTATTGTAGTCTGGATGATCACCTCTTACCACTTTTTGGTCTCTATTGCCAGCGGCATAACAGAAAATAACTCCAGATTCTACAAGTTCAACACCTGATTGAATAATTGAGTTATCAAACTCATATTCGATTGCTAACGTCCCACTATTACCAATGAGAGGTCCTACTTGACTACCATAAGATACTGCGTTTGATCCGTCTAATGGTGCCTGGCCAGTTCCTGCAGCATCTCTGTGGTTAATGTATCCACTACTCCATGAACCTACTCTATTACTCCAACTATTACTGGAAATAGTTGGATCCTTATCACCTTTAGATGAATTTATTGGTTTAATCTGATGGAATACTTTCTGCATATCAAACCCAACTTCCCACAATACACCATAAGTACCATATAGATTTAGGAACCACTTGTTAGAATTATAAGCCCATCCATATTGTCTACCATATGTTTGTGAAGCACATGGAGTTCCATGGAAACCACTATTATTTTGATATGCAGTATTACTACCGTTAGATCTAGATCTCGTATAAGATGAGTTTGCAAGAATAGCACCAAAATCTTCTACTGTACCTGCAACTGCTTCTCCAGTTCCAATGCCTGCAGATACAAATTTTGGAGATCTATAAGTTGTACTGTTGTTTCTCCACCAGTTGAGACCAGCTGAATCTGTGGGGACAGTTGTTCCATCCCAACGAGTAGTAAGTCTATTACCAGGATCTGCATTAAAGAATTCTGGGTCCAAATAGTATGGAGCATCTAAAACTAAATCTAAAAGATCGCATGTACCTACTGTTGTAGAGATCCCACTGTTAGATAATTTGTTACCGCCAACATAATTTTGTGGAGTATCTGCTGTGGTAAGTGTACTGATACCTAAAGTATTCTGAAATTCGATGTGACCGAACCACATATCTTGGTCGCATACAATAACATCAACGTCTTTCCCCGTTCCATATTGTGGTATTTGACTACCAATTTGTATCGAAGCTCCTGTAGTACCGGCTACTCCTGCTCCCGTTTCCCATTGACCAGACACCCAAGGACTTTTCTTTTGGACATGTCTGAGTAATTGCATAGATCCTCTATTTTTGAGGTCTATGCCAGGAGTGCTACTAGTATAACTATTGACATATGAATATCCTTGACACCAAACATTAGATGCATATCTATTTTCTTTTGTCAAACTCTCGACTAAATTGTCAGGGTTATCCATATATGTGCCTGGATATGCAGAAGCATTGATATTTACATTTGCAACGCCAGGATGATTTTTCAACTGTTCAACTTCATCATCGTCTAATAGATAGATTCCTCTGAGTTCACTATGATTACATGCACTCGGACACTCTACAGTCCTGGATGGAATATTATCTTCAAGAGTTCCATCCTGCATTAGGATTTCGTGAACATGCTCCCAGTCCTTTTTTGTATGACAGAGAATACAGTATTCTTTTTTTGATTCTTTTTCTGTTGGCTTTTTTGGTAGAGTTTCTTTGAGAGATTCAAAATTTACTCTCCTCTGTTCGTACCATTCGTCGATATTAGTATCAGTAGAAAACATTTCTTATACCTCCCGAATCAAAGCATTCTTTGTGTTGTGAATCTATAAGTAGTTAGCCCAGATATTCCAGTGACTGGAACTAATCTTACTTGAACTTGACCAGCAGATAGTGTTACCGATACATCGGCAATTTTATTCGGTTCATACATTTGACCATACTGTGATACATATGCGGTTGTGCCCGCACCAGTATGCATCACTAATGCTTTTTGTGCCTGGTAATTATTTCCATTGATAATGGATATTGTATATTCTGCGGTTACGAAGTCTTCAGTATACACATCAATTTCTTGAGGTGTTCCAGCAGATGCAGTGAAAGAAGATGATGCAACACCATGACTTTCAAATACGGTGTTTCTTATTTGAAGTGATTGGTTACCTATGGGATTAGTTGTTCCAATGCCAATACTGGTATTAGTATTAATTCCAGCATCAGTCTTTTCAAAGTACCCAGTACCTCCTCCGCCTCCGCCAGTCTGATCTGCTACCCAAGCATAATCAGAACCATTCCAACTGAGAATTTCACCTGAAGAAGCACCACTAACATTGAGGTGTGTATCTACATTTGAATTTTGATATGAACTGGTGCTGATTGCTACCCAAGCATAATCAGAACCATTCCAACTTAGAACATCACTACTGGAAGCAATTCCAGTATTGAGATGGGTATCAACATCAGAGTTGCCATAACTACCTCCCCCTGGAAGGTTAGTTAACCCAGAGCCATCACCAACGAATGAAGTTGCAGTTACAACACCTGTTACATTGATACCATATTGAGTTACTTGTAGTTTGGTTGATCCACTATTCTGTAGATACAATGCACTAGAATCTATGAATAGAGACCCACTTCCATTTTCATTGATATAACTTTGAGCTCCATCATGCCAGATCTGGAGATCACTCGCAGCACCAAATCCTAGTCTAACGTTATCTGCGTTTTGTGTGCTGATTCCAGTAGCAGTTGTCCAGATAGATCCATTGTACTTCAGGATATCATTGATCTGTGCTCCAGAGGACACAACATCAGTCAGATCATTCAGTGTGGTTGCTCCACCAGTCGATCCACTACCAACTACGTCGGTAATTTCAATGGTTGCAATTCCATTTGAATAGGTTGCAGTAACACCAGCACCAACGAAGTTAATGGTTGCAGCAGTTCCAACAGTGCCTCCTTCTTCTTGAATAACAACACCAGATCCTGATGCTGTAACACCTGTTAGGTTGGATCCATCACCGTAGAATGTATTTGCAGTGATGATACCAGCGGTGAAATGATCTGTCCCGACGCCGATGGTTCCATCTATGTTTCTATTAAGAAGTTCAGTCCATCTTCCCGCATGAGCATAATATGCCTTTCCAGTATCATGGGTATGAACAAATGCACCATGGTACTCAGTAGGACTTGGTAGAGTTCTATACTCTGCAAAGAGGAATGGTAGGATGTTAGTTGTTGCAGTACCTACGATTCTTCCTTTAAGTCTAAAGTTACCTAGAACAGAAAGAGCTTCCTCTGCATTGGTGGTTCCAATACCAACGTTGCTATTTGTAGTAATGCCAGTAGGACCAGATTTCCAAATAGAACTGGAAGCTGGGACATTGTATAGCCCAGAAGCATCTCCAGAGAATGTAGAAGCTGTTAGGATACCAGTGGTCTCATAGTTGCCATGGATATCTTCTACAAGAAGTCTTCTCCAACCATTATATCCACCGTTAGTAGTACCATAAGAAACGTATGCTTGCTTTGAGTTGTTCGCATAGGCAAACATTCCTCTCCAAGACACTGCACTAGGCATGTCAGTGGTAGAGTCAAAGTCAAAGCGCATCTTACTGCCTTGACCTGGGAAGGTTACAATACCTGCACCTGAGTTGATGTTATCAACCAGGATAGAAGGGGTGCCAGAGAGGTTCTGAGAGACTGTTGCGATACCTGCAGTCTGTGCATACCCCGCAATGGTAGAGAGACCTGCAACGGGTGTATATGAGGAGATGCCAGCGACCTTTGCGTACTCAGAGACACCTGCATTAGTTGCAACACCTGCTGCAGAAGAATATGTAACGATTCCTGCAGAGGTTGCGAAGGTTGCTACACCAGCGACGGGTGTATACGAAGAGATTCCTGATAGTGGAGAATAATTTGTTAGAGATGCGAATCCTGCAATAGGAGTATATGATGCAATGCCAGATACAGTTGCATAGGATACATAGTCTACTGCGTCTATGGTTACGTTACCACCAAAGACACTACTTACATTAAGTCGGTCATTGAAATTTACGGTTTGTGCTACACCAAGAACAGATCCACTGTTTTTGATGACAATGCCCTGTCCAATAGCAGTAACACCAGTTAGTCCAGATCCATCCCCAATGAATGTTCCTGTCGTAATACCCGAAAGTAATGTATTGCCTTCTACATGCAGTTGACTAGTTGGAAGAGTCGTGCCAATACCAACATACTTACTGGTAGTAATACCGTATGTACTTGCCTTGGTCCAAGTTCCTGCAGAACCTGCGTTGGCAGATAACTCTGTTCCATCTCCAAAGGTATTATAAATCTCCTGAAAATTGGCATTTACTTTTACTGCACCAGATGCGAGGGAATCTCCCAGACCATCATTCGGCGTAAATCCAGTGAATATTCCCTGTCTAGCCATTTATTTCTTATGATAAGGTCTATTTCTTCTATTTATTGTTCTAATAAATATGAGTATACGACCATGTTTTCCTTTTTTATACCATGACAAATAAAGTCAGCAAACATAGAGAAGCATACGAGCAGTTTAAATCTGAATTGTGTGAGTATCACTTGGATAATTATACTTCTTGGATTAAAAATTTGCAAGAGGAAGGATACGATGTAACCAAATGGACTACCGAAGAGATAATTGATACTTATATTAAGGAAAATAATCTTTGGAACTCTGCAGAAACTATTACACAAGCAATTCTGGAAGATAAAAAGAAAAAGGGTGACTCATATCTAGAAAAAGATATGAAAAAAAGAAGAAAGAATAATGAAAAAGCTGTAGATGATATGAAGAAGGTCAAAGATGATACCGTTCCTCGCTGGATGAGAGAGGATGTACGTCAGAGACTTGAAGAAGCTCGTCGTGGTCCACGTAAGGAAGGTAAAGAAAAGACCGAAGATAAAGCAAAAGAATCTTTGGAAGCAGTGAAGAAACGCCAGAGCGTTCTTGATACACATGAGAAGAAAACTGGAAAAAAACTTGACATTAAAAAATCAGTAGAAGGTAAAGCACACGCCAAAGACTTCCCTGGTTCTCGTCAAGAGAAAAAGACTAAGGGAGAAAAAGAAACTGATCTCCAGACACATAACCGTCGCGTAAGTAAAGATACTTCTCGTATTGTTGCCAAAGGTTACACTAAGAAAGAAAAAGAAAAGAACAAAGGCATTTATTCTTCAAGGTTTGATTGATGGCTAAATGTAAACAGGGACATTACTGGTGTTACACTGACGAGAAATGCAAAAAAATTCCTCTAGGGTGGCATGTGGGACGTGGTGGAGTAATTGAAAAAGACGAAGAGGGTAAGGATGGAAATAACAAGAATGGCAATGGAACTGGGAATGGGGAACCTAATGGGGGTTCTGATGGTGGAAGCGTCTCCGAAGAATCAGTATCTAAGGCTCAACAAAAGTTCTTTGGAATGGTTCGCGCAGTCCAAAAGGGAGAAGCAAACATCGGAGGAGATGTAGGTAAAGCCGCTGCATCAATGAAAAAGAAAGATGTAAAGGACTTTGCATCTACTAAACATAAAGGTTTGCCTGAAAGAAAAAAGGTTGATGAAGGACTCAGAAGTAGTATTCTTTCTGATCCAAAGGCTATGAAAAGCATTAAGGATAATGAGAAAGTGAATTACGCTAAGACGATGCGTATGAAACATGGGAAGAACTGGAAAGAGTTTGTTTCCCAATCAAAAGATGCGAAAGAAAAGCTACGTCCAGGGGAAGTTAAGAAGTGGGATAAAGAAAAGAAAAAGTGGGTATCAAATAAAGATTGACAAGGTATTCAATCACGGGTAAACTAACTCTGCCAAGGTTCAAAGGAATAAATATATAAGAAGCTTCTGATGATTCTATGAAAACATATAGAGAATTTATTACAGAAGTTAGTGGTGCATCCTTTGGAGCTTCTATTAGACCTGGACGTGGTTTTAGTGTAGGTGGAGGTGTTAGCGGCGGTAATAACACAAAACAATACAAAGCCGGAATTAGATACGATCAAAATAAAGTTAGTGGGCAGGGTGATAAGATTGGAAGTGGTATCACACAAGCTATTCAAAGTCCAGGTACTTCTGCTAGTACATCCAGTGCTCCTACAACTCAGAGATCTGTAAGTGTTGGTGGCAGTCTTCAGATGAGAAGTGAACCTAATCCTCAACCAGGCGGAGGAAACAATCCAAAACAAAAACCCGAAGAGAGGGTTAAACGGAAACCAAAACCAGAAAGACCTGAAAGACCCGAAAGACCAAAGAGGCCAGATAGGCTAGAGAAACCCGATAGACCAGATAGTCCAGAGAGACCTGAAAGATCTAAAGAACCTAGATTAGATAAACGTGGCCTTCCGTTTGGGGCAAAGAACAAATACAACACCAAATATAGATATGCAGTTCCCACTGGAACTGGTGGAAGATTTAATACTAGACAAGCATCTGGTGCCAATCAGATGACTGATTTTAAAGCAGTAAAAACAAACAGAACAGGTGGAACTAACTACCAGAGAACTAAGGTTGTTGGAGATCCATTGGGTTCAGGTGGAACTGGAAATACAGTCAGTGCCAAGAGATATGACAAACTGTTTGGTAATGGTGGAAAGTATGCACCAAAAGGTGATGGATCTTCAAAATATGTTCCAGACAAACTTGGCAAACCATTTAATTCTAAGGGATATCAACCCAATAAGTTTGTGCCATAACTGACTATATAACTTAGAGTTTTATTAATTCAATTGAATGGCAAACCTGAGAGAAAGACTGAGGGAGAAGGGGAAACTTCTCCTAGCACATGCTCCTATCCTAACCCTTGGATGTACGATGGTAAGTGCTTTGAGTCTGATGACATTGGCGACAACTATGGTTTTGTATACAGGATCTCAAATCTCGAAGACGGAAGACAATACATCGGCAGAAAATATTTTTGGCAACATAGAAAGCCTAGAGGTAAATCTAGGAGAGTTAAAAGTGAGAGCGACTGGAAAAGATACTACGGAAGTTCTGACGAACTTGCTGAAGAACGCCGTAGAATTGGAAATAGTTCCTTCAGACGAGAGATACTTTCCGTTCACCCCACAAAGGGCTTTGTAAATTACGAGGAGACTCGTCAACTTTTTGTGAACAACGTCTTGACTGAACAGCTTGACAACGGACAACCTGCGTATTACAATAGGAACGTTCTCAGTCGTTATTTCAGGAAGGATTACTTCGATGGAAAACCAATCTAAGGAGACCGTTCGCGATTATATCGTGGATCGTATACATGAATTGGTTGATGATGAGCGTCTTGAGGATGCTATCTCACTCTATGAAGAATACAAAGAAACATTCATTAATGTTTCTAACGTTTCATAATTAAATGAAAATTTCTACTATTGCCTCACTTCTCCTGTGCTCGGTTCTTACCCCAGTTCAGATTGATGCATCTCCTGTAAGACCACCTCAACTTCAATATGAAGAAGTTGAAGAACTACAGTGGAAATGTGAAGACTGTACTCCAGAGGAACAGTATGTTCTCCTCTTGATTCAAGAAAAAACAAAGATCACTGATCGCAATGCTCTTTCTACGATCATGGGTAACATCAAGCAGGAGAGTAAGTTCATCCCTAACATTTGCGAGGGTGGTGCTCGCGTCTCCTACACCGAGTGTAAGAGTGGTGGATATGGTTTGATCCAATGGACTTCTATTGGTCGTTACAAGGGTCTTGGAAACTTCTGTGCTAAGTATGATTGTAATCCGTCCTCATTGGATGGTCAGATACGTTATATGATTAACGAACCTATCTTTCAACGTGTCCTTCCACAATTTGAAGGCGGTGGACAGACTGTATCTTATTATATGAAACCTGCTTACTACTGGTTGGGTTGGGGAATCAAAGGTAACCGAGAGGTTTATGCATATGAGTACTCAAAGATGTTGAAGTTGGAATAAATAGATCAGAGTGCTAAGAATACTCGTAGAACCCCAAATCAATAACCCCTATCTACTATAAACTGTTACAGCACTCTAGAATTTTAAATTCTCATGTTTGAAAAACTATTAGTCAAATCAAATCGTAAAGTAAAGTCTGATGGGAAAACTAATATCGATGTTAGTTTTAAATACACTGGAATTCCAGCACCTATAATCCTACCTGATGATCCTTGGTTTGGTCCTTCTCCAATTAAAAGTGAAAAGCAAATGACTCATGAAGAAATGCTTGAGGAAGCATCAAGAAGAGAAGAATCAAATCGCAAAGAAGAAAATAAAGAGCCAGACAATATCCATGAAGTGATGTATAACTTTTCTACGCACAAGGGTAAACTTACTATTCAGATCAATCCTCCTGGAGGATCTGAAACTTTCCAAGAAGGTTCTGGTGATTGGATGTCTGGCATACGAGGTTGACATCAATCAGTTTATCCGTTATATTATAAAAGTGGTTAGTACCACTGCGGTAACCTCCTTGGTAGTTCAAGGTTAGCGGCGATAGGAACTACCTTTTGACTCAGTAGCTCAGATGGATAGAGCAACTGCCTTCTAAGCAGTCGGTCGTTGGTTCGAGTCCAACCTGAGTCGTTCGTCGATGTGGCGGAATTGGTATACGCGCTAGGTTTAGGTTCTAGTGAGGCAACTCTTGAAGGTTCAAGTCCTTTCATCGACATATGAAGTATAGAAACTATTCAACTACAAGTTCAAAGTACAGGTTGTTTGAACCTGTAATTTTAGAGTGTCCAAATTGGGAAGAAATTAATCCAGGACTTATGGAATGGATTAAAGAGTATTCTGTCGAAATTATTGTTAATGGTGAAGCACGTAGAACCCCATTTGTATCTACAATTACTCCAGTTGGTTGTAAAGAATTATCAATTTTAATTGATTGGATAGATTCGGAAAGTGTAAACTGTGCTGATCTCATTGCTCAAGGAACTGGTACTGCTTATCACGATAGCCCTCCACAATTTAAAAACTTTAAAGTTGCAGACTATTGGGGAATGTGGTATAATGAAGGTTCATATGCAACTTATCATAACCATTACCCTTATGCAATGTCCTTTGCATACTATATTAATTGCCCAGAAGGAAGTTCCCCTTTAGTATTAGAAGGCAACGAAATTCAGGTTACTGAAGGTAGGTTAGTTGTATTTGCAGGTCATATGTCTCATCAGGTGGATCCCTGCCCAGTAGATAATAGATTTATGATCGCTGGTAACATTGCATTTACGGGACCAATGCGGGTGTAGTTCAGCGGTAGAACGCTATCTTTCCAAGTTAGATGCCATCGGTTCGATCCCGATCACCCGCTTAAACCGTACATGTTAAATATCAATGTGTGCAAAAAAACATATGAATAAACTGAGAGTTCAACAATCATATGTTTGGTATGAAACTGGAGATCATACCATGATTGTAAAAATGTATTTTCTGAATTATGTTCCATTCACATTTGATGAAGTACCATCAGTTGCTATGGATGATCCAGAAGTAGTCATGGAAGCAAATAAAAATAAAATAATTACGGATGAACAATTATATAAATCTTCCTCATACCTTACTGAGGAACTTGCTATGCCTTTGGTTTATGAATTAGATTTAGAAAATCCACAAGATCTTCCCGATGACAATTGAATCTTGTTTTGGCGTTCCCATATATTATGATTGGATTGATGGCACTGAAGAACAAAAAAATAAACTTACAAAATTCTTCTATAAATACACTCAAGAGTTTGGTTATTTTTTAGACACATGTTTAAATATAACTGGAGATAAAACAGGCCACCATCAAATCTCAGAACACGAAGAATTTAAGTGGATCAATAATTATCTGTATGATCACGTTATTAGATACTTAACAGAAATTGGTGTAGACGTATCGAAACATAAGATTTATATTCAAAAATCTTGGCCTGTTGTTTGTGATACTGACGGAGCAGTTGCTCAACATAACCATAGAAATGCACACATTAGTGCAGTTTATTATCTAAAATGTGATAAAAATAATGGAGGCGACATTGTATTCATGTGTCCTCCCGATCATGTACTTAAAAAATTACCAGTTACAATAGATAAAAAAAATCGTATCTATTCACCTACCGAAAATCAACTTCTAATTTTCCCTTCTTCATTAGAGCATAGAGTTACAGAATTTACTGGAAATGACTTCCGATTTTCTATTTCATATGATATAATGATAACATCTAAAGACAAAACAGATTGGGATTCAGAACATCATGTTTCTGATCCTACCATGTGGGTTTCCTTGGGAGATTAGCTCAGAGGTAGAGCGCTTCGTTTACACCGAAGATGTCACTGGTTCGACCCCAGTATCTCCCATAACAAATGTTACATACAAAATGCACCTGTTGCAATAAAGAAATCATCTCATCATCGAAACTACAAGCCTGTGGTTGCGAAAACAATATGATGATCAAAGATGACACTATCACGGCGGTAGATTTAAACTGTGTAATTATTATTAAATGTAAAAATTATGCTGAAAGTCAGGGTTTTCTGACAAATTCTGACCTAAAATACCAGGAAGAACGACGCAAACGTAAAGTTCGTAAATTAACCTTCGAGGAACGATAATGATTAATCTAGACGAACGATACCACTCATACCTTTCTGGGCAGAAAAAATTTCGTATTGACGATTCGGAAGAGTGTGTGAAAGGATATGGATTTGAGTGTGACGGATCGTCTATAATTGGATATTATGTGTTGACTGAAAACTATAAACTGTCGTATAATCTAAAAGAGCAGTTCCAATCTATAAAGCCACTTGGCTGAATATATACCTTACGTCTAAAGAATTTAAAATCATGTTTCAAGTCCCAAATGCTGAATTGTTTTATCTAACGCAAAAAAATACGCTAAAGAAAAAACCAGTACACGATGAATTTAAGGGCAAAAAAGTAGTAGTATACTTTGTTTGTGGAGCCTACACCCCTACATGTAGTACCAAACATGTACCAGAGTTTGAGGAAGCCTATGATGAAATCAAATCTTTTGGAATTGACGAAGTTTATTGCTGTTCTATGAACGATCCATGGGTGATGAAATCCTGGTGGAAGTCTATGGGTATCAAGAAACAACAATACTTGTGTGATGGAAACGGTGCTTGGCTCTTAAGGTTTGAACAATTTGCTTCTCCAGGACAAAAAGTAATACAGTTCTTCAATACTGGCATGGGTAGAAGAGCGTGGAGGCATGCTTTGATCATTAATGATAATGTTGTTGTCCATGAATTTGAAGAAGCTCCAGAAACTGGAGAAAAGAATAACTCCGCAGATGATCCGTATCAATTTACTTCCGCTGCAGCAATTCTTGAGTATCTGAGGAATCGTGAAACTACGAAAGCCAAACTAGATGAATTTAATAAAAAATCAGATTCTCTTTCCGACCCCACAGACGTAAACATTTAATTTTATACCCTTCGATGGAAAAAATTACATTGGAACAATTGGAGTCTAATTTTGATTCTATCTTTGATAGAGTTGAGAAAGGAGAATCATTTCATATTCTCACACCAGACGGAAAAGATGTTATGATGGTGCCTTCTGAAGAGGCAATTAAAGCTTCTATCGAAGCAGGGATTGCATCTCCTATGGATGATGACTACTTCAAACTATACCAAGAGACAGCAGAAGCTCCTTGACAATCCCAGTCCAATACGATAAGATTAACTCGTACACCTAACCGACTCATGTCTGTTCTAGTTAAGTTCAAAAAAGACATTAGTATGCTGACAGCAGCTGCGAATGGCGATTGTTATCTCGATGTTAAAAATCCAAAACTCTATAAAAAAGTTCGTAGATTTTACGAAAAAGAAGGTGTAGATTTCTCTGGAGATCTTGAAGACGACTATCAAACTTTAGTTGAATGTCTTTTTAATGACCTTAACTGTGCTGTTTCATGAACGATCTAGATCCTAAGTCTGTTGCTTCAACAAAAACTATTGTTATTCACGAACGATTTCCTTATCGTTTTGTGCAGAGAGGTTACATTCAACTGAATGGTAAACCAGATTTTCGGTTGCAGAAAGCGAATGAATATACTAAAAAGTATTCTGATATTTACTTGTTTGATAATGGAGATCAGATGCTCCTAGCAATTGAGGATCATGAATACCCTAAGTGGTTAGATCCTGAAGGCGTTCCTTGTTATGTAAAGGACACTGTATCCTCATGATCTTAAAGTCACGGATGGACTATAACAGCACTGGTGGAGCTAGTCCTGGGATGACTATAAAATCACCCTGGTCGGGATCAATGACCCCTTTGTTTAATGAGTAACGACTTCCCTAGTATCCCAGAACAAGCAAGAAATTTATCTAATACTGCTTTAGATATTGCCAAGTCCTTCGCAAAGACTAGGAGACTTCTTGTATCTGATGATTTGATTGATCTACGTAATTCTATTTGTGAATCTTGTGATCGTTATGAATTTGAAAGTTCTAGGTGCAAGGAATGTGGTTGCTTCATGGTAAATAAAGTTCGTTTTAATGGGGCTACATGCCCTCTTAATCATTGGTAATATGTTTATTCTAGATGATGTTTTAACTGATCTTCAGGTAAAAGAAATTCTTGATGCTAATATTAATTACCATAACTACTACCTCCAACCGAAGGAGGATATTGAATGTTTAAATCCTTTATTGGATAAAGCAAAAAAACATTTTGATTTATCAGAATGTATTGGTTATGAAGTTTGGAGTCAAAATAACCCTGAACTTGGTTGGCATATGGATAAAGATGAGATTCTTTTTAAACAAGAAGGTATCAATTCTTTTCCAATATGTACTTTAGTTTATTATATAAGGATAGAAAATATTCTTGGTGGTAAACTTCTTTTTGAAAACGGAACGTCCATCAAACCATTGCAAAATCGATTAGTTATCTTTGGTCCTGGTATCAGACATGCTGTTGATGAAATGTTTACAGTTGATGGACGACGACAGTCTATTATCATAAACCCTTGGGATTATGTAATTAGATCCCCGTAGGATAAGGGTTAAGCCTGCTGGTGCGGATGGGATTGATCCCGCCTGGTTTCCAATTTCCAGTAAAAAAATTGGTGGCGAGCCTGCAACCCCCCCGAAAATGAAACCTAAGTACGAAGATTTTATTGGTCTCTATGAAGGAGCGGTAGATTCCGATTTTTGTAATTGGATCTGTCGTTACGTGGATAATTCTAGCCATGTTGCCCCGAGAAACTTCATGCAAGTGAAGGATCAACAAGTTTGCTTTAGTGCATTTTCTCCAGCAGAGAATAAACAACTAATGGAATCTGTTGACCAATGTCTCTTTGATTATGTTAGCGAATATCCATATCTTACTAACTTTAATTATGTGAGTGCATTAACACTAGTGCAAAAAACTGAACCAACACAAGGTTATCATCTTTTTCATGGTGAGAATCTAAACTGGGACGTTCAACACAGAACCATTGCCTGGATGGTTTATTTGAATGATGTCAAAGAGGGTGGTGAAACTGAGTTTCAATATCAGAAGCGAAGAGTTCGCCCAAAGAAAGGAACTGTTCTTATCTGGCCTGGAGGATTCACTCATCTCCATAGAGGCAACCCTCCGCTAAGTGGTGATAAGTATATTGCTACTGGTTGGTATCAAGGATCAATTGGTTTGCGTGAGGTACATACTGCTGGGATCAATGACAGAAAACAAATTAAAGATAAATGAATATACTTTTAATGATCAGTTTTACAACTATCTTATAGAGTATTCAAGAGAATCCGATTATAAGTGGGGAGAGACTGAATCTTATCTGCAAACAGGATATCTCGCTGGAACACCAGTAAAACCATCTGCAATGGTTCATGAAATTGATCCATCTTCTGAAGTCCATAAACATGTGGATATAAGAATCAAAGAATTGTATCCAGATCTAACTGGATATCAATCTATGAGAATGTATATTAATTGCTTTGCTCCTAGAGAGTATAGTAATTTTCATACAGATGGCAATTGCAAAACAATTTTAGTATATCTTGCCGATAGGCCTTGGGATCCTTCCTTCTGTGGAGAGACCCAATTTTTGTATGAGGACTTTTCTATACAAGGAGTCGCTCCTATACCAAATAGATCTATATGTTTTGATGGAATGATACTGCACAAAGCAGTTGCTTACAAAGAAGACTATAGATTTACTCTAGCAATTAAGTATGTGTCAGGGGTTGCATAAAACCCCTAGACATAATATAATAAATACAACGCAGTACGTTATTAAAACATGACGCAACAAAAAACAGCATTGGTTCTCGGTGCTGGTGGTTTCATTGGAAGTCATATGGTGAAACGTCTGATCCAAGAAGGTTATTGGGTCCGAGGTGTTGATATTAAATATCCAGAGTTCTCTGAAACTATGGCACATGAATTTGTTGCTGGAGATCTTCGGGATCAAACTCTTGTAGAAAGTATTCTTTCAGTTAATAATACTTCTTTTGATGAGATCTATCAGTTCGCTGCTGATATGGGTGGTGCTGGTTACATCTTTACTGATGAACACTCCGCAGATATTATGCATAATTCTGCTAGTATCAATCTAAATGTATTGGATAGACAAAAGAAAATTAATGATGCTCTTGGAGTAAATAAGACTAAGATTTTCTACAGCTCTTCTGCATGTATGTACCCAGAGCGTAATCAATTGGACCCCAACAACCCTGACTGCCGTGAAGAATCTGCATACCCAGCAGCACCAGACTCTGAATATGGATGGGAAAAACTCTTCTCTGAGAGAGTATATTTTGCTTACAATAGGAACTATGGTATTCCTATTCGTGTTGCAAGGTATCACAACATCTTTGGTCCCCAGGGGACCTGGGACGGTGGAAAAGAGAAAGCTCCAGCTGCAATCTGCCGTAAAGTCGCTCTCCTCCCAGAGGTCGGTGGAGGCATCGAGGTGTGGGGAGATGGCTTACAAACTCGTTCCTTCCTGTTCATTGACGAATGCATTGAAGCAACTCGACGACTGATGGATAGTGACTTTATGGGTCCTGTTAATATTGGATCTGAAGAGATGGTTACTATTAATGAACTGGTGCAGACTGCTGCCAAGGTTTCTGGTAAAGTAGTGACAAAGTTACACAAACTCGACGCACCTTTGGGTGTTCGTGGACGTAACTCAAATAATGATCTAGTTCGTGAGAAACTAGGATGGGATTGTTCTCAAACTCTTGAGGAAGGAATCCGCAAAACTTATGAGTGGATCTCTGCTCAAATTCAAACCCGTAAACTACCTGAACGTGAACTGACCAATGTCTGAAACTATTACTAAAGTACCTGACACTACAATTGTTCTCAAGAAATCTGAGATTAGAAACCTAGATGTCTTTGAACTTGAAAGTATATCTTTGAATGCTAATGACTGGCTCTCTGCTGGTCAGTCCGAATATCGTCTCTATGCATATCTCTCTACCTGTTTCAATGATTCTGTTATCCTTGATGTAGGTACTCGCGTCGGTGGATCTGCCCTTGCACTTTCCTATAACGAAAACAACCGTGTCATTAGTTATGATCTGGTTGAGCAAGGCGCATCTAAAATCGTGAAGGACAACATTGAATTTAAGATTCAAGACTTCCGTGAAGATGAAACTCTAAACTATGATGAGATCTCCATCATTATGATTGATGTTGATCCACATGATGGTGTTCAAGAAGTTGAGATGATGGAGTTCCTGAACGACAAAGGATGGAAAGGTATCATTCTTCTAGATGATATTGGTCCTGGTTGGCCTGAAGTTCAGGATATGTGGGATGCAATTGAAGATCCTACGATTGATGTAACTGAAGTTGGACATATGAGTGGAACTGGACTAGTAAACTTTGGATCTAAGCATACTGTTGGTTGGGAATGAAAATTACTATTTTGGGATCTTCGGGTCAGATCGGTGCATATTTGACTCAGTATTTGAAGGTCAAAGGACATGATGTAATTGAGTTTGATAAAGTCAATGCAGACTATCAGGATATGACTCGTATTCCTAATGTCTGCTTGCAGGATGTATTGAAAGATACAGATTTTTGTTTCTTTCTTGCATTCGATGTTGGTGGATCTCACTATCTGAAAAAGTATCAACATACATTTAAGTTCCTTGATAACAATTCAAGGATGATGTGTAATGCTTTCCAATATATTGAGAAGTATAAGGTTCCTCTCGTATTTGCTTCATCTCAGATGAGTAGTATGAGTTACTCTCCTTACGGAGTTATGAAGAGAGTTGGTGAACTATATACTGAGTCCCTGGGTGGCAAGATTGTTAAATTCTGGAACGTATATGGTATTGAAAATGACATGGAAAAAGCTCATGTCATTACAGACTTTATCGATAAGGGATTTAGGAATGGTGTCATTGATATGATGACAGATGGTACAGAACAACGAGAGTTTCTCTACGCAGAAGATTGCTGTGAAGCTCTTGAGGCAGTCATGGAAAATTACGATGACTTCACCTCTACTGACCCTCTTCATATTACTTCTTTTATTAGTACAAGTATTTTGGAAATCGGAAAGATTATTCAAGATCTATTTGGTGCTGATGGTAGAGAAGTACAAGTCATTCCTGCAGAGTCGAAGGACACTGTTCAGAAAGATGCTCGCAACCAGGCAGATACCTTTATTACTAAGTGGTGGAAACCAAAAACTAGTATCAAAGAAGGTATTGAAAAAGTCTATAGAGAAATGAAGCATTGCCATGAGTAACGGATTTAAGAAATCACTAACGAGAGATAATGGATTAGGTAATACTGATACTACAGTCCTGTCTCCAGATCAAAAGTTTCCAATCAATTTAATTTGTAATGATGATTTGGAACCCTCTACATCTGCAAACAACAGATCTGTCTATACCCGCTGGGTTCGTGATGGATCTGGACTCTGCAATCTGTATGTCAACCATAGAGCTTTAGAAGTCTTAGAAGATACTAGTGATCTTCCTAAGTTTATTTGGTTGCTTGAGTCTAGAGAAATCATTCCCGATCAGTATAAATTTATCGAAGACAACTACGATTTTGTTGCTAGTCGGGTAGATGGTATTTTTACTTGTGATCAAAGACTTACTGAGGAGTCTGGTCCAGAAGGTAAATTTCTTTACTGTCTTTCTAATGCCGCTCCTTGGATTATGGATAGACAGATCTATGATAAGTGCAAACTAGTTTCAATGGTTGCATCTAATAAGGGATATACTCTGGGACATCAACGTCGTCTCAAAGTAGTTCAAGAATACTTTAATAAGTATGGTGGCGACGATCTTTTTGGTTGGGGACTTCCACAGGAACTTCCACTTAAAGAAAAATCTAGAGCACTTGCAGACTACTTGTTTTCTTTTGCTGTGGAGAATGCAAACTATCCAACGTACTTTACAGAGAAACTGACTGATTGTTTTGCTTGTGGAACTATTCCTGTGTATTATGGCACAGCGGGAGTTGCACAGTATTTCAATCATGAAGGAATAATCTTTCTCGATCAGGAAAATCCTTGGGAAAATATTCCTTGGGACAAGTTGACTCAGGAATACTACCTATCGAAGAAAGATGCCATCGCAGAGAACTTCAAAATCGCTACAGAGATGCGAGTTGCAGAAGACTATATGTATGCGAACTACTTAAACCAATTAGATCCCCTTAGAAATCAAAGAGCTGTAACAGTATGACAACCACAGTAAATAGAAACGGTTGGGAAGCCGAAGATCAAATTGCAGATGAGTATCTACGTGCTTGTGTTGAAGCAGTAGAAGATGATTCTTCTTTTGAAGTATTCAAATCCAACCCTGAATATACAACAATTTTAGAACATGTTCTTAAGGAACAGGGACAGTCATATTTGAATATGGCTCGTGAGATGAATGAGGAAGCTCTTGAGGAAAACCTTGAGGGATTCCGAGAAAATGATAAGTATGGTTCCCCAAACAAACATGTTTATCCTGGTATTGATGGTCAGATCTCACCCACCACTCTAAGGTATATTAAGAATACATTTGAGATGGCTTTTCTGATTAATGATGCGCCTATCAATCGTATTGTTGAAGTTGGTGGAGGGTATGGTGGACTATGTAAAGTTCTCAGCACTGTTTGTGAGTTCGATGAGTACATTCTGATTGACCTTCCAGAGGTTAGTGCTCTACAAAGAAAGTACATCGATCAGTTTCCTGATCTCAAAGACAAAGTAAAATGCATTCCATGTACTGAGTATGAAGAGATTGCGGACATTGATCTCTTCATCAGCAATTATGCTTTGTCTGAGTGCAGTCTTGAAGTCCAAATGGAATACTATGACAAGTTGGTTACCAATACTAAGTTTGCTTATCTTATCTACAATCTTGTCAACTTTAATGATTTCCACTATAATGACTTCATCGACAAGATGAAGGAAACTTTTACCTTCGACGTTGGTAGAGACTACGAAAACACTGTTATTCTAGCTACAAAAAAAGATGAATCGAATCCCTGATTATATGAAACTTACATGCGATATCGTCGCATGGATGTGTGATTATTGTAGTTCAAGCAATATCAAATCTTTGGTAGTCGGAGTATCTGGTGGTATTGATTCCGCAGTCTCCTCTACCCTTGCAGCAAAGACTGGTCTTCCAGTCTATGCAGTTGGTATGCCAATCAACCAAAATAGTGAACAGGAAACATTATCTGATGCTCATCTTTTATGGTTGAAAAATAACTATCATAATGTAACAGTTCTGAAAGCTGATCTTTCGGAAGTGTTTGGAAAGTTTATTGAGACTATTGGTAATGAATTTGGTATGGAGTACTCTGTTAATAAGATGGCAGGTGCTAACAGTCGATCACGACTCCGCATGATTACTCTATACCAGGTTGCTGCATCTGTAGATGGTATCGTTGTTGGTACTGGTAACAAAGTAGAAGACTATGGAGTTGGTTTTTATACTAAGTATGGTGACGGTGGCGTTGATATTGCTCCGATTGCTGATCTTTATAAAACAGAAGTAAGAGAACTTGGACAATTTAATGGAGTAATTCCTGAGATTGTCAACGCAAAACCTACTGATGGTTTATGGGACGATGGACGCACTGATGAGGACCAGATTGGTGCATCTTATGCAGACTTAGAACATGCCATGGAATATGGCAATGGTCCAGCAGTTCGTATTCTCCATGACTTCAACTGCAAAAACAAGCATAAAATGCTTCCCATCCCTACATTTAATTTGGTTAACAAGAAATGAGAATCGGTGTCATTGGTGCAGGTCGTCTAGGAATCTGCTTCGCTCTTCTTTGTGAAGAGAGTGGACATTCTGTCATTGTTTCTGACGTGCAATCAAAATACGTCACTCAACTGAACAGTCGTGAAATTTTTAGTAACGAACCTGAAGTTGAAGATCTTTTAATGAGAGCTGAAAATTTTCAGGCTACGGTCAATAACCAAGAAGTTATTCGTTCATCAGATCTTATCTTTACATTTGTCCCCACTCCTTCTCTTTCAGACGGCAGTTATGATTGTCAGTGTGTGGATATGGTTGTGGAGGATCTGCTAAAATCTCCTGACTTGCAAGATAAAGTTTTTGTTATTGGGTCTACAGTTAATCCTGGGTACAGTGATACGGTCCAGGATCGTCTTAAAGATCGTGGCATCTCTGTGTATTATAATCCAGAGTTTATTGCACAAGGAACTATCATTCGTGATATGAAAGGTGCTGATATGATTCTCTGTGGAGGAGATGACTCTAGAGGATTTGGTGAGATTCAAATGATCTATGAGGACATTCAGGATAGTGATGTTCATTTCTATCCAATGTCTCGTAAGGCTGCAGAGATCACTAAAATTGGTGTGAATTGTTTCCTTACATATAAGATTAGTTACGCAAATATGATGGGTCAAATTCTTTACAACTCTGGTTGTGGAGATGAGATTGATAATGTTCTTACTGCTGTCGGAGATGATACTAGAGTTGGAAGTAAATATCTAGGTTATGGATTAGGCTTTGGTGGTCCTTGTTTGCCCCGAGATAATCGTGCATTGGGACACTACGCTAAGACTGTTGGTCTTGAGTATAATCTTCCTGATGTAACTGACGAGTTTAATGATGCACACTCCAACTTCATCAAGCGATATTGCATTGAACAAAATGTAAACAATCTCCCCTTCTTCATTGAGAGTATTGCATTTAAGAAAGGATCTGATATGACAGTAGAGAGTCCCCGATTCTTGCTGGTTGAAGATTTGTTGAAAGATGGGTATACTGTTTATGTTCAGGAGATTGAAGATCTAATTGAGCAACATGAAGATGAACTGATTGATCTTTATGGAGACAGTATAATCTTTGTTAAGAACCCTGCAGAAATTCACGAACCGTTTTGGAGGATTGACCTTTGACCATTAGTTATAATCGCCTAGGAAGTAATGGAAGACTAGGTAACCAGATGTTTCAGTATGCCTCCTTGCGAGGCATTGCTGCTTATAATGGATATGATTGGATGATTCCTCCTGATGATACTAATCATCGGGATAATTATGGTTTGTTTGAGACCTTTGAAATGGTTCATTGTAAACCAGAGAATTTTGGAATTACTAACTTTCCTAACGTAGGGGAGTCCACACATGCTTTCGATGATAAATTATATTATACGAAAGATAATGTAAATATCGATGCATATTTACAGTGTGAAGATTACTTCTTACATATAGTAGATAATATTCATGAGGACTTCACTTTCCGCTCGGATTATTTGGATCCTTGTAATGAGTTGGTTAACTCTTTTGACTGTGATCCCATTTTTATACATGTCCGACAGGCAGATAACATCGGCAGGGAAGAGTTCCATCCTATTCTTCCGATCAGTTATTATGAGGAAGCGTTAACTCACTTCCCTAAAGATACTCCATGTTTTGTATTCACTGATGATATTGGCTGGTGCAAACAACAGTCATTCTTTAGTGATGATCGATTCATGTTCAATGAAAACAATGAAAGGTATCCGTATCAGACTATTGATGGTACTGGTAAGATGCAGAATACTCTTCTCCCACAGGTTGATCTGTGTTTGATGAGTCTTTGTTCTGGTGGCATCATTGCAAATAGTTCTTTCAGTTGGTGGGGAGCTTGGTTGCAGAATGATCGTGGAAAAATTGTTGCTCCTAATCCAGAGAAGTGGTTTGGGTCTTCTATGACTCACCTAGATACTTCTATGATCGTTCCTGCACGTTGGGAAACTTTAGATTGGAGTAAGTGAAATGGCTATTACATTTAAGGGACTCGGTAATGAAGGTCGGCTGGGTAACCAGATGTTTCAGTACGCTTTTGTTCGCGGAGTTGCAGACAATAGGGGATTTGAGTGGTTTGTTCCTGGACCAGATGCAGATCGACTAGACAACTATGGTCTATTCGATTGTTTTGAACTGACTAATTGTGATCTGGAAAAAAATATTGGAGAGTATTTTATTGCCAATAGGGTAGAATATCGTGACATGCATTTCAATGAACAAATTTTTAATGAATGTTCCGATGATTCAGACTTCTCTGGTAACTTTCAGACAGAGCGATACTTTGAGAAGATCACTGCTTCCATTCGCGAAGATTTTACTTTTAAGGAATCTTACCTAACACCTTGCCAAGATTATATTGATTCTCTTGGTGGACGTGAGGGATGTATTTTTCTACATGTTCGTAGAGGTTCTCCGAATCTTACTGGAAGGAGAGGTGAGAAATGGTCTTATCAAATGGTACAAGAATATCATCCATTGTGTAAGGAAGAATATTATCTCGAAGCTTTGAAAGAGTTTCCAGAAGATAAAAATATTATTGTCGTATCTGATACCATTGACTGGTGTAAAGAACAACCATGGTTACAAGGTGATCGCTTCCACTTCTCAGATTCATCCTACGAAGAGTTTGGTGATGGTGCTTCTGTGCCATACATTGATCTCTGTTTAATGAGTCTTTGTGGAGGGGCAATCATCGCCAACTCATCTCTGTCTTGGTGGGGAGCATGGTTGCAGAACAACACAGGAAAGGTAGTTGTACCCGATCCCTGGTTTGGATCTGCATATGCCCACTACGATATGAAGGATATGATCCCAAAGAGATGGGTCAAACTTCATAATGATCCAACACCTGTGACTCCCGAATGAAAGATTTAAGTTATCTATTGCCTTGTAGAATCGAATCTGATGACCGTCTTCGTAACGTAATTACATCAGTATCGTATCTACTCAAGAACTTTCCTGAGGCCAAAGTTTTAATTAAAGAAGTTGATACCAAATCACAATTTATTGAGTTCGCTCTTCCTCAAATCAAGAAGTACGTTGGTGACATCGGTCAACTGAAACATAGTTTTGAGAAGAGTGATGAAAAATTCTTCCATAAGACTAGAATTCTAAATGATCTATGTGTAGCAGCTGAAACTCCAATCATCTATAATCATGATGTTGATGTAGTCCTACCAAAAAATAGTCATGAACTTGCCTATCAAGGAATTACACAAGAAGGATCTGATGTTGTTTATCCTTTTGGATGCGGGATCTATCAGTGGGCTGTAAACTATTCCGACAAGTTGTTAGATAAGTTTCTTTCCTCTCACGATGGAACAGATTTTGATCTGAGTGTTCTTGATAGTAACAAACAACGTATCCCTTCTTCTATTGGATGGGGTCAGATGATTACAAAAGCTGCACAGGTTTCCGCTGGTATGTGGAACGAAGAGTTTATTTCTTGGGGTGCTGAAGACTGTGAGTTCTATTATCGACTCAATCTTTTTGGGTTCAAAGTAGGCAGAGTCATTGATGACATCTATCATTTTGAACATGGTAGAACGTTCAACTCACACTACCACAATCCTAAGTTTCAAGATAATGATCGACTATGGAACTGGATTCGTACACAAAGTAAAGACAGTTTGACTCAATATTATTCAAAATTAGATTACATTAAACGTCGGGGAGAAGAACTCAATGCTAGCCTTTAATCAACTTGGAAACTTAGGAAGACTGGGTAACCAGATGTTCCAGTATGCAGCAGTCAGAGGTATTGCTGCAATGAGAGGATACCAATTCGGTATTCCTCCACATGATGCAAAACGTGTTGATAACTATAGTCTCGGTAGAGCATTCAAGTTGGAATCGGTTGGTTCCTCCAACCTACATGTTCTTGATCGTGGACATGCTCCAGTAGTTGTTGAAAAACATTTCCACTTCGACGAAGAACTGCATAGAATGTGTCCGAATGACGTTAGTTTATTTGGATTCTTTCAGTCGGAGAAATACTTCGCCAACATTAAGGATGAGATTCTAAGAGATTTTACTTTCCATGATTCAATCCTGGATCCCTGCAAAGAGATGGTCGATTCGCTGGATCAAGCACCTCTCTTTCTTCATGTTCGTAGGGGGGATCCTAACCTTGTCGATGCTAGGGGATTTAAGTGGTCGTACACACAATGTTCGTCGCAACATCCCCCACAACCGATTTCCTATTACGAGAAAGCTCTGAAGTATTTTGATGATGATCAACCTGTTGTTGTCTGTTCAGACTCTCCAGAATGGGTCAAGGAACAGGAGTTCTTTTCTCATGATAGGTTCTTAGTCTCTGAACCTCAAGACAAGTATTCAGATGGATCCTGGGAACCTTTCGTGGACCTTTGCATCATGAGTCTATGTTCTGGTGCAATCATTGCCAACTCATCTTTATCTTGGTGGGGAGCATACCTCCAGAATAATAGAGGTGCAGTTGTTGCACCTGAAATGTGGTTTGGACCAGACTATAAAGATAAGGATACCTCAGATCTTTATGCGGCAGGATGGATAAAAACTTAATCGTTATTGATAACTTTTTGGATCAACCAGATCTGATTAGACAAACAGCACTCACTTTGGACTACTCTCGTATTCCTAATGTTCCTGGACGTAGGAGTACTGCAGCTCTTGCTGGGGACTTATTTGATGAGGTTGATGCTAAATTTCAAAAGATTTTTGGCACCAAGATCATATGGACCTGGGATAATGATTCATTCCGTGTTCAATCTTGTGAAGAGAAAACAGAAACCTGGGTACATAGAGATGAGTGTACCAAATGGGCAGCTGTTCTTTACCTTACTCCCCATCCTGATGTGGACTCGGGGACAGGAATTTTTCATAGGGACAATGATGATGAGTGGGAAATGAATCTCGCGATAGGTAATGTCTACAATAGGCTGGTTGCATATCGAGGCAAATCGTTGTATCATAGGAGTATAGTTCCTGGATTTGGAACTACTCTTGAAACTAGCAGACTAACACAAGTATTCTTTTTTGATTTAGATCCCAATGGACAAGAATAAATCTACTTATAAATTGAAGGGGTTTGGTCCTCTCTATGTCATCAATCTTGATGGTCAACCAGAACGCTGGGAGTGGATGCAAGAACAACTTGACTATTGGGAGATCAAAGACTATACTAGAGTCTCTGCTTACGATGGTAGACCTGAGATTGGTGACGATCTCAGTGATATTATCCAAGGCAGATATCCTGATAACATGAGTCCTGGTGAGATTGGATGCGTCACATCTCACCTTCAAGCTATCAAACATTTCTATGAGGAAACTGATGAACCTTACGCAATCATCATGGAAGATGATTGTGACATTAGTACTGCTAGGTATTGGACATTCACCTGGAGACAATTCATCTCTAGGATTCCATACGATTGGGATGTTTGCCAGGTAGCAATCATTTGTCCTGGTGAATTGCATGTCAATATTCATCGTAGATTTGTCAATGACTTCTCTACTGCATGTTATGCCATAACTAGACATCATGCTAAGAAAATCATTGATCACCATTGTCGTGGTGAAAAATATAAACTGGACAACGGTGTAAAGCCTCGTCCAGTTGCAGACGATCTTATCTACAACTCTGGAGTTTCATATGCTGCTCCTATCTTTTTGTATAAGATCGAATTGGGATCTTCCATTCATCCAGAACATATTGAGATCTTCCATAGAGGATCTCATGACGGTCTCAGGAACCTCTGGGAGACCCGTGGCAGTGATCTAACTATCGATAAGATCACTGAGTATGATCCTTACCTTGGACGTGTTGCAGGACGAGATAGGGACACTGCCTAATCTCGCGCTTGACAAACTTCAAAATCTAAGGTAGTATAAATACTGAACCAACCTGTTTTATTACGGGTTGTAACAATTGGCACTGTGCCAGTTGTATACTTAACAACGAGACAAGTCGATGTCTCTATTCATCTGCGGGTAACCATTCCGCAAGTAACTAAAGGTATTCTTAAATGTTTAAATCTGTATTCGCAGCCTCCGCTGCTCTGTTCGCTTCTGCTGGTGCTGCCCTTGCAGGTCCCTACGTTAACGTAGAAACCAATGCTGGTTGGACTGGATCCAACTACAACGGTGCCGCTACTGACCTTCACGTGGGCTACGAAGGCGCACTGGGTGATTCTGCATCATACTACGTCCAAGGCGGTGCTACTGTAGTCTCCCCTGACGGCGGCGAGAGCGACACCGTTCCTTCTGGTAAGGCAGGTCTTGGGTTCGCTGTTACCGATGCACTGGGTGCATATGGTGAAGTCTCCTTTGTCGGTTCTGGTGACGAAGATCTCGACCGTGGATACGGCGGTAAGGTGGGATTGAAGTACAACTTCTGATCTTCCAGATAAAATAAACATCTAGATGTTTGGGGACTCTGACGAGAGTCCCTTTTTAATGCCCAGTAATATATACTATTGATGTATTTGTAATGAACACACCAGTGATTAAATTTCTATGGAAAGGTTTTAATCATCCAGTTACTTACCTAAACCTTACGTTTGTTGGAATGTTATTCATGATTCAGTTCGTGCATACTAAAGCACACCTTACTTTGGAAGCAGACGTGCATGGTCATGTGTTTAGAACACTCAAAAAGAATCCAGAACTAGCTCGATCAACTTGTTACCAATTAGACTGAGTAATCAAATGAAAAAGAAAGTCAAAAAACTTGCTAAATGGTTTTATTCAAATACTGATAAGGGATATACGATTCCTAAAGACAAGTCACAAATTGATTGTACTCATGAAAATCTTTATGATATGATAGAAAAACTTCAGCATCAACTACAAATTATGGAGAGCCAACATATGGAATTGGTTGTGCATGTGGCTAGGATGGAATCTCAGTTAGATAATCAGATTAATAAATGAATTTTGTATATCAAAAAGAAGGTGCTTTATCTACAGAAGATTGTCTGAAGGTACTGGATTTTTTTGAAAAAAATAGTAATGAACATACCTTAGGAAAGGTTGCTGGCAATGAGATAGTATCTGATATTAAATCTAGTACCGATTTGAGAATGGATTTTCATGATGAGAGTATTGCCGATCTTATCATTGGAAAAGCAGTGTCTTTGGGAGCCCGTGAGTACATGGATTTTTGTATAGGCATCAATGCTATTGACACTCCGTGGGATGTAGATAGTTCGTATAATTTGCAGAAATATAATCCAGGAGAGGGATTCAAACAATGGCACTGTGAATCATCAGGATATGATTCCATAGGGATGAAGAGAATCCTTGCTTGGATGATTTATCTGAATGATGTTGACGATGGTGGAACTGAGTTTTTAAATCAAGATGCTGTTATAATAGCTAAGGCTGGTAAGTTATGTGTTTGGCCTGCGTTCTTTACTCATATCCATAGAAGTCAGGTTTCTAACACAAAAACCAAGTATATTGCGACAGGTTGGGCAAAGTACGTATAATTAGTAAGTAACACGTTAAATTTAATATGCCAAAAGGAAGTCTTGATAAGAACGAATTGTTATCGCATATCTATATTCTGAAACACCAGTTAGATGAAGAGAAAATTTCTAGTGGTGAGAAATGGAAAGGTCATCAGTACTTATCAAAGGTATTAGATAAAATTAGCGAATATAGGTATTGACAAAACTTTACGTTTACTATATACTATGTAAAGATTCATTGCGAAACGTATCATGACTGTAACAACTGAAGACGGTGGACGTACAAACATGTACGCCACTGAACCAAGAATGTATATCTCTGAGACTGACGCACAGCGTTATGGGTATGAGTCATATGCAGAGAAAGCAGAGAAACTGAATGGACGGACTGCTATGGTTGGATTTGTTGCTGCTGTTGTCTCTTATGCTTTCAGTGGTAGCGTATTCTTTTTTGGTGCGTTCGGATTCTAATGATTGAACTCCTCACGTACTATGTGATTGGTGGTGCTCTTATCATAGGACCACCAGCAATCTTTCTCATCATTGCTATGATGGGAGCTATCCAAAATACGAAAGGTCGTATGGTTGGATACAAAGACCACAAAGAGTATGGTGATAGTTCCATCTATGAGAACTCACCATCAGACCAAACTAAATTTTATCTTACACTTGGAGAAAACTCATGAACGAAAACGCAGAACGCATTAATGGTTGGGCAGCAATGATCGGAGTCATTGCAGCAATGGGTGCTTATGCATCTACAGGACAGATCATTCCAGGAGTATGGTAAATGTTAATATTCGCATCAGGTCTGGTACTTCTTTTTATTATTAATGCAGTCCTATCTGATATTGATATTGACGACGATAACGACGGTCCAGGCGGTGGATTAATGCAACCAGTTGCAGTACCCACCTAGATAGTATTCCGATATTTATTACTTGTATGCCTACTGATCTTTGGGAAGACATCGCAACTCTGAATACTCTTTACGAGGAACTTTGCTGGGATCCAGACATTACTTTGGAGTTCAAGGCAGACTTTGAGAACAATAGAATAATTGTTCAACCCAAACCAAAAAAGTTAAGTAAAAATACTTAACTTTTTCCTATTGACAGGAAACCAAAACTTTGTTAATATAAATACATCGAAACGTTGAGAAACGTAACGACCAAAAACACCCCTTAAACCAAGACCTATAGGGTGTCTAAACACGTCTTTAATACCTCTGCCTAGGGCGCAGAGGAATAGTAAAACCATCATTACCCTGATGATCTTACTTTTTTCCAATTACAATGGCTTCAACTCTATCAAGGCAACAATCACAATCCACATGGAATGAATTCTGTGACTGGGTTACGTCCACAAACAACCGTCTGTATGTCGGTTGGTTCGGTGTGCTAATGATCCCAACACTACTTGCAGCAACCATCTGCTTCGTAGTCGCGTTCGTAGCAGCACCTCCCGTCGATATTGACGGTATCCGTGAACCCGTTGCTGGTTCACTCATGTACGGTAACAACATCATCTCTGGTGCTGTTGTCCCAAGTTCAAACGCAATCGGTCTCCACTTCTATCCCATCTGGGAAGCCGCATCCTTGGATGAATGGCTCTATAACGGTGGTCCTTTCCAACTGGTAGTCTTCCACTTCCTTATCGGCATCTATGCCTATATGGGACGTGAATGGGAACTGTCATACCGTCTCGGTATGCGTCCATGGATCTGTGTAGCATATTCTGCTCCAGTCGCTGCCGCGAGTGCAGTATTCCTCGTCTATCCTTTCGGTCAAGGTTCATTCTCCGATGCTATGCCTCTTGGTATCTCTGGTACTTTTAA
>Ga0181389_1000100_pt1 | contig 31025 bp, 12 predicted proteins | sample 12SPOviralmetaG_FD_130121 | JGI IMG/M metagenome (GOLD analysis project Ga0181389, IMG submission 130121) | Marine viral communities from the oligotrophic San Pedro Time Series (SPOT) site, San Pedro Channel, CA, USA - 12 SPOT_SRF_2010-06-29 | ecosystem: Environmental > Aquatic > Marine > Strait...
AACAAGCAGACATTGATTGATTAAAAGTTTAGGTTTGGTGTAATAAATAACTCATAATTGTTGTGGAAACATTACGTGCCTGTCCAAAGAGTCAGTCAAGGTTTTAAAGATGTAAGTGCATCATTCAAGATCAACCCGTTAAATCTCGATTTAATTGCGTTGAGAAACGAGAATGCCATTGCACGATCAATTCGTAACTTAATTTTTACTATACCTGGTGAGAAACCATTTCAACCTAATGTTGGTTGTAATGTCACCAAACTATTATTTGAAAATTTAGATAGACTTACAGCTAGTTCAATTGAATCAGAAATTAGGAACACAGTGAATAACTTTGAACCTAGAGTCCGTTTAACTGCTGTTATCGTCAATCCAAATTTTGATAATAATCTTTTTGAAGTAACTCTTAAGTACGACATCGTAGGTATCGATCTTCCTCGACAACAATTATCATTTGCATTACAGCCCACTAGGTAAATGCCCTTAGTCAATTTTAGCAACTTAGATTTTGATCAGATAAAGACTTCCATCAAGGATTATCTCCGTGCGAATTCAAACTTCACGGACTATGACTTTGAGGGATCTAATCTATCAACTATTCTTGATACGTTAGCTTACAATACGTATATAACCTCATATAATGCCAATATGGTATCTAATGAGGTATTCATTGATAGTGCCACCTTAAGAGAGAATGTGGTATCTCTAGCGCGTAATATAGGGTATGTACCGAGATCCAAGAAAGCTCCTGTCGCAACAGTTTCTTTTACAGTAAACGTTTCAAACACCACAGCTGTAGCAGTCACACTTAAGGCCGGTGCAGTAATGACATCTAGGTCAGTTGGTGTGAATAGTACGAAGAATTTTATATTCTCAATTCCAAACGATATTACAGTTCCAGTTAACTCTTCTGGATTCGCAGACTTCTATAATATCGAGATATATGAAGGAACATATGTTACACAAACATTTACTGTTGATAGTGGTAATGTAAATCAGAAATTTGTATTACCTAACTCTGGTATTGATACTGATTTGTTATCTGTTGTTGTAAGAGATACACAGGAATCAACAGTAACTCGAAAGTTCGAACTATTCAATAGTTTGTTTGATGTTACTGCATCGACTAGAGCATACTTTATTCAAGAGATTGCACAGGAAAGATACGAACTATTATTTGGTGATGGTATATTTGGTGTCAAGTTAGATAATAATAACTTTGTTGAAGCAAGTTATATCATTACTAATGGTGAATCAGGTAATAATATTAATAAATTTGCATTTATAGGTAATCTAAAATCTAGTTCTGGAGATACGATTAGTTCTGGTGTATCGATTGTAACTACTGAAGTATCTTCTGGTGGTGGTAAACCAATTGAATCTATTGATTCTGTCAAGAAGTATGCTCCTCAGATCTATGCATCACAGAATAGAGCTGTTACTGCTGCTGATTATGAAGCATTGATTCCACAGATTTACCCTGAAGCAGAATCAGTTTCGGCATTTGGTGGTGAGGATTTGACTCCACCTTCTTATGGTAAGGTATTTGTAAGTATCAAACCGTATAACGGTGTCTTCTTATCGAGTGCTATCAAACAAAACTTACAACAACAGATGAGAAAGTATTCTGTTGCTGGTATTTTATCTGAGATTGTTGATCTAAAGTATCTGTATATCGAACCAAACTGTAAAGTATACTACGATTCAAATCTAGCACCAACTGCATCATTCGTTCAAAATCTAACTACAACCAATATTGTTAAGTATTCTGAGTCATCGGATGTCAATAAGTTTGGTGGAAGATTCAAATACTCTCAATTCCAAAAGGTAATTGACCAGAGTCATGAATCAGTAATGTCAAACATTACCAATATTGATATTAGAAGAGATATTAATGCTCAACTGAATACTTTTGCTGAGTATGAATTGTGCTTCGGTAATAGGTTCTATATAAGAAACCACGGACATGGTGCAAACTTCAATGGCAATCTCGTTGGGTACAATATTAAATCATCCGGTTTTACTGTCAGTGGTATTAGTGGAACTGTATACCTTGGCGATAGTCCGGTTGGTAATTTAAGTAAGGGAACCGTATTTCTATTCAAACTGAAGTCTTCGTCAGAACCATACATTGTAAGACAGAATGTAGGTACAATCGATTATGATACGGGTGAGATTAGACTTAACCCAATTAATATTATATCAACACTAGTGAATAGAGGAACTCCTTTGATCGAAGTTTCTGCATCTCCATACTCAAATGACGTGATTGGTCTTCAAGATCTCTATCTACAATTGGATGTAAATAATACAGTAGTTAACGTTGTTGCTGACAACATTTCTTCTGGAAATGATGTATCAGGAACCAACTATATTGTTTCTTCTAGTTACGGCTCTAACGTTTTGGTTAGGGGTCAGTCCATATTTCAAACTGATGTAGACACTACATCTACACCTACTCAACCTCCTAATGTAATTACCGGAACATCAGCAGGTAGTATAACTACTACAAGTAGAAGAACCAGATCATCATCTTACTAATAAGAAGTCAGAATACAAATGACAGTAGATAGAGTTAAATTTCAAGAAATCGTTGAAAGTCAACTCCCTAGGTATGTTAGGGAAGACTTTCCACTACTAGGCGATTTTATTAAACAATATTACATCTCTCAGGAATTTGAAAGTGGTCCTATTGATGTCCTCAATAATATTGATCAGTACGTAAAAGTTGATCAATTATGTGATGTTGTTGATTCTACTACACTTATTGGTTCATTAGATACTGTTGATAATACTATTGTTGTAAGTTCTACTGAAGGATTTTCAGATAACAATGGTATCATTCAAATTGATAACGAAATTATATTATATCAATCCAAAACTTCGAATACCTTTGTAGAATGTTCTAGAGGTTTTAGTGGAGTTACGACATATATTACTTCTGGTTCACCCGATGAACTGACATTTTCTTCAACAATTGCAGAATCTCACACCACCGGTGCGACTGTTAAGAATTTAAACATACTTTTTCTCAAAGAATTTCTCACTAAACTCAAAAGACAGGTAACTCCAGGGTTTACTGATAGAAATTTCTATACAGGATTGGATAAAAGAAACTTTATAATCAACTCTGATAGTTTTTATAAGTCAAAAGGTACCGAACAATCTTACGAAATACTCTTCCGAGCACTATATGGGGAAGATGTAGAACTTATTCGTCCATCAAGATTTCTTTTAACACCATCTAATGCAAATTATAAGGTCACTAAAGACTTTGTTGTAGAACAACTTCAGGGTGATCCTCTTGATTTGAAGAATCTTACGATATATCAGGACCTAACTGGTGCAAGAGGATCTGTTACTAACGTTCAACAGATACCTTATGAGAATTTTCAGTTCTATCAGATCAGTATTGACTCAGGTTTTGCCCGAGATAGTGATGTAAGTGGTTCTATCTACGGCCAATTTAAGCCAAATCCACTCACAAAAGTCCTAAATGAAGTAAGTGTTGGTTCAACTATCATTGATGTTGACTCTACAATCGGATTTCCCGAGTTTGGTAGTCTTAGTGTACTGGATATTGATGATAACGAGGTATCAATTGCATATACCGGCAAGACTTTAAACCAATTTTTCAACACAAGTGGTGTTACTGGTGAAATTGCAAAGAAAACTGACATAACTTTAGACACGTATTCATACGCATACGTTGGTATTGACACTACTCAACAGATAAGAGTCAGATTTACTGCCGCAGTGAAGGATTTTATCCCCAACGGCCCTAATTATTACTACAAACCACATGATACTGTAGAACTGAAGTCTCTTGGATGGGAATCTGACACGAAAAAGTCAAATAATTACGTCTTAAATGTAAAAACTAACTGGGATGTTGTAGAATCTAGTGTTATTGATGCAAATGCCTTTGTATATGAGTTCGAATTTGCAAAAGACCACTTTTTAAGAGAGGGTTATACCGTAAGATATGAAAATTTAGACGGAACTTACTCTATTTTCGGCACAGTTTCCAGAATTCTCTCTTCACAAAAAATTAGAGTAACTTTTTCACAACAAATTAACCTAAAAGGGCAGTTTGTAATTGAAAATCAGACATTGAAAGGTGAGTCTCAGTCATATCCTTACTTGAATGGTTATATTGCTAACGTTCAAAACACATATTCTAAGTATAATGATGATCTAATCATTGCATCCAACTCTATTGCAAAGTATAATAATCTTGAAACTAATCCATATGATAAGAAAATAACTTTTAGTGCAAATCTTCTTTCAACAGATGAACTAAAATTACCAGTTAACCCCACATCAAGACCTGATCATGGGTATTATACTGGTGATGCAGTATATTTTACCTCTGCCGGAAATGGTTTTGAGGATATGCCATCCGCATCGTATTTTGTTTTTAGAGTTGATGAGGAGACTATTAAACTTTCTAGAAGTAAAGCTGACCTATCTAGAAAAATTTATATCACATTTAATGGTTCTGTAGTTGATGCATCTCTTGCATATCTAGATTTCTATAATAAGAATATCGAACCTCAAGGTCTGTATAGACAGATTTTAAAACCAATCAACGATGACAAAAATTATAACACTAGAGCCGGTCATACCGGTATGTTTGTTAATGGTGTTGAACTATTAAACTACAAAGCACAAAGTAGTGTTTATTATGGTGCAATCAATAATTTGTCTATGACTGCCGGTGGTGGTGGATATGACATTATCAGTCCACCATTATTGACAATTAAGGATGAAGTTGGATATGGTGCCACGGGATTCTGCAATGTAAAGGGTTCACTTATAAGACTTGATGTAATAGATCCTGGTCTTGGTTATTACGAACCTCCCACAATCTCTATTAGTGGTGGTAATGGGTCTGGGGCCCAAGCTGAACCAAGAATGATTTCGATCAAACACGAAAATTCATTCTTTTCAGACTTTCCATCTCAAGTTGATCTTGTTAATAATGCGATCACTTTCCCAAGTGACCATAAGTTTTTGGATGGTGAAGAGATAATCTATGAACCAAGAGGAACCGAGATCATTACGGGACTTTCCACTGGTGGTTCTTACTATGCTAGAGTTATTAGTCAAACCGCAATCAAACTTCATATTGCTGAAGGTGATGCATTTGTTGGTATTAATACGGTCAATCTTACCAAATATGGTTCCGGTACACAATACTTTGTTGCATCAGATCTAAAACAAGTTGTATCTTCTGTCGTAATTACTGATCCAGGACAAAACTACGAGAATAAGAGAAGAACAATTCCTGCGGTAGGTGTTAATACAGTATCTAATCAAGTAGAGATTGTAAATCATGGTTATGAATCAAAAGAAATTGTAAGGTATACAAGACCTGAGACCGGAGATAGGGTTATTGGTTTAACAGAAACCGCCGATTACTATGTCGTTAAAGTTAATGACAATGCGTTCTCATTGACAAAGGTTGGAGTAGATCCCATTGCAACAGATTATTACTTTGACAACGGTATTATTATTGACTTTGGTAATGAAGGATTGGGTTCTTTCAATTACCCACCGATTGTTGTAACAGTTGAAGGTGCTGCAGCATCTTACGATAAGACATTTGTTGAAGATTATCAGGAACTCTTTATAATTGAATCCCCGATTGAAGAAAATATTACGACTCCTGTACTCGTTCTTGCGTGGACAGATACTGAAGCTGAGATTACAAATAATAGTACGGTAACAGACGAATTCTATGTGGAGGTAAATGAGGGTTCTAATTGGTTGATTAGTGATGATCCATTCATTGGTAACATTCTTTTGTATGATGCCAAACTACAACCAATTTTTAGAGGGTCTATCGAGACTATCGATTTAACTTTAAATGGTGTTGGTTATGGTTCTTCGGATATTGTCGATTTTGTAAGACAACCAGAAATTACATTTGATGCTGGAGTTAAGGCAAAATTGACTCCTATCATCAATAATGGTGAAATTGTAGAAGTTGTTGTTAATACTCCCGGCAGTGGATATAACTCTCCACCAGATTTGCAGATTGTTAGTGAGACTGGTAACTATGCTGTTCTAATTCCAATTATTGAAAATGGTTCTATTAAAAATATAATCATATCAAAAGGTGGTATTGGTTATGTTGCAGGAAAGACTAGTGTCAATGTAGTACCATCTGGTGGTGGTGCTAGAGTAAATGCAAATATTCAGGCTTGGAATTTAAACTTGTTTGAAAAGAACTTCAATAACATACTCGATGATGATGGTATTATTGAAGAGAATCTTTCTAATGAGTCACTAGAATATTGTGCAACATATCTACCCAGACCTCTTCGTAGAACTTTGAATGTAATTAATGGTTTTGATAAAAATAATGAACTGTATGGTACTTTTGACTTGAGTTTTGATCCACAGACTGGTGGAGAAGTTAATAACACTTATCACTCACCTATTGTTGGATGGGCGTATGATGGAAATCCAATCTATGGACCATATGGATTTAAGAATATTGATGGTACTGGTGATATTTCACGGATGAAATCTGGTTATAAATTGCAAAGAGTTCAAAAGGGTAGACCTCCATATGGTTCATTCCCCAACGGTTTCTTTACTAATGACTATCTCTTTAGTGGAGATGGTGATTTAGATATTCATAATGGAAGATTCTGTGTAACACCTGATTATCCAAATGGAATATATGCATACTTCTGTACTATCTCTGAAGGAAATGACTCTAGTGGACCATTTAACAACCACAGGAGACCCGTATTCCCTTATGCAATTGGTGACACATATAAGTCAACACCTATTCCATTCAACTTCTTAGCAAGATCTAATCAAACTGATTATGATATTGAAGGTAAAGGTTGGTTTAGAAATACCAAGTATTACTATACGAATGGTGGACAGAGTGGATATGATTATATCTTCAACTCTAACACGGTAAGAAAACAGACTATTGATGTTACTGCAACATCTGCAGGAAGTGTTGACTCAGTTACAATCTTTGATCAAGGTAGTGGTTATCGAGTTAATGATAAGGTTATATTTAACAACACCAAAACTAGTGGTAGTAACTTAAATGTTAAGGTTTCTCAGGTTGGTGGTAAAAGGGTAGATGCAGTAAGTCTTGCAACAACTTCTATTGAAGATGTTGAGATTTATTCAAATACTAGTTCTAATCAATTTATTGGTCTGACTTCGGCACCACACAATTTCCTTCCCGGTAACATCATCTATATCGATGGTCTGTCTGAGACCTATAAGAACCTACAGGGTTCGTACAGTGTTGGTGTAAGTAGTGACAGATGGTATACTTCATTAGGTATCTCTACAGGCCCTGTGACGGGTATTGTGACCTATGTGTATGTTTCTGGTTCACTTGATGAATCTATTATAGCACCAGATGATATTCTAAGAATTGAATCTGAAAAACTTAAGGTTCTAAACATCGATAAAATTTCTAGTAGAATTCGTGTTTTAAGAGGTTACGACAATACTTTTGCTGTTGTACATAGTGCGGGTACATTAGTTCGAAATGATCCTAGAAAACTATCATTTACTGCAACAGGTATTGTTACCACAAAAGAATTAACAACGAATAGACAACTTTATTTTGAGCCAAACGAGGCAATAGGTCTTGGTACTGAAACTGTTGGTACTGCAACAACATTAGTTTTTGCTAATCCAGGTGTAGGTCAGACTCAACAGAGAGTTGGTCAACAACAAATCTACATCCCAGATCATAGATTAGGATTGAATACCCCTATCGTCTATTATACTAATGGTGGAACGACTATTAGTGCATGGAGTGGTATTACTAGTTCTAATATATTCCAACTAGAATCGAACAGAAATCTTTTTGCAGTTCCCATTAATAAGGACATAGTTGGTATTGCAACAGTTCGTGTTGGTATTGATAGTATCTCTGGAAAATATGTAGGGGTTAATAGTGAGACAGGTGGTCTTCTTTACTTTACTACTTCGGTTGGTCTCGGCAGTTACCATAGTTTTAAAACTAATATTCCGTCAGTATTGAGTACTAGATTCTCTAAAAATGTTGTTACTGTTTCTACCGCAAGTACTCATGGTATAAAGCCTGGTGATAGAATTCTCAATGAGGTAAACCCAACTACGACTACCGAAATATCGGTCATTTATGATGATTACAATCGAAGAATGTTATTTGATCCTGATACCATTGAACCAGTAGGAATTAATACGGTATTTGATACTTTTACTGTTCCAGAGAATAAGTATCAGATCGGTGATAAGGTTGTCTACAGTTCAGTAATACCTGATCCTAGTCTTTCAAACAAAGGTCTTTACTATGTCTATGTCTTTAAGAATGATCAGATTAAACTTGTTGAGTATGCTTCCGAATTAGGAAAAGAAAATCCAACATTTGTCAATATTGGAACTGCACACACTACAACAATCTCTAGGATTAACCCTGCAATTAAAGTTCAAAAAAATCAGAATTTGAAATTTAATCTTTCTGATAATTCTTTGTCGTTTACTAATGCTGGTGCTAGATTTGCAGCATTTGATATGTTTATCTACAGTGATTTGTCATATGCAAATAAATTCTGGGTTGCACCAAATTCTGATTCATTTGAAGTTACTAAGTCTGGGACTGTTGGTATTGATACCGATGCAAACTTAACTCTTTATGTTAGTGAGAATATTCCAACTAATCTGTGGTATAACTTCGAGACTGATAATATTGACATCAATCTTCCTGTAAAGGTAAGAAGGTATACTGATACTTCAGTTTATAATAACAACCAAATTAATATTACTGATAATAAATTTGATGGTAATTACAACGTTGTAGGTGTAACATCTATGACTTTTGATTATAACATACCTTATAATAGAGATACTACTAATTTCTATGATTCCACCACTGCGATTCTTAGTTATGCTACGAATTCTACGAATACACTTGGTCCTATTTCGAGATTGACCATCTTGAATGGTGGTAGAGGTTACAGATCTCTTCCTGGTTTTACTTCTGTAAGAAGTTCTAATGGTACTGGTGCACTATTGCAACCATCAAGTACTACGATTGGTAATATTATATCAACGAAAGTTAACTATATTGGTTTTGGTTACCCATCTGATACAACTCTGAATGCTTCTGGCAATTTACCAGAGATTTTAAGAATTGAACCTTTGGCATCATTCGATTCCATTGGTATTAGTTCTGGTGGTTTGAATTATTATGAGGCACCTGAACTTGTTGTAGTTGATGGAGCATCAAAACTGCAAATAACTGATGTAAAACTGGATTATGATTTAGATGACACTGAAGTTACTATTGTAGAGAACACTATTTCGCTGAATAATGTCACTCCAGAAATTATTCCGATCAATAATTCGAATGGATTCAGTATTAGTTCTATTACTTACAACTCGGTATCAAAAATTGTAAGACTATCACTATCTAAACAGTTTAGTGATCCTCAAGACTGGCCATTTAAGGTTGGTGAGACAGTAATTGTTGAAAATATTGCAATTGGGTTCAATACTACAGGAACAGGTTATAATTCAGAGAATTATGAATATGCATTATTCAGTCTAACTGCAACTGATAGTAATCTTGGTGGATCTGGTTCTTATATTGAATACGATCTTTCAGATTATCTTGGTGATGGAGAATTTCCTGGTGAAATAACAACTTTTGCCGCAGCAAAAGTAACTCCAAAGACATATTTCCCAATCTTCGACATTAAACTCAAAATTTCCGATTTCTTTGATGGAGAAAAGGTTTCGAATGAGGATAGTGTAGGTATAGTAGAGAGGTGGGATCCGGTTAGTGAATATTTGTTCGTTTCTACTAATTCAGATTTCGAAGTTGGTAGTATTATTGAGTCTGAAACCTCTCAAATTAAGTCTAGAGTCAAATCTAAGATTGATTTTAATTCAACTATCGGTATTGGTGCAGGAACCACATTTATTGACGGTTGGCAATCAAATTCTGGTTTCTTGAATGACAATTTGCAAGTCATTCCCAACAATGAGTACTATCAGAACTTCTCATATTCGCTCAAATCTAGAATTCCTTATAAGACTTGGGATGACCCAGTAAGTTCTCTTAATCACACTGCAGGTTTTGATAAATTTGCAGATTTGGTCATTGATAACAATGCTGCTAGTAATACATCACCACAAGAAGTAACTATCGATACGGTGGTTGATCTTATTGGTGAAGGTAATCTCTATTGTTTCCCAGATTTTGATGGTGCAACAGAAACTACTATTGATGTTATCAATGGTAAGACTGTATCCGACCAAATTATATTCGAAAATCGAATTTTACTAGATTACTTCGAATCTAGAGGAAATAGAGTATTAGAACTGGATGATCTTAGTGGTCAATTTAACAGTAATCCAAGAGATACAAGATATTCTATTGTAGACTTCTTTGACAACAAATTCTACTTCAATAAGTTCTTTACTTTGGTTCAGGACAGAGAAGTTAGAAACAGAAAACAGTCTAGTATTGTTTCTGTTGCACAAGATGGAACTAGAGGTTTTGTTAATCAGTATGGTACTTTAGACACTGCAATGTCTTTGGGTTATTTTGACTATATTGGTGCAGGAACTAGTACATGGGGCCTAACCTTCTATCCAACTCTGTTTAAGTACAATAATTACGATATTTCTTACTTCACCTTCAGTGGATTGAATGATGTAACTGGAATTGGAACTCAACAAATTGGTAATGTAGTTAAAATTTCTACTGCAAGTACTAATGTATCTGTTGCAACCACTACTAATCTGGTATCAATTTCTTCTACCTACAGAGCTGCAAAACTTCTTATTCAAATGGAAGATGCAGAAAATAACTACTATGGTAACGAACTTAACATTCTTCACGACGGAACAAATGTAACTACTCTTCAATATGGTGCAATTGATAATAAGGTTGGTCTTGCAGGTCTACCAAGTTCTGGATTTGGAACATATAATGCATACATTTCTGGTGGACTCGTAAAAGTTGATATTATTCCGACTGTAGGAACTGCAGTTACTGCAAATGTGAGTGTTGTCTCTATTGCAGACAATAGTGCTTCTGGAGTTTCTACATCGAATCTTGTAGTTACTAACCTATCGTCTTATTCTAAGTCTATTGCTTCTTCAGGAACCCCTGTTGAAAATATTGTTGCTTCTTACTCATCTCCATTCAATTCTGAATACTTTATTGTGTCGGTAGAGGACACTACAAACAATGAGTATGAGATGTTTGAGGTAAATGTCCTTGATAATGATACTGTAAACAGAATTGTAAAATATGGTGATATTAGAACTAATGTAGGTCTTGGAACAGTTGGTGTTACGAATAGTAGTACCGAAACTCATCTTGTATACACACCAAATCCGAATATCAACGTTGAAATAAGAGCATTTGGTATTTCTCTTAAGAATTTCAACAATATTGTTGGTATTTCTTCCATTGACCTCGATAATAACATTCTATTCTCCGAATATGGAACTTATACCGGTACAGAGTTCGATAAAAAGACTGCATTCAAGTTACAATCGAATAATCTAGAGGTATTCCAAAGAAGTTTTGTGGGAAACAGTACTTCTGTAGTTAATACTACGAGTAATCAAGTTACTTTGGAAGACCACTTCTTCGTAACCGGTGAGAAAGTTACTTATGATTATGAAAATTCGATTCTATCAACTGCAAACGCCATTGGGATCGGAACTACAAGTGTAGCTGGTGTATCCACTGATAAACTTCCATCTACTCTTTATATTGTCAAATATAGTGAAAAGTCTGTAGGGTTTGCAAAAAGTGCAGCAGATGCTCTGAGTACAGTTCCTATTGTATTTGATCTGAACTCTGTTGGTATTGGAACATTTCATAAAATTACCGCAACTAATCAAAACGCTAGAGCATTGTTGGCAATTGACAATATGGTTCAGTCACCTGTAACTGAAGTGAACATTGAAACCCAGTTGTCTGAAAGTATTGTATTTGATGTAGATTTTGATGTTGTTGGGGTCACATCGTTTAGAGCAAATGATTTGCTTAAGATTGATGATGAGATTATGCTTGTTCAGAACACGGGAGTTTCTTCTGAGAATAGTCTCAAAGTTCTACGAGCACAGATGGGAACACAAGTTGCCTCACATAATATAGGAACTTCAGTCAATTTACTTGGTGGTAATTATAATATTGTCGATAATACGGTTCACTTTGCTTCTGCACCATTTGGAGCCACTCCAATTGGAACTACTACAGCAGGACCTGACAATGTAGATTGGGTTGGTGTTACCACATACTCAAGTTTCCAAGGTAGAACCTTCATGAGAAGTGGTATTCTTAATGATGACCTTGACACCTATGCAACTAACTATACCTTTGATAATATTCAAAGTGGATTTAATGGTCAAAGAAAAGTATTTACTTTGACTCAAAACGGTCAAAACTTAGTTGGATTCGCAACTAATCAGGCGATCGTATTAAATTCAAATATTCTTCAAGAACCACTAGGTGGTCAGATAACATCTGGTGACTATAGTTTCCTTGAAGTTGCCGGTGTTACTAGTATTACATATCTCGGTGATAGTGTCTCATCTGAAGAAGACCCGAATAAAGCTTCAATTCCTAGAGGAGGAACACTTATTTCTGTTGGTTCTACTCCAGGTTTTGGTTTCCAACCACTAGTTAGTGCTGGTGCTTCAGTATTCGTCAACTCTGGTGGTACAATCAACTCGATTAGTATTGGTAATAGTGGTTCTGGTTATAGAACTGGTATTCAAACCAATGTAGGTGTTGGTATTATCACATCTTCTACTGGAGATGTTAGAGTTATTGGTATTGGTACTGCAAATATTGTAGATGGTCATGTAGATAGTATTGACCTTTATAACCTTGGTTCTAATCTTGACTTCAACAATCCACCCGTTGTTGTTATAGACAAACCTCTTGGATACTCAAATATTCCTTTAGTCTATAGTTCTAATTCTGCATCTGGAGTTGGTACTGGTGCAAGAGTTGATATTGTTGTTGGACAAGGTTCTAGTGTTATTAATTTTGATATTGTAAGTGGTGGTTTTGGATATAATGTAGGTGATAAACTCAATATTGCTATTGGTGGTACAACAGGTGTTAAGACTGACTCAAGTCTTCCATTCATTCCGTTTGAATTAAGTGTCACTGATGTATATCGAGATACTTTTAACGGGTTTACTGTTGGTGAACTTGATGTATTTGATAGTATTAATGAGTTGTTTGACGGGTTGGCTACAAAATTCCCTCTTACGATTTCAAATCTACAATTTGCGATTGAATCTAAGAAAGGTTCAAACATCAATCTTGCTCAGGCACTAATCATAACAATCAATGATGTCTTACAAGTTCCTGAGGTTGCATATACATTTACTGGTGGTGGTTATGTAGAGTTTACAGAACCTCCTAAAAAGGGTGACACTTGTAAAATTATCTTCTATAAGGGTACCCCAGATGTTGATGTTGTGTTTGTTGACATTCTCGAAACCGTTAAAATTGGTGATACATTACAACTGAAGAATGACATTGCAAAAGGTCAAACTTTTGGTTTATACCAAGACCCAAGAGTAGTGACAGGTATTACCACTCTGGATACTGTAACCACTCTTGCTTACAATGGTCCTGGTGTTACTACAAATACTGCTCTTGTAAGACCTGTTACTTGGTGTAAGCAAACTGATGATATTACAATCAATGGTGACTTTGTAACCAAGGATAGAATTGACCAGGAACCTTATATCTATCCTGCAGCATATCTAACAGCCTATGTTGGTTTCACTAGTAACTATGGTTATGTTGATAGTATTAGACCGTTGTTTAACTCTAGAAGTGAAACAAATCTTCTAGATTATCAAGATAAAATCGTAATTATAGACCAGGGAACTATCGATGTCGCAACTGCTACTGCATCTACTGGTGCTGGTGGAACAATCACATCATTTACTGTAAGTAATGTTGGTGCAGGTTATTCTTACCTAACAAATCCTGTGGTATCAGTTTCTTTACCGGATGTACTCAATGGAACCCGAGCAACAGGTATTGCTTCAGTAACCGGTGATGGTGTAATATCGATTTCTGTATCTAATGCAGGAACAGGATACACTCAGGCACCTACTGTTCTTATTCAACAACCTTCTGTCAGAAGAGAGAAGATTGGAGTTACCTCATACTTTGGTGATTATGGTAATATCGTTGGTTATGCACATTCAGGTATCAATACTGCGTTTATTGAACTACATATCCCAGAAGATTCTTACATGAGAGATGCATCTATTGCAGGTGTTGCCGTTACGGTCAGTCAATTGATTCCTGGTGATTTCTTCCTCGTCAATGACTCGAATGTGGGAATATTTACTGATAATAACTTTGATGGAATATATTATGTCAAGAATGCGGAAAATGTAACCAAGAATCTTTCGAGTATTGGTCTCGGTGTCACTGTTGTTCGAAGAATTGAGTTTACAAGTCAAGGATATTCTTCTGGTTCTGGTACATTTGATAACTCTCGTATTTTCGGTGAATATACATGGGGTAAACTTCAGTTCATAAACAGAGTTCCTGCAACTGCTCTAGAGTTCTTCCCTGAAGGTTATAGTGGATTATCATCATCACCTCTTGTACAAAGATTTGAACCTTTGAAATTCAATAATTATAATGTTTAGATAAATACAAACATAGAAAAGGATTCTGTATAGAAGATGGCATACCAAGGTATTAATACGGGTTCATCTCCCAATAGTGGAACAGGTGACTCACTTATTGAAGGTGCCGAAAAGATTAACAGTAATTTTGTTGAACTTTATAACATTGTTGGTAATGGGACAACCACCCTTGTTGGTATTGTAACTCAAATTACTGCAGGTACTAATGTCAGTGTTAGTACCGCATATGGTTCTGTCGAAATATCTGCACCTACACCATCTCAGATAACCACCACAAACTTGAATGTAAGTGGTGTTTCTACACTAGGTGCAATCTCAGTAACCGGAGCAACATCAATAACTGGTGTTACCTCAATAACTGGGGCAACATCAATAACCGGTGTTACTTCAATAACCGGTTCGGTATTGATTTCTGGTATTACTACACTTGCGAGTAGTGGTGGTATTACTACAACTGGTGGTGACCTTTATGTTGGTGGTGATTTATATGTACTAGATGATGTTGTCTATGATGAAGTTACTGGCAGAAACCTGAACATTACTGGTGTTGGTACTGTAGCAATACTGGGAGTTAGTAGTACTTCAACATTGGCTGGTGATGTAAGTATTGGTTCATCTCTAAGTGTGAGTGGTGTTTCAACACTAACTGGTAATGTAAGTCTTGGTTCATCGTTATTGATGACAGACGACAAAAAATTTATACTAGGTGACAACTCAGAATTTACTTTCTTCCATAATGACTCTGATGGAAATGTCATTAGTGCCGATGTTGGCAGTTTAAATGTTAAGGCAGATACCCAAAACTACACTAGTGGTGCCGGAACAACTCAAGTCATGGCGACCAATGTTGATGGTAACTTTGGTGTTGAACTCTACTATAACAATAACAAGAGACTTGAGACAAGACATGGTGGTGTAAATGTACAAGGATACTTTAAGGCGTCTGGTATCTCCACATTAGGTATTGTCACTGGTGCAACATATTATGGTGATGGTTCGAATCTAACTGGAGTAGTCACATCTCTGACTGGTGCTGATGGTTCTGCAATGGTTGGTGTTGTTACAACTTTGACTGGGGCTGATGGTTCTGGTATGACCGGTGTTGTTACGACCCTTACTGGAGCAAATGGTTCTGGTATGATTGGTATTGTAACTTCAATTATTGCTGGTTCTAATATTACACTTACTGGTGGTCCAACAGGTATTGTTACCATTGCAGCATCAGGTGGTGTTGGTGTAGGTACGACAAATGTAAGTACTAATTCATTGGTCGTCTCTGGTATTTCTACTCTAGGTGTTGTGACCAGTGCAACATACTATGGGGATGCATCCAATATCACTTCGGGTAAATGGAATCTTGGTGCAGATGGTAGTACTCACTATCAATTTACTGGTCCTGGTGGGTTAAGTGCTACAGCCGATCCTGTCATATACCTGGCAAGAGGACAAAAATACGAATTTGTCAATAATATGGATGCTCACCCATTTGAAATTAGAGTATCAAATGGTGGTGCTGCATATACTAACGGTATATCCGTAGAGGGAACCACATCAAATGGAACTACAACTTTTGATGTCCCATTTGATGCACCAAACTCACTATATTATCAATGTACTGCTCATGCGGGGATGGGTGGAACTGTTGTAGTATATCCCGACCTGTTTACAGTCTAAATAACAAAAAAGTCCGGTAAAAATGGCTGCGATAATTACAGATCAATTACGTATTTTGAATGCAAAGAATTTCGTGGATGATGTCCAGAATTCTTCTAATTCTTATTACGCGTGGATTGGTTTACCAGACCCTGCAGATTTTCAAAGTGACTGGGACTCGAATCCCCCGGCACCTAAAGATAGTTTAGATCAATCCAATGATTATTGGGATACGATGTTGGCTCTTAAGAGAATCAACTCTACTGATGTAAGTCAGGTTGTTAGAAAGATTGTATGGCAGTCTGGAACCACATATGATATGTGGAGAAATGATATTACGAGAGATAACCCATCTCTTCCTTCTAACTCATATGACATTTATGACTCAAATTTCTATGTAATGAATAGTGAGTATAAAGTTTATATTTGTCTGTTCAATAATGCAAACCCGGAAAATAGTTATAGAGGTGGTCCATCACTAGACGAACCAAACTTTACTGACCTAGAGCCTAGAGAGGCTGGTAGTAGTGGTGATGGATATATTTGGAAGTATCTTTATACTATCAAACCAAATCAAATCATTAAATTTGATTCTACAAGTTATATTGCCGTACCAACTGATTGGGATACTAATGCATCTTATGCACCAGTAAAAGAGAATGCTGCAAATAGTGGTGAAATTAAGATTGTAACCATTAGGAATCGTGGTGTTGGTATTGGAACTGCAAATGTCACTTATACTAGAGTACCTATTCTAGGTAATGGTAGAGGTGGAGAAGCTACAGTTGTTATTAATAATGATGCAAAGGTAGAATCCGTCACTGTTTCTAGAGGTGGTCATGGTTATACCTTCGGTACACTAGATTTGAAGAGTGGTGGTGTACCAAATGGAACAATTGCTCCAGTCTTTGATGTAATCATTCCTCCTCCTGGAGGTCATGGTGCTGATATTTACTCTGAACTGGGTGCATACAATGTTCTATCTTATGCAAGATTTGAGAATGATACCCAAAACCCTGACTTTATTACTGGTAACCAATTTGCCCGAGTAGGAATTGTAAAAAATCCAACAAATTATAATTCTTCGTCATTTCTTACCAAAGATAAGGCAAGTGCTCTGTATGCACTTAAATTGGTAGGTACTGGTTACAGTGAAGCAGTATTTACTGCAGACTCCTTTGTAACTCAAACTGTTGGTCTTGGTTCTACTGCTGTAGGAAAAGTTGTTTCTTATGACAATCAGACTGGTGTTCTGAAGTATTGGCAGGATAGAAGAACTTCTGGATTTAATACTGACGGAACAAAAAATACTGTTCCTGTCTATGGATTCAATCAATTAGAATTTACTGCATCACCAACTAATGGTGGTACTATTAATATTGTTCCCACTTCAGGTAATACGTTGGATATTGATGTCAACTTTACTGGTGTTTCCACGGCAATAAATAGTAGGACATACTACTTGGGTCAGGAATTCGCAAAAGGAGTATCGAACCCAGAATCACAAAAATATTCTGGCGATATCATTTATGTTGATAATAGACCTTCTGTTACCCGATCCTCTTCTCAGAAAGAAGATGTTAAAGTTATCTTGCAATTCTAAGAGATATGCCACAGGAAACTAATCTAAACGTCGCTCCATATTTTGACGACTTTGATCCTAAACAAAATTATTACAAGATTCTTTTCAAACCTGGCTATCCAGTTCAGGCTAGAGAATTAACTGGTCTGCAGTCAATTCTTCAGAATCAAGTCGAAGACATGGGTAACCATTTCTTCAAAGAAGGTGCTAAGGTTATTCCTGGTGATTTGACCTATGTCAAAGACTTTTATGGAATTCAGATTGAACCCGAGTTTCTTGGTATACCCGTAAGCATATATCTCGATCAATTAGTTGGGACGATTATTACTGGCCAATCGTCAAATGTAACTGCACGTGTTGTAACTTATATTACTGAAGGTGAATCAGATAGAGGAACTTATACCTTATATGTTAACTACGAAAACTCATCTTCTGAGGAAGATGTAAGTACTTTTATTAGTGGAGAAGTTTTAACCACAAGTACAAATATTAATTACGCATCGACTTTCATTGCATCTGGTGAAGGATTTTGTTCTACAATTCCTCAAAATGCTCCTGTTATCGGTTCGTCTTTCAACCTTTCACAAGGAATTTATTTTCTGAGAGGTTATTTTGTTGATGTTGCAACTCAAACTCTAATTCTTGATCAGTATAGTAATACTCCATCTTACCGAGTTGGTCTTGATATTATTGAAGAGATCATTTCTTCCGATGTTGACCCATCGTTGAATGATAATGCACAAGGATTTAATAATTATACTGCACCTGGTGCAGATAGACTTAAGATAACACCAATATTGGCTAAAAAGCCTCTCGATAATTTTGACGAAAGTAACTTTGTTCAACTTTCAGAAGTCAGTAATGGTGTTTTAAGATTAATTAATAGAGATACTGAGTATAATTTTCTAGGTGATGAGTTTGCAAAAAGAACTTTTGATGAATCTGGTCATTATTATGTAAAAGAATTTGTTACTAGTGTAAAAAACAGTCTGAACAACGAGGAAGGAAACAGAGGAATATATAATCCCGGTCAAACTACTCAGTCTGGAAATACACCTGATGATAATATCGGAGTTTATAAAATTTCTCCGGGTAAAGCATATGTCAAAGGTTATGAAGTAGAAACTATCGTACCTTCTTTAATTGATTTTCCAAAACCAAGAGCAACCAAGCAATTAAAAAATCAAGGTCTTAATTTTGGTTTCGGTCCAACTATAGCACTTAATAGAGTCTTTGGATCTCCGACTATTGGTATTAACACTACAAATACCCTGAGTCTTAGAAGTAGAAGAGTTGGTTCAAATCAAGAAACTGCACCAGGTAAAGAAATTGGTATTGCAAGAATCTATGACTTTGCACTTGAGTCTGGTTCTTATGACACAAATTTCGCTGACTTGAACGTTTGGGATCTCTCACTTTTCGATGTTCAGACATATACTGATATTACACTCAACGAACCAGTAACACTTAACACATCTTCCTATGTTAAAGGTGAGTCAAGTGGAGCAACTGGATTCCTTAAGTATTCTGTAAGTGCAGGAACGGCAATTACTGCATATAGTGTTGAGGGGGATTTCTTTAAAGGTGAGAGACTTCTGTTTAATGGTGTTCTTGAGAATGCAAGATTTGTCACTGAGTCAACTAATTTCTCACTATCCGATACTAAATCAGTATTTGGTATTGTAGGAACTGGTAATACATTCACTGCAGATATTATTCAAACTCCGGTTTATGATATTGGTAATGCAACTTGTTCACCAGAGGTTGGTAATTCTTCAAGAATTTCAATTCCAGTAGATCCTGGTTTCTCTTTTGTTGGTATTGTCACTGTTGGTAACCTCGTAAGATTCTCTAGAGCTAATCTAGATACTGCAACATTTACCAGAGTGATTGGAGTTGGTAGAACCAATATTACAGTCGAGGGTGTAACAACAGTTTCTGGTATTTGTGACGGTAATCTTCCTACAGGAAGTAGTGAATCTATCTCCAATGTACAAATAATCAGTACTAGAGCTCAAAGAAACGCTGGTTCTGGTAATATTACCGATAACGAATCACTGTATAGTGCATTCCCTAAAAGTAATGTCGCATCTGTAGACCTAATTGACTCTGATATTATTATCAGAAGACAGTATAATACAAATATCACAACTAATTCTACTGCGGTTATTAATGCTGGAGATAATGAAGTATTCTTACCCTTTGACGAAGAAAGATATACTTTAATCCGGTCAAATGGTCAGACTGAAGTTCTTACTGAAGATAGGTTTGTATTCACTAACGGATTTGCATCAGTTCAGATTACTGGTCTGGGTGCAAATGATGTCAACACCACACTCATTACTACAATTAAAAAAAGTAATGTTACATCTAAAACTAAACTGAATTCTGTCTCTAACAGTATTATTATTGATAAGTCAAGTTCATCTGCATCTGGTATTGGTTCTACAACTCTTGGTGATGGATTGGTTGCAGGCAATTACCCATTCGGAACAAGAGTACAAGATGAAGTTATTTGTCTGAATACCCCAGATGTAACTAAGATTTATGGTGTATTTCAATCTGATGATGTAGGAGACCCTATTGCTCCATGTATGACACTATCTCAGATGGATGGTGTTAGTGGAACAACTAATGATTTACTTATCGGTGAGACACTGACTGGTCAAACTAGTGGTGCCAAGGCAATATATATTGAGAAATTTACAGATACTAAAGTATATTTTATCTACCTGAATAGTTCAACTTTCCAAAACGGAGAAATTGTATCTGGTAATCTGTCTTCAACCAATGGTATTGCAAACAGTGCAAAACTGGGTTCTAAAAACATTACCAAAGATTTCAAGTTCTCTAATGGACAGAAGGGTGGATATTATGATTATTCAAGAATTATCAGAAAGGGTTCTGCAGGAATTCCTTCTAGAAGATTGAGAGTTTACTATCAAACTGCTCATTATGATCCTGCGGATCAAGGTGATATCACCACAGCAAATTCTTATAATAATTTCGATTATGCAAAACTGTCCACGGTAAATGGACATAGAAATTCTGATATTATTGATGCAAGACCCAGAGTAACTGATTATACTGTTGTTGCTGGTGCAAGGTCACCACTAGAATTTGATGGTAGAAATTTTGCAGATGCTGTTGATGGGAATCAGCATAGTTCTAATCACATTATTGCTTCTGATGAAATAATGACTCTTGGTTATGAATATTATCTCCCAAGGGCGGATAGAATTTATATTGATAAATCAGGTTCTATAAGTGTAATTGAAGGTACTCCTCAGGATCAACCGAGACTTCCTGATAGTATCAGTGGTGCAATGAATATTGCGAATGTTTTCCTACCTGCATACTTATATAATACCTCTGATGCAAAAATTAATTTTGTAGAGCATAAGAGATATCAAATGAATGATATCGCCAAACTTGAGCAGAGAATTAAAAATCTTGAGTACTACACATCCTTGAGTCAAATTGAGACGAATACTCTTAATTTGTTTGTAGAAGATGCAAATGGCAATAACAAATTTAAGTCTGGTATTTTCGTAGATAACTTCTCTTCCCTTGAACCACAAGATTCTACGATTGGTATTAAGAATAGTGTTGATACTAAGAAAGGTATCCTAAGACCTTCCCATTATACTACTGCAATTAATCTTCAACTAGGAACAACTGCAATTCCAGGAATTGGAGCAACTTCTGATGCCAATCAAGATTCTCAGTTCGCAGAGATTGTTGGTAATGGTATCAAACAAACCGGAAGAGTTATCACTCTTGACTACACTGATCAATCTTGGTTGACACAACCATATGCAACAAGAATTGAAAGTGTCACTCCTTTCCTAATTCAGTTCTGGCAAGGTACTGTTAAGTTGACTCCAGATGTTGATGTTTGGATTGATGTCAATAGACTCGAAATCAACAATGTAATGATGGAGGGTTCATTCCAGGGTATTGCAGAATCTCTTGGTGCAGAAGTAACTACCAATGCAGATGGTTCAAGAACTGGTGTAAGTCCGGTTCTTTGGAATTCATGGGAAACCGTTGGTGTCAACTTGGATATGTCATTGTCAAATGACCAACAATTCCTCCAAGGTGCATCTGATGTAGTATCAAATGGTCTTGTAGACAATCTTCTTCGTGGAAGAGATGTTGGTGTCAATCAAATTGTTGATGCAAGTGATGCTATTGTTAATAACATTTCTGCAAGTGGTGGAATTACCCTAGATCAACAAAGATCTGGAACTCAATCAACTGTCAATGAAGTAATTGAGACAGAATCTCTTGGTGATAGAGTTGTAAGAAGAGACATCATTCACTTTATGAGGTCTCGTAACATTGATGTTACCGCAACAAAATTCAGACCTTATACCAGACTTTATTCATTCTTTGATCAAGTAGATGTCAACAAGTTTGTTGTACCTAAGTTGATTGAAATTGAAATGAGCCATGGAGCATTCGTTGTTGGTGAAACCGTTAATGGTAGATTGAATAATGGTGGTTCTCAACAAAACAATTCGAGTTCTGTTCCACGTATAAACTTTAGGGTTGCAAAGTCTGATCATAAGTATGGTCCATATAATAATCCAACAGATCTTTATGACGAAAGCCCTTATGATAGAAACGTTTTTGTCAATTCTGTATATTCAGAATCTTCCAATACTGTAAACGTTGATACATTTAGTCTTTCTTCCGAAGATTTCCCACAGTTTAGTGGTTATATCTCAAAGGGGATGGTTCTGACAGGTAGGACCAGTGGTGCTCAGGCAAAAGTCACTAATGTAAGACTTATTAGTGATAGTGTTGGTACTCTACAGGCATCATTCAGAGTACCTGATGGTGCAAACAATGCAAACCCAACGTTTGAAACTGGTAGGTCAAGATTTAGACTTACCAGTAGTAAAATTAACAGTCAAATCGAAGGAGCCACAACCACTGCAGGAGAAGGGACATTCTATTCACAAGGTGATGTAGATACCACTCAAGAAGCAACACTCTCTTTGAGAAATGCTTCGGTTGAAACTGAAGACTTTAGTCAACTGAGAACTCTTAGTGATAATTTCACATCTAATACCATTGCGGTTGAAAGTGGATTTGATGTTACAACTACAATCGAGCAGGATATCACAAATATCCAGCAAGATTTTATTACAAACATTCAACAAGATTTTATTACTAATGTTACTAATGTCACTAACGTTACTAATGTAACACGTAATAACTTTACTACTAATATTATACGAAGACCCACACCACCACCACGTCCACGCTTTTTTGGAGGAGACCCTCTCGCACAGACATTCCGTGTTGATGATGAGACCGGAATTTTTGTTACTAAAGTCAATGTATTCTTCCAATCAAAAGATGCAAACACTCCTGCAACTTTCCAACTGAGAGAATGTAAACTTGGAACACCAACAGAGACTGTTCTTGCTTTCTCTGAAGTTGATATTGAACCTGCAAACGTGACAGTCAGTGATGATGGTTCTATTCCATATACCATTACATTGGATTCTCCAGTGTATCTAAATGGTGGAACTGAGTATGCCATGGTTCTACTATCACACTCGGTTGAGTGGAAAGTATGGATTAGTAGATTGGGTGAAGCTGATGTAAGAACTGTAGACCAAGAGGCTGGTCAGATTCTTGTAACAGAACAACCTCTTCTTGGTTCTTTATTCAAATCTCAAAATGCTTCGGTATGGACTCCAAGTCAGTATGAAGACCTTAAGTTTGAGATGTTTAGATCTTCGTTTAATCCCTCAGGTAACGTTCAATTCTTTAATCCAAATCTACCTACAGCACTTTCACAGATTGATCCAACTGGTCTCTCTATGAATTCTAGAGAAATTAGAGTTGGTCTCGGTACTACGGTTCAGGATACTGATCTAACTGTAGGTAATACGGTTAAGCAACTCAATATTGGTGCAACAGGAACACTAGTTGCCTTCGCAGGATCTGCAACATCAAATCTTTCACTCACAAACACTGGTAGTGGATATGTACCTGCAAGTGGTAGTCAATCTTATACTGGAGTTGCATTAACATCAATTACCGGTAAAGGACTAGATGCCACTGCAAATATTACCATTACCAATGGTTCTGCTACAGCAGCAACTATAAACAATGGTGGTGTTGGTTACGTAGTCGGTGATGTTCTGACACCTGTCAATCTAGGTGGTGTCAATCTTGGTTCTGGAATGCAACTTTCCGTTGAGTCCATTCTTGGAAACAACACTCTGATACTGAATAATGTTCAAGGTAACTTTGTAACTAATTCAGGTTATCCACTGTACTACGATAATAATACTGGTATTACAACAGAACTTAATTATGGTGTTGGTGGAGATGTAGTTCCAGTTTCCCCAATAAACATCACAACAAATGGTGATTATATCAAGGTGTTCCAGAGAAATCATGGTCTATACTCGAATGTAGATAGACTTGATCTTACTGATGTAGCATCAGACACTATACCAATCGGTCTTGCTCAAGAATATCCATTCAATACTACAACATTCATCACTCTTGATGGTGCAGCAACTGAATTCACTACGTTTGAAAATATTGGAGTTGGTGCTACTAACCCTGGTTACATTAAGGTTGGGGACGAAATTATTAGTTACAATGGTATTAATGGCAGAACATTGACTGGTATTGTAAGAGGAGTAGATGATACTACGATTGCAACTCACGATCTGGGAGAACTCGTTAGTAAGTATGAACTGAATGGTGTTTCATTGAGAAGAATCAATAGACAACATCAACTCTCAAATGTCAATACAAGTGATTTGGTAGAGGCACCTATTGGTTTGGATTACTATTACATCAAAGTTCAGATGAATGTTGGTGGTATTAATAGAGCACCTGGTAATGCAGATGGTTTCCCACCACTATACTTCAATGAAAGAACTGTTGGTGGTGGTCCAGATGTCGCAGGTTCTTATAACCTACCTTTCTCGTTGATTACTCCAAAAGTAACTACAATCACACCAACTGGTACTAACCTTATCTCTCAAGTAAGAACAGTCTCTGCCTCAAGTATTTCTGGAAATCAACAGTCATATGTTGATGAGGGTTACGAACAAGTTAATATCTTCAGTAAGAATTACTTCAACTCTCAGAGAATGATTGCATCACCACTGAATGAATCTCTATATTTGAATAGTGACTCATATCCTGGCCAGAAATCATTCTCCATGTTGTTCAGTATGTTTACTACTGACGAAAGATTGAGTCCTGCAATTGACTTGGATAACGCTTCTGTGGTCTTTACCTCAAACAGAGTAAATAGTCCAGTTACTAATTATGCCGCAGACTTTAGAGTCAATGGCACTGAGACTGATCCAAACTCGTTTGTATATGTTTCTAAGAATATCGTTCTTGAGAATCCTGCAACTTCTCTGCAAGTCATATTGGATGCATACATTTCTAATAACAATGATATTAGATTGTTCTATGCATTGAATCAGGATACTAAACCTGAAGAGACTGTGTTTGTCCCATTCCCTGGATATTCGAACGTTGCAAGTAATGGTGCTATTATTGACATCTCAAACAATAATGGTACATCAGATGTAAGAGTACCCTCTATTGATTCCTATCAACCAGAGCCGTCTATAAACCTCTACAAGGAGTATAAGTTCACAATTGATGAATTGATACCATTTACATCTTTCCGTATCAAGGTAGTGGGTACATCGACCGATCAGTCTAATGCTCCACTCATAAGAACCCTTCGGGCTATCTCGTTCGCTTGATATGAAACAGTTAATACCAGTAGAAGGAATGGAAGGTTATTTTAGAGACTCCTCAACCGGAGCCATTCTTAATAAAAATAACCTTGAGTTCCAAGCCTACGTGAAAAATAGAGATAACATGACTAAGGAGAGACAAAGACTTGATTCTCTTCAGAGTGAAGTATTATCTCTAAAAGGTGATATGAGTGATATTAAGAATTTACTTTCGGATATTACATCGATGTTAAGACCAGACTATAAATAGTCAATATAGAAGTTCTTATATAAATGGCTCAGCCTACCACCAGACAAGAATTCACTGATTATGTTTTGAGACAACTTGGTGCTCCTGTTTTGGAGGTCAATGTTGCTGATGAACAGGTTCAGGATTTAATTGATGATGCTATTCAATATTTTAACGAGAGACATTTCGATGGTGTTACGCAGGTATACTTAAAGTATCAGGTAACTCAAGACGATATCAATAGAGGTAGAGCAAGACCACCTGGTGCTCCTCAAAATGAAAGTGGAACTACTGGTATTGCATCAACATCAGCAACTGCAAATATTGTAGGTACTGCGACCACATTTACATACTATCAGAATAGTAATTATATACAAATTCCACCTTCAATTATTGGAGTGAACAAAGCATTTCAGTTTGGTGGTGGAATGGGACAGGGTATGTTCAATGTCAAATATCAAATGATGTTGAATGACTTTATCGGTCTCAATGGATTTGGTGCATCTGGTTATGATTTGACATCATATTCAATGACAATGGGTTATTTGGAGACAATTAATTTCATCCTGAATACACATAAGCAGATTAGATTTAATCAGAGAACTGATAGGTTGTATTTGGATATTGACTGGAGTGAGTTACAGGTTGGTGAGTTTCTTGTTCTTGATTGTTGGGCTGCAAATGATCCTAACGAGTATTCAAGAATTTGGAACGATTCGTTCCTGAAACCATATGTAACTGCTCTTGTTAAAAAGCAGTGGGGTCAGAATTTAATTAAGTTCCAGGGTGTGAAGCTTCCAGGTGGTATTGAATTTAATGGAAGACAAATATATGAAGACGGTCAAGCAGATCTTGATAAGATCCAAGAGAAGATGATGAGTACATATGAACTTCCACCTTTAGATCTTATTGGGTAATACATTATGCTCAACCCATTTTTCCTGAACGGTAGTAAAACTGAGCAGAATCTAGTCCAGAGTCTTGTCAACGAACAGTTGAGGATGTATGGAATAGAAGTCTATTACTTACCCAGAAGGTATGTTACAACTAATACTGTTATAAAAGAAGTTATTCAATCTGACTTCACTAACGCATATCCTATTGAAGCGTATGTGGATAACTATGAGGGATATACTGGTCAGGGAAGTATTCTCTCGAAGTTTGGTATTGAAAATAGAGATGACTTACAACTTGTCATTTCAAAAGAACGATATGAGAATTATATTACACCACTAATTAAAGATATTCCAGATATTGAACTTTCGACACGACCAAAAGAGGGTGACTTAATATACTTCCCTCTTGGGGATAGGTTATTTGAAATTAAGTTTGTAGAACATGAACAACCTTTCTATCAACTCAAGAAGACATATGTCTATGAGTTAAGATGTGAACTCTTCCGTTATGAAGATGAAGTTATTGATACTGGTATTGAAGATATCGATGACGAGATTGCACAGATTGGTTATATTCAGACACTGGCACTAATTGGTGCTGGTAGATCTGCGACAGCAACCGCACAGGTATGTCCCGCAGGTGCAGTTAGTCAGGTATTCATTACCAATATGGGTAAGGATTATGTGACTCAACCTCAAGTTGGTTTCTCTTCAGCACCTCCAGGAGGAATTACTGCTACAGGTATTGCATCACTATCTTACGATTATCCAAACTGTAATGGTATAGGTGGTAGAATTTCTGCTATTCATATGACAGATGCTGGTTGTGGATATACTGTTGCACCTTGGGTATTGATAACTGGAGATACTGGTGTTGGTGCAGCTGCAACTACTGGTATTTCTACAGATGGTTCTGTTCGTAAAATTACAGTTACTGATGGTGGTTCTGGATATGTCAAGCCACCTAATGTTTCTATTGGTTTGACCGCAGGAACTTATCCATTATTCAGTGATACTAATCATTATTGGGATTCTTCTACTACCACATTCGATTCATTCTACCCATCACCATCTAGATATGCGGTTGGTCTTGCAGCAATTAGTGCAGGTATTGTTACTGCAATTTATGTTATAGATGGTGGTTCTGGATATGATACTAACCCAGTCGTAACTATCGATCCACCGTTTGTTGATAATCCTGATATTAGTGTTGGTGGAATGTTTGTATTTAATGAGACTGTGACTGGTTCTCTATCCGGTACAACTGCAAGAGTCAAGGAATGGAATGGTGTTACAAATATTATGGAGATCAGTATTGTAAGTGGTAGTTTTGTTCCACAAGAATATATAACCGGTAATACATCTGGCGCAAAGTATGTAATTGGTTCTGTAAATACTGACGATTTAGTCACACCATTTGCAGATAATGATAACATTGAGTCAGAAGCAAAAACAATTTTAGATTTCTCAACATCCAATCCATTTGGTATGCCGTAGTCAAAAGTTGTTAAATAGAAGTATATGTCTTCAAAGTAATGTTTGAATATTTTTACAATGAGATCTTTAGATCTGTAATTATTGGATTTGGTTCTTTGTTCAATGGAATCCAAATTCAACATAAAGATGAGAATGACTCTACCTTTAGTGTCGTCAAAGTTCCTCTTGCTTACGGACCTACTCAGAAATTTCTTGCAAGACTAAAACAGAACCCGGATTTGAATGCACCGGTTCAAATAACACTTCCGAGGATGTCATTTGAATTCACAAATCTGTCGTATGATTCCTCAAGAAAATCAACTCAAACACAGACGGTAGTTTACACAGATCCTGATGGGACAGAGACGAAGAAAGGATATCTTCCTGTTCCATATAATATGACAATCACTCTTTCAATTTACACGAAATTGAATGATGACATGCTTCAAATTATTGAACAAATTGTTCCTTACTTTCAACCGGGTTATACACTCCCCATTAAGTTCTTGGGTAATCTGAATGAAGTAATCAATGTTCCGGTTCAACTGGATAACATTGATATGAGTGATGATTATGAAGGTAATTTTGATACAAGAAGAGCACTTATATACACTCTGACATTCACGGCGAAGACTTATGTCTTTGGTCCTCTCAAGGATGTTTCTGGAGACATTATCAAGAAAGTTACTGTTGGATATGTTGCTGGTTCAACCAGTGGCAGGTCATACGAAAGAGATGTTACGTATCAAGTTACTCCAAGAGCAGTCAAAGATTATGATGGTGTAGTTGCAACTCTACTCTCAGAGAATGTTGACATGGTAGAAACTATAATTGATGTTGATGATGGAACTAAAATTCCAGAGAAATCTTATATTTACATCGGTCAAGAAGAGATGTATGTAGATAATGTGACAGGAAACAGGTTAGTAGTTAAGAGAGCTCAAGATAAGTCACCACTACAAAATCATTTACTTGGGGAGAAGGTATATACCATAACTCAAGCAGATAATACACAAATTGAAGTTGGTGACAATTTCGGTTTTGACGGAAATCTTTTCTGAGGTAAATCATGGATAAGTATGAAAAGCTCAATGAAACTTTTGATGTTGAACCAATAGAGGTAGTACCAGAGAAGAATGTTATTGAGAAGCGAATTGAAAGGTATGAAAATTCCAAGGAGGATATTCGTAAAGACTACGAATACACCAGAGGTAATTTATATTCAATCATTGAAAAGGGTCAGGAAGCAATCAATGGAATCTTAGAACTCGCTCAAGAGAGTGAGATGCCAAGAGCATATGAAGTTGCTGGTCAATTAATTAAGAGTGTCTCTGATGCTACTGATAAGTTGATGGATCTTCAGAAGAAGTTAAAAGATGTTAATAAGGAAGAGGAATCGAAAGGACCAACTACTGTCAATAATGCTCTTTTTGTGGGTTCAACTGCAGACCTTCAGAAGATGTTGAAGAATGCAGGTAAGGACCTAAATACCTAAAAAGAATACAATGGCTGCTGAATCAGTAAATATACAAATTGATAAGGGAACAGATTTCTCTCAGAAATTTGTAATGAAAAATCCTGATCAAACAATTATTGATTTGACTGGTTATACTGGTGTTTCTAAAATTAGGAAATACCCAGAAGATTTGAGTACCTCAAGTAGTTTTACTGTCGGGATTGCATCAACTACTGGAACAATTACATTGTCGATGGGTACTACAATTACATCGAATTTGACAGTAGGTAGAAACTACTATGACATCCTTGTAACATCAGGTTCTAGTGTAGTTTCTAAGGTATTTGAGGGTTCAGTTATTGTAAATGCAACCGTATCTGTATAAAAAATGGATAACTTAGGAGATTTCTTTTCTCTTATTGGTGAAGAAAAGAAAAAAGACAAAGAAAAGACTAAAGAAATACTTGGAGAGGTATCCCTTGGAGACCTTTTCTCAAGTTTGAGTGAAGAAAAAAAGAAGGTTAAAGAAAAAAGTTTAAAAAAAGAAAAAGAATTAGAAAAAATTAAAAAAGATGCTAAGATTTTTGAAGCATTCTTGTTTAATGAGACTCCGAGGGTAGAACAAAGTGCGATAAAAGCAGTAAAGGTTCTAGAAACTGAACTGCTAAATCTTAAAAGTACATCTTATAAGTCAATTGATAGACTTATGAGAGGGATTAGTGCAGAGTATAATATTACACCAACCAAACTACACAATCAATTCAAAGAAAAACATAATCTTATACCTGATGATTGGGTAAAACAACAGAAGGAAGAAGTAGATACTAGTAACTGGAAGGATGATTATAAACCTCTTGAGATAGAAACTGAAGATATTATCAAACCAGAACCTCTTAAACCATCAAAACCTGTTGTAGATATTAAAGAACTTGGGGAGAGTATAGAAGAATTAGAGACTCTTGCAAAAATAAGAGATGATGTTGATGTAGAGGTTGATAATTCTACTAATATGTTGAAGAGTATTGAGATTCTGGATAAGTTGACTCCAGATGAAGAGATTGATAGTAATGGAAAGGATAGTGATGTTAATAGACTCAGAAGAGAGATAGATCAACTACGCAAGATGGTTTATGAAACTGTCAGACATACCTCTACTATTGGAGGTGGTGGTGCTGGATTCATCAAGGATCTTGATGATGTTAATATTGCTGGTCTTCAGAATGGTTACATACTGTCATATAATTCCACTACTCAAAAGTGGGACGTGATTGAGAATCAAAGTACT
>Ga0181389_1000101_pt1 | contig 30879 bp, 45 predicted proteins | sample 12SPOviralmetaG_FD_130121 | JGI IMG/M metagenome (GOLD analysis project Ga0181389, IMG submission 130121) | Marine viral communities from the oligotrophic San Pedro Time Series (SPOT) site, San Pedro Channel, CA, USA - 12 SPOT_SRF_2010-06-29 | ecosystem: Environmental > Aquatic > Marine > Strait...
ATGACAGATTTTATAGAGCAATACAAAGTGTAAATGACAAAGGCTATGGCTTAACTGTACGCAAAGACAAAGCAACTGGCAAACTGTTTGCATTTAACACTGACGTATTAAAACTGGACAACTGGATACAGTTAATTGCTGAAAGTTTTAACACATGGACAGTGGACTACAACAGAGGTAACAAGTAATATAATATGTTTAAGGTATACAGTTATAATTATGATTTTGACACTGACACAAGTTGGAAAACATTTGAGTTTACATTAGACAACTTGAATGGCAGGACGTTTGTGGACGACAATGAAGTTGCAAGTTTAAACACTTACATACAAAGTACTATATATGACAGCAAGTATGACTTGGTGGGCATATTGGACGGTATTGATGAGCAGTTTTACTTTGTGACACTGGCAAAAAACACTTGACAATATCAGTTTTTTTGCTATACTATATGTATATAAATTAATAAGGTAAGGAGTATTATGTTTGTATTAGTAAATAACCAAGACGGTTCCATATTCGGAGCCAAAACTTATTCAGTTAAAAGCCAGTTCGCTACTGAGAGATCAGCCAAAGCGGCGGCAACCAGATATTCAAAAGAGTACACCGACAATGAGTTCGGTCGTATCACTTTTGATAAGACTGATTACACAGTGACTGAGTACAGTGACTACACTGAGCCACAGGTGACTGTGACTAAAACCATTCCTGGTACTGGTGAAACAAAAACTTACAGTATTGGTATCAATAGTGTGGGTACTTGTACTGACCCTGGTACTGAAACATATTGGAGTATGTAAGCATGACTACAGCAGATATCAAACAAGCAATCCAGAGAGGGAACTTCAGCACCACCGAACTGCAGAGTATAATCGGTTATACTCGCACAGTGATGGAGACACAGACCAAAGCCACCATATCAGTGGGCGATGATGTCTGGGTGGTACAGAAAACCAAACGTACACCTGGTGTGATCAAGAAGGTCAACATCAAAAGGTGTGTGGTTGACATGCAGGGTGCCAGTTATAATGTGCCACTCAGCATGATTGAAGTAGCATAATACCCGTAGGGGGAGACACTATTTGGAGGCCAGTCGGCCTCCATCTTTCTGATAAAATAAAAAAATAAAAAAGGCCAGAAAAAAACCATAGTTATAGAGGTTTTAGTGGTTATAATTCTGAGCATTTATTTTATATAGGCGGCCGATTTTGTAAGGGTTCACATGTGGCCTCATTCTGATAGCCTGTATGCCCAGAAAATTTTTTTTTCGTCAGAAAAAATCTGGTGTCTGTTTAAGACCCGTCTGTCAACTATCTGATTGGTTTAAAGGGGATCGGTCAGATTATATCAACTGGCCCAGGGCATATATACACATACAAATACCAGCCAGTAGGGTAAGGAATACCCAGCCTATGTGGAACTTAGTATGTAATATTTTATCTAAAATCTGTTTCATACTGGTATTTATACAGTGAATACTTTATGGTCCTGGTTTTTAAGCAACATCTTTAACTGAAATAATAAATAATATTGTAACGGAAACGTTACTGCAATCGTTCATTCACTCTAAATGTAGCAGTGAACGGAAGTAGACCTGAAAACCTCAGACTTCATTAAGTCTGGTAAGCAAGTAGGCAACAGCCGAACGAGACCGAAAGTCGAAGGAACGCATTTTCTTTTAACCTAACAATTAGAGGAGGATGACATGACTTATAGAGGAATAAAACTCACTAAACAAAACAGGCCCAGGTTGGCAAAGGCGCCGTCTGGTTACGTTTATAGAGGTGTTAAAGTTGATTCTGTCCATAAGACTGATACCCCGAAAATGTCGCAAGGCATATATCGTGGTACAAGTTGGGTAGCATAATCAACTAGTCTATTAAGAAGTGGTATTAAGTATGCATTTAACTTATGTTTGTGTATAATTTAGTACCACTTCGCCTGTAAATAACTACATGAACTATAAAAAACGAGCACATATCATCAGTTTCTGTAAAACTTGCACCTGGAGACTAGTAGCAAGTGCTGATACTTTTCTTCTGTCTTGGTTAATAACTGGCAATATCACTATGGGTGCCAGTATAGCCAGTCTGGAAGTGCTAACTAAAATGTTTTTATATTACTTTCATGAACGTCAGTGGGAGAAACCCAGGTTCAATCTGTTTATACTGGATGTATATTATAGGTTATCGGGTCGACAGGGATAGTGATCTATCTGCTTGGATGTAATTTGATACCGATTTTGGTTGCCGCTCTGCTCACAGTACGAGGTCCCAGGCCCTGTGCTCCACTTCCTTTGGTACTCAGATACACCTGACTGGGCAAACCACGAGCCTGATGTTCTGATTCTAAAAATGCTTTTAACTGTTTTAACACCAGCATAGCATCAAAAAACTCTACACCATCACTGGCCGCTACCACCTGTATAGTGGGTTCCACCATCTCAGTGGTGGTTCTAAGTGGATTATTTTGTCCTTTGGTTATCACAGGAGGCATTCTGACACCTTCGCGATGGCCTTTCACCTGTGTGATATCTGGATGATACTTATATAACACCACTTCCAGTAAAAAACTGTTGTCCAGTGTTGCTTCCTGACCATTTGGTCTGGGACTTCCCAGTTTCTCATAGTCTCTGAGTCTGATACTCTTTAATGGATCTGAAAACTGATTGGTTCTGACCTCGGTGCTTTTCATGTTAATTTTTGTGCCATCTCTGACTTCTTCCTGCCATTTTGCCTGCATGGCGTCTAAATATCTTTTAAAGCCGGGTTCCACATCATGTGTCACAGTTATCTTAAATTCTGGTCCGTCTTCCAGACTGAAGTAATCAGGTGTGTTTTCAGACAGTCTGGACTCTCTGAATAGTTCCTTGCCGCCACTGGCGTAATACTTCTTTAAAATGTCCTGCATGTTTTCCATATTACTATTTATCATCTGGTATTGACAAAATATCAGTTTATTGTATAATGGTGTTATGAGTATAGAAAGAAAATCAGATTTTAAACTATACAACATGGGATATGTTAATCCTGTCAGTATGGAAATTGTGAACTGCGGAGAGATGAGAGGCTGGCATGCCAGGAAGTTCATCAGAGAATGCGAAAATGCTGGTGTGGCCGTGTTTATGGAGAGAGCAGACACCACAGATTCAGACATCACAGAGTTTATATTAGATGTTGAATATGAAAACAGTTAGGTTTGATTTACCATCTGGTACAAAATTAGAAACTCTGGATGAACTATCCAAAGCAAGTGATGTCGCAAACAGAATACAAACTGCATTATTAATTTGGACAGCCACATGGAATTATGTTTACCAGGATTTGATCATTAATACCAAGACAGATTTAAAAGGCAGAGCATTATTAGTGACTATGCCTGCAGATATGTTTGCACAATTTAGGTTTTCCTGGGAACATCCTGATTACATCTATCAGATTGTGCGAAATCCCCACTAATAATTAACTACTGAGTTAATTCAGATAAATAAGGGCAGACGTAAACCATCCTTTCGTCTACAACGATCAGATTGTGAATAGTCGGTTGTAGCGGTGCGTATCCGCTTATAGGCTCATTGAGAAGTACTACAACATTACGATGTTCAAAAAGTTAAGGAACTTTTACTGACCGAGCAGAGTTCGTGAGAATCTGTGGAACTGGATGCTAAATTATTTAGATCTAGGAGAACTAATATGACAACCGCAACAATGAAAGCGGCTGTTGTCGATATTTTCCAAACCCTGAAGCAATTTAGAGACAATTATTGTCCATCAGGTCACACCTGTGAAGACATTGCAACTCTCTCTGTATTTGCTTTTATGTTTTGGTTCATGTACATCGCAATGGCGCCTATACTGTAGTAAAAAATTTAATATGGAATATCCATATCAACCGAAAGCCAGGTAGAAATGTCTGGCTTTCTCTTAAATAGACATATGGCATACACAAGACCAAAAGCATTATATCTAACGTTGGGAATGTCTTTTATATTCCAGAGACATCTGCATACTGTGATTAAGTATTATGTAGAACAAACAGATGCAGAGTATCTGTTTTTAGACTTTAGTAATGAAGCACACTACTGGATGTTTGAAAATGTATGGGGTGTTAGAGTCAGCATAATGGATTGGATTTACAATGCCTGTTACCTAGCAGAGTTTCCTATAGAGAATGTTACATTTATATCTGGTAATTCTAAAATAGAAGAAAGTTATGATGCTTGGTATGATAACATTGGCAGACCTTTAGGTGTTCCTAAACTGGCCCAAGCAAAGCATTGTCATATGTGGGACGATATTGTCAACAGTTCACATACAGATATTTTTAGTGACATAGACAGAGAATGCAAATACATTAAGCCTTTTGCTTTTACATACTATAATGGAGTATCCAGACAGCACAGAGTAGATTTACTCAAACGTATAGTATCTAAAGGATTGTTTGATCATGGTGTTATTACAATGCTAGATGACCCACATGATTCTACTGTAGACGATTTAGGTATAAAATTTCCTTTAACATTACCCTCTGGAATAGAAACAACACATAACAATTTAACTACACATAATGAGCATGTTAATCCAGAGTTTTTATATTCCCACAACTGGGCATACCTGGATGTTGTAGCAGAAACAATTATAGGCCGACAACCAGACGGAAACAGATGCAGTTTCTCAGAAGCACCAGAATGGTGGCAAACAACATTTTATACTGAGAAAATTTGGAGAGCCATATACTATGGCAGACCTTTTATGTTATTAGGTGCACCAGGACAATTAGCAGAACTTCGTAGTCATGGTTACGAAACATTTGACGATTTATGGTCAGAAGAATATGATACTATAGAAAACTTACAGGATCGTATAAATGCAATCACATATGAATTGCAGGTATTATGTGAACATGATAGAAGAGAACTTAATAGGATTATGCAAAAGGCCACAGTAATTGAAAGACTAGAACGTAACAGACAGGTTTTTAATTTACAAAACGATAATTTTAACAGTTTTGGTTGGAACAGTAATAGTAAATTTAAGGACACAATACAAAAAAACTTTGAAACTACCTTTTTAGATGATAATGATCTTAGATCAGTATCTGTATGGATTAGAGAAAAAGAAGACAAATTAATGAAACATATAGAAAAGGATTGGTATATGGAATCAGAGTACTCAATTAAACTTACTGAAATGTTTCCTGAGTACAAAGGTACAGTAATGATGTGTAGGCTTGAAGGGCCTTCGTTTTTATAAAGCAACAAAGAAAGATAAATACATATATAAAGTTATAGGAGAATTCCATGGCACGAGTAGATTATACAGCAAAAGGTGTATCAGCAGACGAAATCAAGAGAGTTGATGGTGCTGACGGCAGAGATAATGCCAAAGCCTTTGCGGCCAGAAGAGATGGTATAGACGTATCAGCAGTACAAGAAGGTGTAAACATCGGTTCATTAGCACCTGCAGGTGTTGACGGAGCAGATAGTTTTGTGGGTTACACACCTATTCACAAAATAGATAACCCTGTTGATGGAATAAACGATGGTGCAAACTATGTTGTTTACTTTCAGAAAGACGGAACAGATCCACTAGAGTTTTACAAAGCCACAAATGCAGACGCAAGTACTTTAGCACAACTCACAAGTGGTGCAGAATACGATCTAGCATACAGCAAAGAATTATTAGCAAGTAGAGACTAACCAGTACTACAATAATCAAATTATCTGACTTCATAAATACTAACATGAAGTCAGATTTAATCACAATCCTCGAAAGTTTTTTAGATTTAGATCAGGAATATCTTTTTGAGTATCTATTAGACGAAGGTAAATCAGTAAAAGACTTCCCCATGGAACTTAGAACACCTGATAATGAAATTTCAGGTTGTCAAAGTCGTGTATGGGTATTAGGAGAAAACGTCAACGGTCAGTGGAACTTTGCTATAGATAGTGATGCATATATCGTAAAAGGTATCGGCAAACTACTATGCACCACATTTAATGGTTGTAAAACACAAGATGTTCTAGACATAAAGTTTCATGACTTCAAACCTATTGCAGGTCTGCTGACCACCCAAAGACAACGTGGCATACAATCAGTAATTAACTCTATACACAGATTAGTTAATGCAGATAAATAGTTGCATGTCAAAGAAAAACGTTTACTTATTTCAGATAAACTATACTGTTAGAGTTGCAGGAACTGATAGTTTATGGTTACCTTACAGCATAGCATGTCTTACTGCTTATGCAAAACAACAAAAAGATATTACTGATTATTTTGAATTCGGTCCTGAACTTTTTTGTGCAAGAGAAGACCCAGAAGAACTTATTAAGAGATTAGATAATCCTGCTGTATGTGGGTTCAGTAACTATGTGTGGAACACAGAGTGGAACTTGCACATGAGTAAACTAGTAAAAGAAAAATTCCCAGAGTGTGTTATTATGTTTGGCGGACCTAATGTCTGGATAAACATGGAAAACGAATACGAGCATATAGACGTATTTTTAAAACTTGAAGGCGAATTTGCATTTGTGGACTTGTTAAGACTGGTTAGAGATGGCGAACCTTTACCAAGAACGTTAAGTGGAGAACGTATTCATGAACTTAACACACTTGTTGATCCATATGAGTCAGGAGAATTTGATTGGTTAGTACACAACTATCCTGAAAAGGTTTGGAATGCTGTATATGAAACCAACAGAGGTTGTCCATTCTTATGTACGTTCTGCGATTGGGGAGGACTAACTTACAGTAAAGTTAAAAAGTTTGAGATGGATAGAGTTGAGAACAACTGGAAGTGGATGAGCAAAAACAGAGTAGCCTATGTATTAAGTGCAGACGCAAATGTTGGTATATTTAAAGATAGAGATATAGAGATAGCCAGAATTGCTCGTAAGTATGCAGATGCTCCAGAAAGTATTATAGACGGAATAAACTTTCAGTACAACAAAAACAATACTGACGTATGTTTAGAAATTGCTACAATACTAGGACCTTATAGTAGAGGTATTACATTTGCTGTACAAAGTATGTCAGAGAGTGTGCTAGAAGCAATTAAAAGAAAAAATTTACAAATGAATAAATTAGAGCATTTGTTAAAAGAAGCAAACAAAAGAAATTTATACAGTTATACAGAACTTATTTTGCCTATGCCTGAGGAAACAAAAGACAGTTGGAGAGACGGTTTAAGTAAAATATTAGAACTAGGCCAGCATTATGCTATTAGTGTTTGGAATACGCAAATACTTAAGAACAGTGAAATGAATACTCCAGAGTATAGAAAAGAATATGGCTTAGATATAATAGAAGCATATGACTATACTAACTACAAAAACCCAAATGACTGGCAAGGTGCTCCTGAAAAGATTGGTCTAGTTAGAGCAACTAGAACTATGGATTTACCAGACACAGTTGATGGTTGGGTATATAGTATTTTATTAAGGGAGTTTCATATCAATGGTGTGACTCAGATGCTATCTAGATATCTTTATGGAAAGCATGGTGTAAGATACAGAGTGTTTTATGATAGATTATTTGATATATTAAAAACACATCCTATTACCAAAGACGCAATCGACTTTGTAACGCAGGTTGAGTTATATTATCTAAGTACAGGTAAAGTTGCAGACATAAAAACTATGGACGTAACTTTTGACTTTCCTAAATTGTTTGGAGTACCGCAAAGCGAGTTACCTCCTGGACACTTTATGAAAGACTTACTTAATAAGTTTATATTCATGAACATAAATCTATTAAGAGAAATTGCTGTTGAAATGGTAAAAGAAGATTTAGGTTATGATCTTCCAGATGAGGTTGTTACATTTAATAATGCATATATGTACAATGAAGATTATGAATATCCTTTAAAGGTTACTTTAGATTATAATATTTTAGAAGAAGAAGAAAAACAAACAACATATACTTTAGAACCTAAAATACTAAAAATGGATCTTAAATTTAAAAAGAAAGATCCAGTTATGTTCTACAAACAAGGTGCTTACAAATCTAACTTAACAACAGAGTCTAAAGGTGCAGTACCTATGTCAGAGTCAGGCTTTAATAGGGAAGATGGTGCAGACACAAATGAAGGCAGAGACGATAAAGACCAAGCCGCACCTAATAACTTTGGAAGTGTGCATGGTTCACCATCTGGAAAAGGCGTAGCATCAGTTCAAGTACATGCAAGTTCTACAACAGATCATCCTACAGACATAGGATTCAAATCTCCCTCAGAAGCACAACTTGAAATAGACGACTCTAATGTTTTAATACACAGAGACTTAGAAATATTTTCAGACTGACCACTATTGACAAATCCTAAAAAGAGTATATAATAAGTATTAATATGAATTTTGTACCTTATGTAATAGAAAAGACCTCCAATGGAGAACGCAGTTACGACATCTATAGTAGATTGTTAAAAGAAAGAATTGTGTTTTTAAATGGAGAAGTTAATGACGCAGTAAGTAACAGCATTTGTGCTCAGTTACTTTTCTTAGAAGCAGAAGATCCTGATGCAGATATAAATTTCTATATCAATAGTCCTGGCGGAGTAGTAACAAGTGGTATGGCTATGTACGACACAATGCAGTACATAAAACCAGATGTGTCTACTATTGTAATGGGACAAGCGGCATCAATGGGAAGTTTCCTTGCTAACAGTGGTGCTCCTGGTAAACGTTTTATGTTACCTGGTGCTAGGCACATGATACACCAACCATTAGGTGGTGCAAGTGGTCAAGCAAGTGATATACAAATCCGTGCAAATGAAATAATCAGAATCAAGAGAGAACTAACAGATGCTTATGTAAAGCATAATACTAAAGGTAAAACTTATGAAGAGTTTGAGTCTGCAATGGACAGAGATAACTTCATGACCTCACAAGAAGCCTTGGACTTTGGATTAGTTGACGAAATAATTAGTAACAGAGATTAATTCTATACTCATAAACTCCGTATCTCTATATGATAAATATAGGTATGGAAATTATAAAAACTTATAATCCTAATTTTATAACGGTCACAGAATCAGCAACCGAGCACCTCATTACACAAATAGAAAATGAAAATGGTAAAGGTGTGTCTTTAGGTGTAAAGCCAAGTGGGTGCGCCGGTTTTGAATACGAATGGAAAATTGTTGATGGGTTCAATCCAGAGGAATATACTGTAACTAAACTAGGAGACTATTCAATTATTGTTGAAGATATTTGCTCTCCTTATATTACAGGAAGCCTTGTAGACTTACTAGACGAAGGAATAAAAGGGAAAACATTAATAGTACAATCCCCTAAAGCCGTCAGTAGTTGTGGTTGTGGGGAAAGTATTCAGTTTGCAGACATATGAGTATAGTAAACTTTTTGGTTTATAAAACACAAAACCAGGAACAGACAGAAACAGAACTAGATAAATTAGGATATGCAAAAGTAACTAAACGTAATGATTATGACTGCTACTTCTGGCATCTTAATGAATGTATAATTTTAGTAAAAGAAGATGATACATTTACAGGCTTTTGTGGATTAGGTTTGGTATGTCACCAAGAAACAATTTCTAAATTAGGATCTTATTACGACGATATCTCTACATGGCATATTTGTAATATAAATGGATTAGAATTATATCTGAATACAGAAACAGGCATAGAAAGTTCTATTACAAATTTTTATGAAACAATAGAGCCCAAAAAGAAAATTACATATGGTCCTCAAAAATTTACTGGTATAGTTTTAAATAATAATTCACTTGCTAATTTTGAAGTATTTGAAAGTTTAGGATTTAAAAAAACATTAGGCGATAAACATAACAAACTTTTAAGTTCTAATAATTTTACAATTATGTTAGACAAAACAAATGCAAGAGAAAAACCTACAGTTGTTGCTGATACGCCAGATATATTTGGCAATATTGCTACATTGACACTTGCTGGTGTATCAATGAAAACATATAACCAGAATTCATTTCCTAGCAATCTTGGAACATGGTCTCATAAAATTAAGGGATATAATTGTACTGCAGATGGTAACCAGGAAAGTTACACGATAGAAAAATTAGTTTTAAATACTCCTAGTTATATGGATATTATTTTAAGACAAAGGAGACGCAAAGTAACAATTAGTGAAACAACATTAGATTACCACTTTGATAGAATAAAATGACAGCACACTTTGATTATTTTGACAAACTACAAGGCTTAAAAGAGTCTGAGTTACGTGATGAGATTACAATGCTTAATACAAAGTTTTATGCATTAGTTAATGATACTCCTATTAGACAGCAAATTGGAAACATGTTGGACATGGCAAGAGACCAATTAAACATAACTGTTGCACAAAGACAACGTAAAGACGAACCTGAAATAATGAACATAGGAGAGATAGAAGAAAAGATTGAAACTCCTGATTATACTAAACAAGAATTAATTACACATTTTAAAAGATTTTATTCTGGTGATAAGTCATCACAAAATGAAGGCATTGATAAACCAGTTACAGGTAGTAGAAAAACTACACCAACATTTATAACACCAGTAGACAGACCTGTTAGAAGATCATCTGGTAAACCTGATGTAGGAACTATCCCGGTGTTTGGAGCAAAAAAATGAACATACTCACAGTTAGCAAGACTATACCATTTAAAGGTATGGTATTAGACGATAAAAGCAAATCAATTAAAGCAGTTTTATATGAACTTACATTTACATTACGCACAGAGCAGTCAAGTGACGTAACATATGATCAAGCATACATATATCAAAATATAAGTTTTAGTACAATAAGTAGTTTTATATATGAGCAACTACATCAAACTGTAATGTATGATTTAGACTCTAAAGCAAACGCAGAAAACATTTTTAGTCCATATGATAATAACTTTATGATATTGCCTACAATAAATGAAGCATGTTTAATATCTTGCATACATGCAAAACTAAATGCTATATGTCATGAAACTAGTATTGTTGAAATGATTAAACTTAAAGAGATGGATGAAACTCTTTCTTATGAAATGTTTTCAGATGATTTACAGTATGATACTTTACCTAATATTAAAACTTGGTTAGGAGAATTTTCTGTTTGGGATCAACCATGGTGGAACAGAAAAGATTTTAGCACTTACGATAATTTTTTGCCTAATAAAGAAGAGTACGACTTATTTTTTAATAACTCAGACAGAGACAATATTAATGAAAAAATGGCCGCCCCTATACGAGAAATAGAAGGCCAAATCATTGGTGAGTTAGCAAGTGAATATCTAGACGAGGATAATCCTGAAACTGTTGAAAAAGGAAAATTAATAGAAATAGATTTTAAGAACCCTAAAAAATTTAAACCTAAATTAGTTCCAAAAGAACCTAAATAACTTGACAAATATTTATAATTGTCATATAATGTTAATATGAAAAACTATCTGGCGACTGAGCAACAGGGTATTGAACTATTGTATAGAGGCAATAGTCTAGATGATATACCTTTTAGTGATGTTACAAACTATAATAAGTTTTGTGAGGAATTAGAACTACTTCCTTTATCAGATAAAACTTACTTTAGCCAAGACTTTAACATACCACAACATTATAAAGAACTGGATATTGAAAAGTATATACATGACAAACTTGTGCAACGTGATCCCGACGAGATAGGGAGAGTAGAAATGGAGTTAGGCATGTATAAAGAACGAGGGTTATACCCTATCTTACAATTATTAGTGTATATTATAGATACTATGAGACAAAATAATTTAGTATGGGGTGTAGGCAGAGGAAGTAGTGTTTCCAGTTATTTACTCTATATTCTGGGTGTACACAAGGTCGATAGCCATAAATATGAATTAGACATTAAGGAATTTTTAAAATAATGGTATCAAGAAAAACAAATAAAGGACAAGTTATAGATCTAGACTCTATAATGGCACAACAAAAGGATATACCTGCAATGGGTAATATGGGTGTTGATGCTGAAGGTAATACCTTAGGTCCTGGTGGAGAAGTTGTTGAAGGCAGAGACCAAAGGGTTAGAGCCTATTACAAAGACAATCCACAGAGTAGTACAGCACAACAAAGTTTAAAAGGACCTAGTCCCGAAATGTCAGGTAAGTTACAGCCTGATGGAGTAACTCCAGAAGTAAAAACAGCAAAAACGGCCAAAGAGAATGTGCGAACAGCACCTAAACAAGAGCCACCAAAGACAACACAGCCAGAACCAGAGGCACCACTAGGTGAGAGTTTTGATGATGAAAAGCCACTTGGCTATAAAGAAGTCGAACTCCCTAATGGTGACATAGATATGGTACCATACTACACAGAGGAGGACGATCCAGATGCCGAGGATAAGAGCATATAGCGACAACATATTAGCAATTAAAGGCGACTTTGGTGACAAAAAAACAACTGCCGGAATCATTGTTAAAGCATCTATAGGAAAAGAAGAAGGCACGGTACCAAGATGGTTCCAGGTGTTCGACGTCGGGCCTGATATAGATTGGTTGCAACCTGGACAATGGGTATATGTAGAGTATGGCCGTTGGACTGAAGGTTTTAAAGCACCAGATGACAGATTAGAAGAAGGCCAAAAGATTTGGAAATTAGACCCTAACGGTTGTTTAGCCGTATCAGAAGAAAAACCAGAAGATCAATTAAATTTAAAATCCTCTAACGGTATAGAATTTGCTATGAAAAAAACACGATAATGAAAATACCAAAAGTAGAGGCACCACTTGCCACATTCTTTTTAAGAATACCACTAAGTGTGATGTTCTTTCAACAAGGACTAAGTAAGTATCCTGTTGATGGAGCAGTAGCCGAGATGTGGAACTTACCATACATAGTATGGTGGTTTGTGACTTGGGGAGAAATAGGTAGTGCTATTGGACTACTAGTTGGTGGTGTTTTAGGTATAGTACCCTGGCACAGATGGTTAAGCAAATTTTATCAATCAGTAGCATGGAACATTGGTGATATTATTACAAGATTCAGTGCTATCACAATGACTTGTGTGGTTACTGGAGTTATATGGTTAATGGCACCTAACAGTTTATGGGACGTCATATGGAGAGACTACTTGCACGTTAGTTTATATGTAGGTGCTCTTTACTTTGCTCTCAGAGGAAATGCCAAATACGGAGCATAATATATGAAATTACCAGAAGTTAAACATGCAACAGGTGTGTCCACAATAGGACTTACTGGAGTCACAATACTTGCAGGTATTATATTTGCAGATTTAAACACATGGTGGATTATAATATCTTTATTGTGCATATTAAGTGCAATAGGATTAGAAGCAGGAACAACAGAAAATGCCTTACATAGAAAAGACAGGAAATAAAGCAATTCAAGAACAACTTTGGCAATGGGAAGGTGTAATGCATGACCCTAACATAGATGGCTTCAATGGATTTGGTTGTAAACAAAAGATATATAAAGTACTGTGGCAAGCACAGAAGGCCATCAAAGAGGCACCTAAATATGCAGGTGAGGACGAATGGTTGGAGGAGCAACTGCTTCAACTAGCAGAACATAAATTACAAACATGAAACTTGGAATTATAGGCAAAGGCTTTGTTGGTTCAGCAGTTGCTAATGGTTTTGACATAGATGTAGATCAGTTTGTGGTGGATCCACTAATAAACGACAACACAATTATTGACCTTGTCAATTATGATCCACCACTCCTTTTTGTTTGTGTACCCACACCAGAACATTCAAGTCATATGGATGTAGATGTTAGTATAGCAAGGGAAGTTCTTATTGAACTAGAAAGATTGACTTACAAAGGCATTGTAGTAATTAAAAGCACCATTACTCCAGATCATTTAACTTCATTTAAAAAGAAATTTAAAAAATTAAAAATTGTTTATAATCCTGAGTTTCTTACAGAAGCAAATAGTTTTAAGGATTTTATAAATCCTGATATGCAAATACTAGGTGGTAAATGGAGAGACTGTGAAACTGTAGAGAAAGCATACATACGCCATAGTAGTGTTAGGACAGTACCAACATTTAAAGTTGATTTAATAACAGCAAGTTTAATCAAATACACGATAAATAGTTGGCTAGCCACTAAAGTTACATGGTTTAACGAGTTATATAAATTACACGAAGCAAGTGGCTCTCATAGTAGTTGGGAGCAATTTATAGACATGATAACTAGAGACCCTCGCATAGGCGATAGCCATATGCAGGTTCCTGGACCTGACGGTAACTTTGGCTTTGGTGGTCATTGTTTTCCTAAAGATACAAAAGCATTTTTGTATTACAGTAAGTTAAAGAAAAAAGAACTTACTCTTTTAAAGAAAACAATGGATATTAATAAGAGCCAAAGAGATGAGTAACAAAACCATTTGTAGTGCATTTTGGAAACATGCAAACATTAGAAGCGACAACAGAGTATTTCCTTGTTGTAGATTCAAATACCCTGTTGGCAAATTTAACGGAGATGTAGGAGAAATTTTACATACACCTGCATATCAAGAACTAAGACGCAAGGCACTAGCAGGAGAAGAAATTGCAGGATGTAAAAAATGTTACGATGAAGAAAAAGTATCCGGAGCAACTAAGCCTAATAGAACTAAAGAAATATTAGCACCCTCAACTAGATTGGAGTTTAACTCCACATATAATTGCAAAGATGTTAATTTAGAATTTTTAGAAGTTGGCTTTGATAATATTTGTAATCTAATGTGTGTAATGTGTTCTCCAGAATGGAGTAATGCTTGGGGCAAAAAGTTACATCCAGATTTACCTCCTAAGCAATTAATAAAAGAAACAGACAGTTTTGATAATATTCCTGACACAATTACAACTGTTTTATTTTTAGGTGGTGAGCCTTTAATGACAACTAGACATATTAAATTTATGGAAAAATTCAAAAACTTACATCAGTTAAAAGTAATTTATAATACAAACGGTACCTATAAAATTAATAATAAAGTTAAAAAACTTTTAGACAAATGTAAAGATGTATTTTTCTATATTAGTGTAGATGGTATAGGAGAAGTAAATGACAGAGTCAGAGAAGGCAGTAAGTGGGAAGATGTAACATACTTTATAAATCAAGTAAAGCAATACGGATACAAGTATCAAATTACATCCTCGATACATAATGAAAATATCAGAGACTTGCCTAACCTATATAACTGGGTAATAGAAAATGACCATGATTGGAGAGTTACATTGGTAACATATCCAGAAAAATTCCAGATACGAAACTCTACACTTAACACTAAAAAGAAAATACAAAAGTTTCTTTTAAACAACGACGTCCCCCTCAAAAAAAATATTTTAGAATCACTTGACATTTAACTCTAATATAGTATAATACCTATTATGCAAACTCTTCCTTGTAGCACATGCGACAAACAAGTGATATTAACAGAAGTAAAATATTATACAGCAGATAAGCAACATGTATTCTGTGATGCTTACTGTAGCAATGCATGGTTTATCAAAAGAGATGAACCAAAAGCAGGTGACACAATTAAGATTTAACACACTAAGGAGATAAAATGGCAAAAGAATATAACACAACAGCAACACACACTAAAGGAGCAAGAGTAGTTTCTGACTATGGAAACGATATGATATTTGAGCAACCTAGAAAAGGACTAGTTCAACAAGAGTTTGTTTCTTATGAGTCTGTAGAAGCAGGTATGAAAAGATCAGTCACCACCAGACGTTATACAATAAATGGTGGATATGACGACACTCAAACAATTACAATTTTACCAAGGAATATTTAATGACAGATTCAGAGATGGAAGTCATACTTAATATGGTTGACGATATATTCACAGACCAAATTGAGGAAGGACATCATCCTATATCTGTTGCTAGTGTAGTATTTGCAGTAGCAATTAAACATTTAAAAATAAATCTTGACAAACAAGATTTTGTTGCTATAATAGATGAAATTAGAAATACTGATCCAGATGAATTAATTGAAATCAGATATGTCGAATCTAGCGACACTAAAAAAAGGACAATACATTGAACGAATATCAGAAGGTTAAAGCCAAACAGGCTGAACAATTAGGTTCTATAGACCAAGCACATCCAATGAAACAGGTTGCTATTATGTCAGTAATACAAGTGCTAATGTTAGCAAGTGTAGGAATAGGAATGCTTTTTATAGGAATTAATTTATGAAAGAACTTTGGACAGAGAAATACAGACCCTCAAACATAGGTACCTATGTGTTTCGAGATGAGGGTCAACGCCAGCAGGTAAGTGGCTGGGTACAAGAAGGAGCACTACCACACTTGCTATTCAGTGGTGCTCCTGGTGTAGGAAAAACTACACTAGCGAAAGTTTTGTTACAGGAACTTGAAGTAGATGACATGGACATACTGGAAATAAACGCCAGTAATGAAAACAATGTTGATACTATCAGAAACAAGATAACAAACTTTTCGTCCACAATGCCGTTTGGTGATATTAAGTATGTGCTACTTGATGAAGCAGATTATATTACCCCTAATGGCCAGGCGGCATTACGTGGTGTTATGGAAATGTATCATACTAGTTGTAGGTTTATATTAACATGTAATTATCCTCAACGTATTATTCCAGCACTACATAGTAGATGCCAAGGCTTCCATATTGAGAAGTTAGATATAACTGAATTTACTGCCAGACTGGCACAAATTTGTATAGATGAAGGTGTAGAAATGGACTTAGATACACTAGACACTTATGTACAAGCAAGTTATCCTGATTTGCGTAAATGTATTAACCTGGTACAGCAAAATGTAGTAGACAGCATTCTACAACGTCCTCAGGACGGTGACAGAGCACAAAGCGACTGGATGCTAAATGCTATAGAGATGTTTAAAGGTGGAGACTATAAAGGTGCCAGAACACTTATTTGCAGTCAAGCAAGGCCTGAAGAGTATGATGACATATATAAGTTTATGTATAGAAACTTAGACTTATGGGGCAACACAGAACAGCAACAAGATCAAGCGATAGTTTTAATTAGGAACGGTATGGCTAAAAGTAGTCTATGTGCAGATCCTGAAATTAACCTAGCCGCAACATTAATTGAACTTCAATTAAACGCCTCCTAAATAGATATACCGATAAATAGATTTGTTATGTGGACAAATATATCTAATTGGTTTAAAAAAATAGCATATGAAGAATACGAACTTACAGTTTGGTTTGACGATACATCTACGACAGATATAGACGGTAATGTAACTACACTAAAGTCTAAAAAAGTATTCATATTAAAATCTGTATCTAAAAAAACGCCTACTCATATTAAAGGGCAAGAATTAGATGGCAAAAACTTTGAGATAAGAACGGTCAAGCCTTTTGACTATATGCTAAGAAAAATTTATTAAAAATGAAGCCTTCGTTCGACGGTGCAATCATTTTTGAACTCACCAACCAGAGAAATAGTTTAAGTACTTATACTATAAGGCCATTAGGACCTTTTGCTTTAAATGAAGTATTTGTTAAAAAGGATATTCCAAGTACTGTTGTAAATTATGTAGACTTTTGGACTCCAGAAGAGTTAGCAAAAAACTTGCTTATATGGTGTAAAAATAATAATATTAAAAATCCTTTACTATTAGGCAGTTCGCTTTTTAATAATAACACATTAGATCCTAGGATGCCGTTTGCAATCACAGTTGGTATTTTAAAACAACATTTAGACTGTACAGTTATTCTAGGCGGACCTAATTCTTTTTACGAGTATAATTCTAAAAATGGACAAACTAATTGCGGTAAGCCATTACTAAAACCAGATTATATTTTTAAAGGCAGAGCATTACATTTATTTGAAGGCTGGCTAGATGGTATCGCAGATATACATTTTGCTAATGTAGACGGATTAAATGTTACTAAGTCAGCAAACGCCACAATAGTAGAATCGCCAGTAGTATCAAAATTATATGACGATTATTGTTTAACACCTAATGATATATTAAACTTTGAAACTAGATTAGGCTGTAAATTTAATTGTACATTCTGTAACTTTGAATTTAGAAATGCAAAAGAAATTAAAGACTCATCCTGCGAATCGTTAGCAGAATTTTTCCAAACTGCTCATGACAAATACGGTGTTACACATTTTAGTTGTGTAGATGATACCTTTAATGAAGATGATAAAAAAGTAGATAACCTATTATCTGTAATTCAGTCATTAGATTATAAACCTGTAATATGTGGATTTACAAGATTCGATTTACTAATGGCCAAGCAACATCAATTAGAAAAATTTGATGAAATAGGATTTCATGGTCACTTTTTTGGAATAGAAACTTTACATCCAGCCGCATGTAAAAATATAAGAAAAACTACAAGAAAAGAAAAAGCATTTGAATTTTTAGAGCATATAAAAGAACGTTACCCACATTGGTATATTATGTCTACATACATTATAGGACTACCAGGTGAGCCGTTAGAACATACTATGGAAGTAATTAAACATTTAGTAAACAATAACCTTATAGATGCTATTAGTTTAAACACATTACATTTAGAAGAGCAATCTCATGGTTCAGATCATACAAGTATGATGGCCTCGAATCCAGAAAAATTTGGACTTACCATTACGAATAAAACCAAATATCCAGGTGGAACTGATTTAGAATGGGCACATGAATTAGCAGACAATAAAACCGCAGATGCTTTAAAACTTCGTGCTAGAAGTTTTTGCAGAAAAAAAGGAATAATAGATCTAAATTGTTGGGACTGGTTAATATCTCAAGCCATAGGTTCCCATGAACGTAATGTTCAAATAGAGCATATTATTCAGTATATTAAACGTAAGTCTATTTTTTTAAATAGTTAGTTGTCGTATAAACGCAACACCTCCGTCACTACTTCGTGCCTCTCTATGTCTTTATTAGTAAAATTAACTGCCTTTATTAATTTGGATTTTGTCGTCATTAGTCTCTCCATAAAACATTTTAAGCCATTGGTTTCGTAACCTCGGTCATGTTGATCTAAATCTCCCGTTACAATCATTTTGCTATTGTTACCTAATCTAGTTAATAGCATTTTCATCTGATTGTCTGTAGCATTTTGCATTTCATCTGCTATAATATATGAATTTTTAAAAGTTCTACCTCTCATATATGCCAACGGTGCAATTTCGATTTTGTTGTCGTTTATCATAAATTCTATTTGGTCTGGCGTATAGTATTCCTCAAACACGTCAAAAATAGGTCGTGTCCATGGTGCCATTTTTTCCATTAACGTTCCTGGCAAAAAGCCATGTTGCTCGTCTACGGATACTGCTGGTCTCGTTACCACAAATTTATCTATTTTGTTCTGTTTTATTGCACGAATACCTGCCAAAGTTGATATTAGTGTTTTGCCTGTTCCTGCTGGACCTACAGCAAACACTATGTTGATGTTCATGTCTTCTATTAAACCTAGTAAGTCATCCTGGTGGAAATTACGTGGTACAATATTAACATCTTTTTGCCTTTTGCGTAATAAGGCGCCCCCTTCTATTACTCTCAAATAATTATCTCCTTTAAATTTTTGTTTTTTGTATTTGTTTGCTTTGTGTTTTCTAGCCTTTCTGGACATGTTAGCCTCCTTGTAGCCATAAAAAAACCGTGCAAGGCATTGGTGCCGTCACGGTCATCGTTTAATATGTGTGTTATAACTGTATTTTTGAGTATTAACTTCATATGTACATATAATATTTAATACAAGAGTTCAAACCTAAAACAACTCATTTTATAAATATGATAAATAGATGTATAGGAGATAAGATGACAATTTCAGCAAAAGTATTAAATGATAACATCAAAACTATATCTAGTTCTAATAGTTTATTAGACATGCTCTTAGAGTTTGAGAAAACACTTGACGGATTAGATTTATATGCATTTAAAAACTGGCATAAAGGTGAAATTTTAGAAGGACCTACATTAGGTAGACATTTTGTAAATGTAAAACTTATGTATCCATATAAAGCGATGCCTGATCCAGATGGTGCAAAAAGACTTATTGCTAGAGATTGTTTAGTAGAGTTTAAAAAAGATACATTATTAAGACCAAAAAAAGTACAGTCTTTTGATGATGTAACTTTAGAAAAAAGAAACGACGGCTCCACAAGATACAAACCAAAAACGTTGTCACAACCTATTTGGGTAGTAAGTATAGACATGCCTAGAAGGTATGTAGATGAATTTACTCCTGATGTTGTGGAAGTTGACAGCCAATATGTTGATATGGAAGATACAGACCTAAATAGTCAAAATCAAGCAACTAGTATTAACAATTCAGTACCTAATACAGGAATCTTATAATGGCATTAAGACAACATGACTTAAAAAATACTATGCTTAAAAAAATAAGTCTAGACGAATTTACTCCCAAAACAGGCGAAACAAAAGATGTAATGGTTGTAGGATTTCATATTCATGAGCAACAGGCTGGTAAAGACCTATATAAATTTTTAAATCATAGTATTCATGAAATACGTGATGTTGAGGTATCCCCTAATCCAAATCCTGAAAACTATTTTATGGTGTTTGTAGAAATGGATAGGAACGAAAACGCAATAACTAATTTAAAAGGTTTAGTTAAAGAAATAGAAAATATAAGCGACAATTTAGATTGGAATATTAGTACACTATTAAGCGAAGATTTAATAGACTTAGAATCTGAAGAATTAAATAATTTTGTGCAATTAGACCCAGAAGCATATCTTAGTCCAGATGACTGGCGGGCTCAAAAGGCAACTGAAGCCAAGCAACAAGAAGAAGAAAAACTAGAAGCAGAAGCACAAGACAACTCAAATAATATATTAGAGTTTTTAAAAGGGTCTAGTTTATTAGAAGCAGGCATTAACGATAATCAACTTCATATGAGAGGTAGCAAGGACGTAGCAACACTAGAAATAGTAAACTTTGGTCCTGCAAAAGATGTTATGTCTGAATTAGGTATTTCAGAAAGTGCTGTAAAAGAATTAGACTATAGTTTAAGAAAGTTTAATTCAATGTTAGGCGAAATGAAAGCAATACCTATATCAGAATATATTGTTGTTTTTGGAAACGACGATAATATTCTTGTAACAAAGATGGTTTAGACACATGAGACAACAAGTAATAGAAGTATTAAAAAGTCATTTTGGAGATAAGCCTATTGAGGACAGCAGTCACTTAATGGACGATCTCGGAGCAGACGAATTTGATATAGTTGATGTTATTCTTCAAATAGAGGAAAAACTTAACATCACAATACCTGAAGAAGAAACATTTGATGTAATGACTGTGTCGCAACTCTTGGAGGTTGTAGGCAATAATGTTCAGCCAGATTAAATTAATTTTCTTTTTTATGTTACTATCAACTGCCGCAGGTGGCATTTGGTATGTGCAACATCTAAAATCTGAAAACGAAATCCTTACACTTAATAATGAAAAACTCAATGGTGCGGTTGAACAGCAACAGCAACTTATAGAGCAACAGTTAAGAGATATTGAATCTAAAGAAGATATTAATAGTCAATTAATAAAAAATAATGCTAAACTTAATGCTGATTTAAATTTAGCAAATGAAAAGTTTAACAAAGTAAATGCTTCAGGTGAAAGAAGGGACATAGGTAACTTAGCAGTAAGTAAACCTAAGAGCATAGAAAGAATAGAACGTAAGAGAGAACAACAGAGAGCAAGGTGTTTCGAAATAGCACAAGGCTCGCCACTAACAGAGGAGGAGTTAAATGCAACTAAGAAATCGCAGATTAATGCAGAATGCACTAATATTGCCAATCCTAACTATATTCCTTATTAGTGGTTGTGCAAGTACAAAGTCTTTAGAAATCTTTACCAAAGAGGTAGAACGTATGCCTCTAGACTTAGAATTGCCTCCTGTGGAAACACTAGAGAAAGTTAATCTTATAATTATTACTAGTGATAATCAGGATGAGGTGTTTGCTAAATTAAAAGAGCAAAATATAGATCCTGTATTGTTTGCTTACACTGATGAAGATTGGGAACTTGTTACCAAAAATAATGTCAGAATGCGTAATCAAATTATAAAACTTAGAGCAATCATAGAAGCCTATAAGGTATATTACGAGCCTGAAGAGCAAGTAGGTAAAGAAAAAAATAGTAATAAACTTTTAAATTCAGAGTTTGAGCCAAAAAACTTTAAAAAAGACAAAGACTAATTGACTTCCTGTCAATTTTGTGTATAATAATATTATGGATCACTACGAAACTCTTGGCGTGAGCAAAGCGGCATCATCAAAGGAAATTAAAACTGCTTATCGCAAACTTGCGATGAAGCATCATCCTGACAAGGGCGGTGATACAGAAGTGTTTAAAAGGATTACGGGTGCATATGATGTTCTAAGTGATCCAGACAAAAGGGCTCAGTATGATAACCCTAATCCTTTTGATCAACTTGGTAGTGATCCCTTTGGACAAGGTAGTCCTTTTGGCGATATTTTTAGCGAAATTTTTGGCGGACGTAGAAGACAACAACCAAATAGAAATCCTGACGGTAGAATGGATTTAAATATTAGTTTAACACAGGCTTATAGCGGTACAAGTGTTGTTGTAAACACAGGTTATGCAACATTAGATGTTACTATTCCTAAAGGTATTAAGGACGGTAGCCAGTTAAGATTATCTGGTAAGGGACCTTTAAGATATACAGAAATGCCTCCTGGAGACTTACTAATCAGAGTGCATATAGATTATCCTCATGGCTGGGGAAGAGACGGCAATAATTTATTTTGCAGATTGTCTGTAAACACATTAGACGCAATTACAGGATGTAAACAAATATTTGAACATATTGATGGTAAAAAATTAGAAGTTAATATACCTCTTGGTTCACAAAATGGAACTAGACTAAGAATTAAAGATTTTGGATTTGTTGATCCTAATAATGGTCTAGTTGGAAGTTTATTTTTAATTGTGGACCTAGAAACGCCAGTAATTACGGATGAAGAACAGTTAAAAGTATTAAATAAAATTAGAAACAAGGACTGGAATGGATCATAAATCAATAGAAACAATTTTAACTAAAGCATTAGATAGTGCCTCAAATAAAAGTCATGAGTATATGACTATAGAGCATATAACTATTGAGTTGCTTAAGAGCAAACCTATTGCCAAATTAATGAAAGAAATGGGAGTCGATACTGAACCAGTTATCGAATCGCTAGAGGCTTTTATTGATTCTGAATGGAGCCAACTTACAGGACAAAATGGTCCTAAAGGTATGCCTAAAAGAACAGTTAGTGTTGAAAGAATTATACAACGTGGATTAGCAAATGCTGTATTTACAGGAAGAGATACAATACTGCCAATAGATTTACTGATTTCTATTCTCAAAGAGAAAGAAAGTCAAGCAAAGTATTATTTAAATATTCATGGTATCGATGAAGAATTAATAATTAGTAATCTAGAAGCAAGAGACTATAGTAAAAAATCTGCAGAACTTCTTAAAGAGTTTACAAGAAACTTAAACGAAGAAGCAAGTGCTAAAAATATAGATCCTCTTATTGGTAGACATTCTGAAGTAAGCGACCTAGTCCACGTACTTGCAAGGCGCAAGAAAAATAATTGTGTTATTGTAGGAGAGCCTGGAACAGGTAAGACAGCAATAGCAGAAGGTCTTGCAAAAAGAATCGTTGAAGGAGATGTACCTAAGCCTCTACTTAATAAAGTTATTTACAGTCTCAATGTATCTGATTTACTTGCAGGTACTAGATACAGAGGAGATTTTGAGGAAAGAGTAAAACAACTTTTAAAAGGTTTAGAAAAATCTCCAGAAGCAATATTGTTTATAGATGAAATACATATGATTATGGGTGCCGGTAGCACAGGTAATGGTAGTGTTGATGTTGCTAATATTTTAAAACCTGTATTAGGTGCAGGTAAACTTTTAACCATAGGTGCTACAACTCCAGACGAATTTGCTAATAGTTTTGAAAAGGACAAAGCACTGATGCGTAGATTTGCAAGGTTAGATATTGAGCCTACAAATGTTGAGGACACAAAAGAGATAGTAAAAGGACTTAAAACATATTACTCAGACTTTCACAAAGTAGGTTATTCAGACGAAGTTTTAGACAAAGTTGTTGATCTATCTGAACGTTATATTAAAAACAAATACTTTCCTGATAAAGCAATAGACGTAATGGATGCCAGTGGTGCCGCAGTAAAATTAAGAGAAGATAAAATTGTAGAAATAAAAGATATTATACAAACAGTATCTAAGATATCCAAAGTAGGTGTTGATGTAATTGATGTAGAAAGAACTGACAGTTATAAAAGTCTAGATTATAGAATAAAGCAAACTGTATTCGGTCAAGACGATGCAATAGATAAAATCGTAGAAGCAATTTTAGTAAGTAAAGCAGGACTTAGAGAAGGCAATAAACCTATAGGAAGTTTCCTATTTGTAGGTCCTACAGGAACAGGTAAAACAGAAACAGCAAGGGCACTATCCAAGGAACTAGAAGCAAAACTTGTAAAATTTGATATGTCAGAATATCAAGAGCGCCATAGTGTTAGTAAACTCATAGGTGCTCCTCCAGGATATGTTGGACATGCAGAAGGTAAGATGGGCCAGGGACAACTGCTCTCTGAGGTAGAAGATAATCCTAATTGTGTATTGCTATTAGATGAGGTAGAAAAAGCCGCACCAGAAGTTTTACAAGTACTACTGCAAGTTATGGATGATGGAAACCTAACAGGTAGCACAGGTAAAAAAGTAGACTTTACAAATGTAGTTTTATTAATGACTAGTAATTTAGGTGCCGCAAGTTCTGAGACACTTAAAATAGGATTTGGAGATCAAGCAAAAACTAAAGAAATTGAAAAAGCGGTTGAGAAATTTTTTACACCAGAGTTTAGAAACAGACTAGATGGTGTTGTTAAATTTAATAAACTTGATCCTGAACTTATGTTAATGATTGTTGATAGACTTGTTAAAGAAACAAATGAATTATTATTAGGAAACGAAACAGGAATAAAATTATTAGTAACAGATTTTGCAAAACAAAAATTATCTGAAAAGGGTTACGAACCTAGTATGGGTGCAAGACCATTAAAAAGAGTATTTGAAGAACAGATCAAGAAGCCACTAAGTAAAAAAATATTATTTGAAGATCTTAAAAATATAACTATTACTATTGACTATAATGAGGACAAAGATGAGTTCTTATTGGGTTAAAAGAGCGAAAGAGCAAGTAGAAAAGACTACAGTATTAGGTATTAATTATAAAGGGTTTTTAGTAACACCCTCTAATAAAGAATACTATAATGATTACATGTACAAAGTTGAAACTTTTGGTAATAGTGTTTCATATGATATAGAACTTCATAATGATATAGATAAATGGCAACAAGATAATTGGTATTATGGAGTTAGAAGCCAATGGACTACCAAAAACAGATTATTATTTTTTAAAAATATAGAGCAGTTAGATAGTTTTTTAAATACATTTCCAAATGCAATAAGAGGATTACACGGGCCTATTAATAAAGAGCATGTAGAAAATTTAATTCTGCCAGATATTAAAATTAAAAAAGTCTATAAGGAAAAAAATTGGTATAATAAGTATGATGTAAAAATAGAAACGTCTGTGTCCGGCGATTTATTCAACACAGATAAAATACCAGAACTTAAAAAATACTCAGAAGATTTTTACGAATTTGTAAACAATACAGTATCAGATTGTCATTGGTATGCTAATCAAACTGCTGGTTGGAGAAACAATTATGTGTATATGACTGAGGAAGATTTCAAAGTTTTACAGCCTTGGATCAAATTAGCATATGATGAAATTGTTTCTAATGTTTATCAGATTTGCCAACCCTAATGTTATACTTTGTAGAACAGTCTGGAGATATCAGAATTTTTCAAGACACTAAATGGCTTGTAATACCTATCTGGGTAGTGGACGAAGGTAACTTTAAAACTAAAAGTTATTATAAATTTAAATATTCTCTTGAAGATATTTATAAGATATATAATGTTTAAAAATATAGATTTAGATTGGTCTGCAGAAAAATTATTCCAAATATTGCAAAATGATGAAGAGCCATGGATAATAGAGCCTGGCATCAATAACAAATACTGTAGAACAAATAATGAATATATTGTTAAACATCTCTATCAACAAATTATGGACCTGGGATTTACACCAAAAGGATGTTATTTTGCAGAAATGTTGCCTTTTACTGAATTAGATATACACAAGGACTACGGAAGACATTCTGCTATAAACTTTCCTATTGTAGGAGACTGGGCAAATAGTCCACTAATAATCTATAACAAAGATAAAAGCAAACGAGTTTTTGAGCATTTTTACGAAAATAACCAAGCAATTTTATTTAATACACAAAATTTCCATACAGTTTTGAATAACTCTAAACTTACACGATATATTTTAAGCATATCTATTATTACAGAAGGTAATATTTATTACGATGATGATGGCCAAATAGTTGAAGTAAGTGATAAATACATAAGAGAACTAGAAGAATTTCATAAAAGTGATAGGAATAACTAAATGCCAATAAACAGAAGAAGTATTAACATGATGGAGTCAACAGGCACCACTATGAATAAATACAGCACAGAAGTAAAAGGCGACGCATATTACGGATATAGCGACGGTTATCACACTATCCAAGTAATCTACAACCAATTTATAGGCAGAATTAGAATACAAGGCACACTTTCTTTATCGCCTACAGATACAGATTGGTTTGATTTAGTACCTACATCTACAGCAGGTACAGAATTTAATGCTTCAGGGTATGTACAATTTAACAGTAACGATCCTGCCAACAGAGCAGAAGCATATACTTTTCAAGGAAACTTTACATTTGTAAGAGTCTATATGGACAGAGAGCATGTCGGAGACGGTTCAACTTACGATGCATCATACGGCCAGATATCCAAGGTAGTTTTATCCGCATAAAGTGATAAATAGTGTTATAACTATTACACTTTAGGATAAGTATGGCAAATACCTTTATAGAATTAAATGATACTCCTTCCAATTTTACTGGATCCAGTGCAAAATATTTGCAGGTTGACGGTAGTGAAGGCAATGTCATATTCAATAACATTGAGTTAAATAATTTACATAATGTTAATGCATCTGCTCCAGGCGGAGGCCAGGTACTTCAATACAATTCAGCCGCAAGTGAATGGAGAGCACAAACTTATGCTCCTTATAGTGCCGGAAATGGTACAAATTTTGGTGGTTCAGGTTATGTTGTTAATGTTGTAGCAGGCTCTGGAGGTGGATTAACATCCAATGCAAATGGTGTTTATATGACACCTATAGCAAATATTTCCGGCAGTTATGGTAATGCAACACATATTCCAGCAATCACAGTAAATGATAAAGGACAAGTTACAGCAGTTACAACTACAGAAATTACACTAGCACAGGCTAGTAGTTTAACAGCAGACTATGTTGGTAATGTAATAGGAACAGCAGGCCAAATTACAGTAACAGGCGGTACAGGAAATAATTCAAATGCTACATTAAATCTAGTAGCAACAGGTGTTACAGCAGGTATATATGGTAACACTACTCATGCTCCACGTATAACAGTAGATACTTATGGTAGAATAAGTTCAGTAGATTCTGTAGCAGTTAGTGGAGGCGGTGGTGCTAACGGAACATCTTTAGGTTTTGCAAACATAAATGTTTCAGGACAAACAACAATAGGTGCAGATAAAGTTGAGGACGACTTAACATTAGCCGCAGGTACAGGAACAGCAATCACAACAGATGCAAATGCAGACACAATTACATTTGCAATAAATCCTACCACAGCCGCTCAGGCAATGAGCATATCAAACTTTAGTGATGTTGATGCAAGTGGTATTACAAACGGACAAGTTTTAGTTTGGAATAGCAGTTCAAATAAATTTGAAGCAGGAGACCAAACAGGCTCAGGTGGAGGAAATGTTTCTCTAACATCATTTAGTGTAACAACAGCAACACCAAGTGGCAACGGTAGTTTAGCATATGACAATGCAGGTGTATTTACATTTACACCAGCAGATACAAGCAGTGGCGGTGGCGGAGCCGCAGACCAAACACTTAGCATAAGTGGTAACATAATAACAATTAGTGGTAACAATGATACAGTAGACTTAACTACTATGTTGGCACCATATAGTAAAACAGATACTGATGCACAGGACCTTACAATATCAGGCAATATAATTAGCCTTACAGGACAATCAGGTAATGTAGATCTAACAAGTTTATTATCAAGTGGTGGAAGTTACAATGATGCCGCAGTTAATACTCATTTAAATACAAGTGGTGCAAGTGCTAGTCAGGTTTTAAGTTGGAACGGAAGTGATTACGCCTGGGTGGCAGACGGAGACTCTCAAACATTAAGTTGGAATGCAGGCACAACTACATTATCAGTTAGTAATGGTAATAATGTTGACTTGTCAGCATTAGAACAAACACTAAGTTTAAGTGCAAACATTATAACAATAAGTGGCAGTAGCAGTACTGTTGACGTTAGCAAAACTAGATTCTATTATGCTAATCAATCAGACTTCCCTAATGCTACAACATACCATGGTGCAATTGGTCACTCACATGCCGATGGAGCCATGTACTTTGCACACGGTGGTGCTTGGGTTAAAATACCAACAACAAGTGATATAACAACATCAAATACAAACATGAAAGCCTATGTTGACGCAGAAGTCAACACATTAATAGGTGGTGCAAATGTAAACTTAGACAGTTTAGCCGAAGTGGCAAATGCATTAGCAAACAGTAATACAGAATTAAGCACAGTAGCATTTACTGGTGTATATTCAGATATAACAAGCAGACCAACTTTAACATTAAATTCAAGTAATTTAACATTAGACGGAACAACAGTAGATTTATCAGGGGTAGGCGCAACAGGACCTCAAGGCCCACAAGGAAATGTAGGTAATACAGGTGCCACAGGTAATGGTATAACAGGTGCAACTATTAGTGGTGCAGGTAATTTATCACTAACATACAGTAACACATCTACTCAAGACTTAGGTAATATTCAAGGTGGTGTTGGACCACAAGGAATACAGGGTATTCAAGGACCAGCAGGTAACGACGGTGCAGACGGTTCCGGCGATGCAGACCAAACATTAAGTGTCTCAGGTAATGTAATTACAATTAGTGGTAATAACGATACTGTTGATTTAACAACCATGTTGGCGCCATATAGTAAAACAGATACTGACGCTCAAGATTTAACCTTAGCAGGTAATGTAATCAGTTTAACAGGACAATCAGGTAATGTTGACTTAACAAGTTTATTAGTATCAGGTAATTATAATGATGCCGCAGTAGACACACACCTTAACCAAAGTAACCCAACTTCAGGATATGTATTAAGTTGGAATGGTTCAGATTATGCCTGGGTGGCACAATCAGGTGGAGGCGCTTCTGCATTAAACGATTTAACAGATGTATCAGCATCTAGTCCAAGCAGTGGTCAAGTCCTTAAATGGAATGGTAGTGCATGGGCACCAGCGGCAGATTTAAACTCCGGTGGCGGAGGTGGTGGAGCCACAGTACAAAGATTTAAATTAAGTTACAACTCTAGTGGTCAATTAGCATCAACATCTGATAAAACCAGTTTAATAGATAGCATTAGTATAGATAGTGCAAGTGGTGGTGATGTAACTGTAAACTTTGACAGTTCAATAAATTATCCACCAGCAAGTATTATGATGTATGGTTACGATTATACAAATAACAAATATTTGGTAGTGCCATTAGAAACAACAATGGGATTAAGAGAATTAGCAGGAGGAGGCTCCAGTGGCTCACCTACATTGTTTAATGGCTCATCATCAATAGCACTAAAACTGAGATTGAGAGAGGCGGAAACAGGTGCAAGTAGAAGTTTTGGAACAACCACTCACGCATGGATTGAATTCGTTGTTTACGAATAAGGAGTGTAGTTAATGGCTTTAACTAACTTCAAATCCTCACAAATAGTACTTAACGTACCTAATAAAGTTCTAGGTACTAGTATTTCAGCAGTAACAGGAAACGCATATTGGCCACATCAAAATGGCACAGGCGATCAATGGTACGAAGGCGCCGGCGCAACTAAAAAATATTACAGATGGGAAATTACATTTAGTGTTACAGCACAGTCACATGGTTCTCACTTAACAAGAGACGACAATACTTATAATGGTTTAGATGTTGTTGTTGGCGATTGGATAGCAACAGCAACTACAGGACTATGTTGGAAAATACATTCTATTACATCAAAAACAGTAAATAGTGTAACGTGTATAGTAGAGGACTGGTTACGTTATAATACATTTAGAGCAAGTACAGGTAATGGTGCTCCTACATCAGGATCAGCAGTTGTATTTTCGCTTAACGAAAAAGGTGTACCAATGTTAGACCCTCTGCCTACAACGGCGGCGGCACAATTTTATCCAACAGTAGCAAGTAGATTTGAATATTTGAACCCACAACAAAATTATGTACTAGAGCAAACATCACATGGATTAGGTAAAGGAGATATTGTTGCTGTAAGTAGTGCAGGTTTTACAAAGGCAAATACAGCCACAATGGCAAAAATGTTAGGTGTTGTAACTGAAGCAGGCCCAGGACCTGATCAGTTTATGATTATGCCTAACAACCAGATTATAGATTTTGAGCCTAGCATTCCTGGATCACAAGGCGATTATATTTACGTCAGCAGTAGCGGTTCATTTACAACTAGCGATACAGGTAAAATTGCTTTCTTAAAAGTACAAGATGCTATACCCACAGTATTAACAGGAAACATTGATGGTCCTGAAATACCAGACTCTCATACTATATTATTAAACGCACAATCTATTACCTTTAATGGTAGTGGTAGTAACTTAAATGTATCGCAAGTTGCCA
>Ga0181389_1000103_pt1 | contig 30483 bp, 40 predicted proteins | sample 12SPOviralmetaG_FD_130121 | JGI IMG/M metagenome (GOLD analysis project Ga0181389, IMG submission 130121) | Marine viral communities from the oligotrophic San Pedro Time Series (SPOT) site, San Pedro Channel, CA, USA - 12 SPOT_SRF_2010-06-29 | ecosystem: Environmental > Aquatic > Marine > Strait...
GACCCCGTAGCTCAGGATCGATTGAATGATGGGGAAGAAGAGTTTTATCCAGAAGGGTGGGTAAAGAATACGGCTACGGGAGTAGTTACTACCGCAAGTGGTAACGAAATGACTGCCGAGCAGTATGAACAGTTCAAGGCGGCGGTAAGGACAAGGCAAGACTCTGATAATGATACAACACAAGGTCTTACTAGGACAGAATTTACAGAACAGGAGCTAAAATCCTTAGAGAATGCTATCTTATCAGGAGCAGATTATGAAGTCACTAGTGGTGAAAAAGGCTCTGGTATAATAATTAATGGTGAACGGTATGGACTTCTTCCTCCTGCTAATACTAATACTCCTGATCCTGATTACATACCTTCCATTTATGGAGATGGTGGTGATTCACCTTTGGCTGGCATAACTTTGGGTAATGAACAGCTAGGTAAAGATTTTGAGCGAATAGAAGCGGAAGCAGATCGGGCAGGAATTGCAGATGGGGGAGATTCAGGGGAAGGCTCAAAAATCGCAGATTGGTTTAAATCAGCTGGTATTGAAATACCTGAGAGTGCTATAAAAAAGGAGGGAATCGAAGTCTCAAACAGTGAGGCCAAGGCTTTGTATAAAGCATCCATGTCTGATGCACTGCTTACTTACAAGCAATTTGTTGATGATCTTGCAGAGTTTGGAAGGATAGAGGATTATCTTAACCAAGTTAAGCTTGGTACATCAGGTGATGAAATGGCATTAATTGATCCATTGAGGCAAAAGCTTCAATTAGCTTCATTAATGGGTACAGAATTACTTTTAGTTTCCGATGAAACTTACGAAAAAACACTAGCTTCTGATCCAGAATACGCTAAGAACACCTTTATATCGGAGACTGAACTTAGTAGGTATACTATGTCTGATGGTTCTACGGATATATTGCCTCGCCTGACAGGGCCAGAATACATCTACGATGAGGATGGCAAGCTAACTAAAGTTATACCAGCATCGGCTGCGGTCAGCCCAATTATGCTTCCCCCCTCAGCAGTTTCTACTTCTGACGACTTAGGAGATACGGCAAGCTACTATGAGGATTTTACAAATCCTGTAGATTCACAAGGAAACCCACGGTTTATATTTAGGAAATTAACTAAAAAAGATGTAGCTAAAGGTGGTAAGTATGAAGGTGTAATAAATCCTAAGACTGGAGAGCTGTACTCTTATGATGACTCGCTTAAGCCGAGCGAACAGGAAGAAACTGATACGTTCACCAAAAACCCCTTGTACATAGGAATAGATGCAAATGATCCAATGTATATGGAGGACTATGATCCTAATTCAACACCTGACTATATGGATTATATCTATCCTCAAGGTGTTAATGCGACCTCTCTGAGTACTTACAAGGGGAATGAGGACTGGACAAGTGGGATGAGGAATAATTATGGCAGGGACGGTAGGTTTCAAGATACCACTCAGGAAAGATGGAATAGATTTTACCGCTCACTACCAGTATCTAATTATAGTGATTATGGTGAGCCTGCTGCATTTACAAGAATGGGAAATGCAGTATCCCCAGCAATGGATCGTTTAGGTGATCCCTTAAGTTTTGTGGGTGATGTGGCGGGTGCTGGTATTGATTACTTGGCTAAACCATTTAACTGGATGAGCGAGAAATTTCCTAAAACACTTGGTCAAGTTCCTGCAAAAATAGGTGCTGGATTAGAGATGATTGGAGATTCCGTCTCAGCGGCTGGTCAACGAGCAGATGATGCAGTTGGAGATGATCTGGTTGATTTTGTGTTTCAGGATGTGCCTCAAGTTGGTCGTGGTATTTATCAGGGAGTAACAAGAAATCCTGCTGCTATGGAAAATATCAAGCAGGGCTCCAGAGGAGTACTTGAAGATGTAATAGGAGTTGGGGCATTACCGTTGAACCTTGCACTCGGTACAGCAGGCGGCGCGGCATTAATTGCTGGCGGTGCTGGGCTTGATTCACTTGGTAAAGATGGGGCTTCGTCCTCAAGCAGTTCTTCAACTTCAAATATCTCTGATGATGATACCACCAGTATTACGATTAATAATAACGCTCCAGCTCCTGTGGCAGGCAGACCTGAGATCAAATCTGTTGCAGGGAATAGTTATAACGCTGGTGATAATGCTTACGGTACGCCAAGTGGAGATTCAGAATCTAATTCTCTATTCGGTGGATTAGGTAGTCGTGGTTCTGGACAGTACTTTAAAAATGGAATTAACTTAAATAGCCCAGACGGTAGGGCAGCGTATGAATCAACTTACGGATCAGCAGCTTTGAATGATGCACTGGAAGAAGTTGGGTTAGGACACCTTGCAGGATCAGGGGAAATTGAAGCAGATCAAGGCCCAGACCTCAGAGCATATGCAAAAGCGGTAGACTGGACACCCAGTACTCAAGAGGAAGCCCTAACAGGGGCAGAAGAACTTGCACTTGCAATTAAGAATGCGGAATCAGAAGACGAAAGTCAGTATGATTCAGCCTTTGCCTCTGTTGTATGAAGAGATTTAGAGAGTTTCACAAGGTACTGAAGCTTGAAAAAGCACCAATTAAGGCACTTTTTATAGGTTTTTTAAAGATTTTACCCTTTTTTATGTTCCGTAAGCGTAATGATCGCCTAGAATGGGCAAGAAGGTACAAGACTTGTCTAAGATGCCCTATATTTGATAAAGACCACAAAAGATGTCGTCCGTGGTCAGGATCGAGCCGTGGATGCGGATGTTATGTCCCATTTAGCAATATAATCTACGAAGAATGCTGGGGAAGGACTAAATATGGCAATGCTATTGGTTGGTCAGCCTATGATGAAGAGTCTTGGCTTCGCAAATGAAGATTGCCCCACCTAGCTACAAGCGGGAATTTATATCAACTCCTGATGAGTCAGGATTTGGTTACTTAATTAGGTTTAGGCATGAAGCTTTTGGTGAAAGTCCTATTGGAGCAAGATTAAGTAAGGGAAACTTGCCGACCTTAGACCGACACGCTGGCACTCAAGAAGAAGCGGATGTACTTTGTAGCAAATGGAACGAATGGCTAAACAACGACAAGGACTCCATACACACGTATTCTGCTCGCCCGAAACAAAGATTATCGCGCGATCAACGTCGGAAAAGCTGGATTGGATAAAATTCTTTTTCTTTTACGAGATCGGGGACGAGTATGTCATGGGTGCTATGCCAGACCTAGAAGACTATTGGGATATTACCAATATTGAAAAATTATGAAAAGAACTCCTCTCAAGCGAAAAACGCCAATGAAGAGAATATCAAAAGCAAGACAAGAAGCCTCGAAGATATACTCAGAACTGCGAAAGAAATTCCTACAGGAATTGCCCTCATGCGAGGTCTGTACAAAAGCAAAAAGCACAGATGTTCATCACAAAAAAGGAAGAGGTAAATTCTACTTAGATGTAGAGAGCTGGCTAAGCGTGTGCCGACGATGCCATGATCGGATTCATGCGAGTCCGATTTGGGCTCGAAAAAATGGGTACTTAGAGGATCGTTAAAAGCAGGCAAGTCATAACTCTTTATCTTGAGCACTATGCAAATCAAGTTTTTGGAGTTCTTTCTCAGCTTCGTGAATTCTTCTTCTATTGTCTTCACCTATCTGCAATAACAGTCCTAGCCATTCTTTTAAACGAGCAACACGATCTTGAGGAGTTTCGGGCTCCACCGTGTCGTGCCAATGGGTTGCTATATTCATGGTCTATGGATTGATAACCAAATATACCAAAAAATTTTTTATTTATCAAGTTATTTAGGTAACAATAGGTGGTGTTTTAAGACTTAACTTGTTTAATGGAACGAAGTAGGCGGGCTTTCCGTAGTTGCCGAAGTCCTTCTTGTAGTGATCGTATTTTGCCTCCTCAGAGCTTATCCAGCCGTTGTAGGTAAATCCGTCTAAGTTCCCGCTCATAGATACAACCGCCATGTCATTGTCATCGGCTCTGACTTTTAGTAATCCAGTATTGCTGAACCTTACCTCAATGTTCTTTCCTACATCAGCGACATGAAAGGTATTTTTTGTATTGGCAAAGTATACCCCAATCATCTTACAGAATGCCATTTCTGCACACGCTGCCAGTTGATGGTTCAGGAGCATTTGCCCCGCATACTTTTCGGGGAATCTTGATTTGCGTTTATTGACTACAGAATCTGCATGACGCATTAAACCAGTCATGCATCCGCAAACAATTTCCTGTTCACTCAGAGTTACTTTCATCCTTTAGATTCTGAAACTTTTTCTTTAGCTCCTCCTCCATCTCAGCGACTGCTGACTGAGCAAACGGCTTTAATGTGGGTAAAGTTAGATGATACAGGCCGCCTGCTTCTTTGGGATTAAACCATGTTGTTTTTGCCCACTTGCCGAACTGTTCAAGAATATTTTCTATATATAGTCTAGGCTGAGTACATAATGACATTTGTTGTGTCTTTGTCCCTGATACATATCCATTAATAAATGCAACTTTAACAAGTGCTTTTAAGAGCATTACATTTTCAGTTTTGTCTGGCTCGTGTAACTTGTCAAACTCTTGAAAATCTTGATCTGCATACAGTAAGTCTCGTTCTGTTAGTGGATATTTTATTTCAAAATCTTTCATAATATTTTAAACATCAAAAAGGTGAAAATCATAGCGATAACTAAGAATATAAAAAGCTCTGTCATTTTAGCCCTTTCTCGATAGAGCAAAGGTAAAACCATAAATCTATGACTTCTTCTTTAGCGTTTTTAATTCTGTCTCTGACGGACATTATACAGATACCTTTTGTGCCATCAGGGTTATGCTCCTCGATGCCTGATAAAAACTTCTCAACCGCTTTATCTGTAAACTCTGATAATGCCTCATCCATCAAATTTTTATCTGATATTTGTGTGCCTTTCATATTATACCCTCCGCTTTAAGTATACCTCTTATTATTCTGCTCGCAGACTTTTTCTTTTCCCGTGCGTGTGCGAGTAATGCGGTTTTTTGTTTTGGTGTAATGGAGATTGATAACTGCGATGAGCGGGGCAATTTTTCCCCTTCGCAGAAATCAGGACTCCTGTACTTTTTCAAGTTTGTAGATGTTGTCATTATAATTTTCTCCCTGCCAGATGTAAATGGGTGTCATTTCGCCGATATATGCGGTTCCGATATTATGATCAAAATATTCAATAGATTGCTCCATTGTGAGTCCGTCTCGTGTCATCATCAGTTCGATCATTCGCTCTATAGAATAAACAGCTTTACCATCCTTGTAGTCCTTCCCGATGATACAGGTGTCATATCCATCCACTATCTGCACTCCTTCATCAAATTCCCACTCGTCCAATTCGTTCATATAAATATCTAGGTTACATTTCTGCACCTATAAAGTTGAAGCTCAGCCAGATAATTTTGAGCTTTCTGCTTTGAAGAAAACTCTGCGACATTAATGCCTCCTGAATTAACAAGATACCAGCGTCCGTTAAAAAAATTTATAGTATGTATGTTCATGTGGTGGTGATATTATATCCTCCTCGTCATATAGTTTAGCGAGTACTAGATAGTACTCATTGCATTCTTGTTCTACTTCTTCTTGATCAGATTCTTCACTGCTTTCAGATGCCGACATTGCTTTAATGGTTTAATTCCTTTCTTAAGTTTCGGGCCAATCATGTATTGAAAATACTCGCAAGAGCACTCTCCGTATCCGTCGTACTCGTCCAAGTCTACTAACTGGACAAGCATTGGGTTGGAGAGGCTCTTGACGAGATATCTGTTTGCCTCGAAGTGTTCTATTTGCATTTCTTAAATCTTCGCCAATGATCTTTATTAGGTTCCTTACGGGGTACTCCTGTGCCAATTCTCACAAGCTTACCATTTACCCTATAGAATCCAGCAATCTGATCTTTTTTCCAAAAACGATCATATGCATCAGCGACTTCTTTTTGAAATACTCCATTAGAGGTCAAATCGGTCAGCCATTCATTCAGTTCCGTCTGACTTTGCGAGCTGTTGTTTAAGTTCAATGTTTTCCAGCTTAAGGTTAAGCTTTTCAATTTCAGAACTCATGTTACGCAGTCTGTCTATGATTTGCTGTACGATTCCGACTCCTGCTGCTCCTTTTTCCACGGCCTCAATCCGCTCTTCCAGTGTCAGTTCTTTTTCCACTTCTTCTTCTTCGCTCATATTGCATCCTCCTTTTTAGTTCCAGAACCAGCAGGCCAAGTTGCAGTAAAAGGTATCAATCGATACTTTTCCTTTCTTCTCTTTTTGCCGTTCTCATCTTCCCATGCGTATTGAGAGACCTCAGCTTCCAGATAAATCCCAGCGCCCTTAGAAAAGTTTTTAAGAATAAACTCTCCTGCTTTTTGCCATGCATCGATTTCAAAGTAAGCGGGCGTTTCATTCCCGTCTTTGTCCCGAACATTATGTGCTACTGAGAACTGTACTAAGCTCTCGACTTTTTCGTTTTGCTCTGGGTCTTTTGTCAAGTGTCCCATAAGCGTTAGTTTTGCTACTGTTGCCATATCTTATCTATTAGTGATTGTTAACATAAAGTTGTTGGTGGTCTAAAGGAGGACTTCGCACCATCGAATACTAAATCAATATCCTTATTGGTGGGGCCATTTCGTTGTTTTCCTATACTGAGAATTACATTGTTCGAGGTCGTTTCTTTCTTCCAAATAAATAAAACCAAATCCGCATCCTGTTCTAATCCTCCCGATTCTTTAAGATCAGACAATTTTGGTCTTCTACCATCCTCGTCCGCCCGTCGTGCAAGTTGCCCCAAGAGAATGATAGGAATGCCAAGCTCTTTTGATAGAACTTTGAACTGCCGTGAAGCGTAACTTACTCGGTTGTAATTTGTTTCATCTTCTTTACCCGCCTCAGAGTTAATGATCTGAACATAATCCACGATCATCATATCAAGTCCTTTTCTTGCCAGCTTCCTCGCCCTCGCTCTAATTTGAGAGAATGTTAATCCTGCTTCATCATCAAACCACAAGGTTTCCTCACGCTTGCTTTTATCTAAGAAATTAATTGATTCCTGCCATCTTTTCTTCTGGCTTTCAGATGCTGTATTATCCTCAATTGGAAAAACTGCCACATCCGCAAGGTTGCATTGCATTCGAGTAATTAAATCTTCGGCTTCCATTTCCAAGTTAACGAAATAAAGCTTCTTATTCTCCCGCAGGCAGGAAACTGCACACTCTACTGCAAAGGCAGTTTTCCCCATTCCCGTCCTTGCGGCTACCACATTGTTGCCTTTCTTGAATCCCTTTGTGTACATATCTAGCTTTCTAATTCCAGAAGGGATTCCCTGTAATCCATCGCCTAGATTTTGGCGTTCAATTAAATTCTTTTCTGCACTAGCGAGAACCTCAGTTCCCGTTCTGACGGATGACATTTGTTCCTGAGCTAATTTTGTAAGCTCCTTGTCTGTTTCTGATAAAATAACGCTTGAATCTACCCCATCGTTGAGATCATCAAGCGTCTTAAGAGTCATCTTGCGAATTTGTTTTTTCTTGTAGGTCTCTTTGAGTTCCCTAAGAAAAGTGCGAAACCCAACACTTGTGTCAACGGATGCAAAAACTTCCTGCACTTCATTCCACTGATCGTTAAGATCAGTCATTACCGCAATGTCGATACACTCGTCATCTTGGTTTTTTACCGCTGACTTCCATATCATTTGATGAAGTGGCTCGCTGAACCATTCCTCGGTTACCTTATTGGCAATTGCCTCAACTAATTTGTTATTGTCAACTCCAACTGAAGCAAGAAATCCTCTCTCTGCCTCAATATTAGATGTTTTGTCTATACTCATCGATGTAGTAATCATCTATTTCTCCTATATTCTCTGCGTGTTTGTATTTCTCAAAGACTTGAGGACGCTCTGCGTGAAACCACTGCAAGACATCCTTTAGTTCAAGTCCTTCCGATCCTTTTAAAATTATTTCAACTGGTCTCCACTCAGGCTGTCTATTTAGCCATGTGGTTAATGCACAGCCCCACATTTTTAATGGTTTATTTCCACCCTGCTTCCATCCATTCGCCTGATAATGGTCGAAGAATATTTTAGCTTTTGGTGCAACGGGCTCCGCCACTTTGCCCTTAAAGAATTTAATTACCTCATTTAAATCTTTAGCTCTTGGCCCCTCGCCTAATTCTTTTTTATTCGTTTTTGCTTTTACCGCTGTTTTCTTTGGGGCGATTGGTTTAATGTCCAAACGGTAATTTGCAAAAGCTGAAAGTAAAACTGATTGTAAAGAGGGCAGGGAGGATTCTTCCTGAAGCTGCTCCAAGCGACTCATCGTTGCGTCGTTAAACTGTATCGTAATCCGATGCATTACCACTTACTCAAAAGTCCCTCGGTTTCTAGCGGTTCCATTTTTACTCTAATGCCCGCAATACTTGAGCGGTATTTTCTAGCGACAAGAAACACCACCTGTGAGTCGTCATTCCAGAATCTAAGTTTGCCCATAGTGTCCTGAAACATTTTTATTAAATTATCTAGGTCAGGCTTGCGGTCGTGAAACACTTCCCCCATCGCAACAATTGCTTTTTTCTCAGACTTTAAAAATGGTAACCTGTAATCAATCTCCAGCTTAATACTTCCCTGCATAGGGCTGTTAGGCTGAAAAGGCATTAGTAGACTAATGAAATCCTGCTCCTGCTTTTTCCCTTTTGAAGTTTTGTAGGAAAATGGCTTCCCATCTTTTTTGACTCCCACTCGATTCGCCGACTGAGCGGTTGATCGTGGGGGGTTGCAGTTTATGAAAAATTCAATCATGCCTTAACAACCGACTGAGCTTTTGGTTTTTGCTTAATAGCTGACTCCAGACGCAACCGTAAATCCTTCTTCGCTTTTGCTACAGGCATGGCGGTGATTTTGGCCCAGACTTTGATGAGCTCGGCTTCTTTGAGACTGCAACATTTAAGAAATTCATCGACCGAAAGGTTAGCGTCAAACATCTTCTTTGCAGCTTCAGGCACATTGAAAGTAGTAATATTACCACTCTTGCGAAGCTTGTAATCAGGGACATCAATGCCCTTTTCCAGCCTGTCTTTAGTGAGTTTCTTAACTGCCTTGAACCATTGCTCCAAAGTAGGAACCATAGCCATTTTTTCACTAAGTTCGTCGTTTCCAACATTATCCATTTCAATTTCTCCCGTATTTTTTTTAACCCATTCATATGCTTCAGGGCAGTGTGCTAAAGCTTTGCACCACTTGCAGTGAATCCCTGCTTTTCGCTCTGCCCCCTCTTGTTGTATTTCCCTTGATAACTGAACTAGTCTTGCCCTAAGAGCAGGAAGGTTATCGCCGTCAATTATTGCTGTTGTCCACTGATCCAACATCGGCTGAGCCAATGCTATAAAAATTGTTTTTAATTTTGGGTACTCGTCCTTGAGAAGGACACTATATGTCTGCAACTGCCTGTTTTGATCGGCAGGCTTGTAGTACCCGCTGAAGAATTTATAGTCTATTATAACTGCAAACTCCTCATTTTCACTCACCTCAAAGTAATCAATTTCACCAGAGAAATAAGCCTCATCGCCGTCCTTGCACCAAAGTCGTACTTCTCTAGATATCTTGGTTACACTTGGGCAGATTTTTTTAAATTCTTCTAGGATTAAAGCTCGTTGCTCCCGTGCTTTATAAACTAAATAGTTTAATTCATCTGGAACCTCATCTATATCGGTTTCCTCAGCCATGTGCTCATGTGCAATCGTGCCAAGGTTGGCTTCCTCTGTCTCTCGTTCTTCGAAGTTTTGTTCTGCAAGGAACCTACCCTTGCATTCGAACAACTCTCCTAGCGATGAGCCAGAGGGAAGCCTTTTACCATTGTATGACCTTTTATCCGCTTGTTCCATTATCCCATTCCAACTCAGCCGTCTGAGCAATAGCACCCGCTTCAATTGATTTCTGAGCTTTAATTGCTTCCTGCCAATATGGCTTTGTCGCAATACCCGCCAAGGTATCCAGCTCGTCCAAACTTAATTCTTCCAAAGTCCTGCCACTTAATCCTTTTTTCCTCAAAGTGGCGTTGTCAGGGATCATATCCCATTTACTTTCCTCGCCATGTTTTCCAATACGCTTCTTAGTTTCCTTAGGCTCAGGTTTAGTCTCTCGGATTGTCTGCATGAATTCTTCTGCATCCGAATCGACTGCGGGAACCCCCGCCACCGCCTGTAAAGCATATCTCCGACAGTATGTTATCACACTACCCGCAGACTGGGGGTCAGCCTTAGGGACATTCATGGTGAATTCATTTGAAACAAATTGACCACTTGAATGAAATATAACCGTCTCTACCCCAATTCTATTTTCTGAGGTAATAGGAAACTGAGAATAGCTTAAACCGTTGTTTGCAAAGGAAGGCTTAATTACCTTTATGATCGAGCTAAGGTCAGCGTATTTATTTTTGAAAAATGTATTCGCTTCACCCTTAACAGCTCCACCCATTTCCGCCTGTGCTTTATTCAAAGCTGTTGTTAATTTTTCTATGTTCTCGGATTTTTTCATACTTCCTCCATTTTGGCGAGTTCCTCAACCTCGGTAATTAGCACTCGTGTGTTTCTGGAAAATTTAGGTTTATATGCCTTCAATAATCCTTTTTTTATGAGGTGCTTAACATTTCTAAATGATTTTAGCCCAAGTGCTTTCGCCGCATCCGATAGACTAATCGTTTGTTTGATATCCACTTTTTCTACATCCATGCCACCAGACAATAGTAATGCACACAAGAGTCAATATCTAAATACAACAAAATGCAAAAATAAATTGTGTCTTGTTATCTAAAATGGTTAAAAGTGATAAAAAAGTATTGACAATATTAAGAAATTAACAATTTTTGTATTATATTTTTTTAATTAATAACCTCCGACAGCAGAAAGTAATGAACGATAAAATTCTTCCAAACTCTAAAATCTCCCCCCATAAAATTTCCGTTGAACTTGATTCTGTAAGTCACGAAATAGAATTTGATCAGAAAATAAAAAATGTTAAATTTGCTGGAGCCATTAATATTTGGCGGCGGTGTTCTATCGGTTTTGCTATTGGAGCTGTTTTTGGAGCTGTTTTTGGAGCTGTTATTTTCCTTAAAAATATAAATTATAATCTTTCCAATGAAAAAAAAATTAGGATGCTTGAGTCAACGAACCGCATTTACGCTCAAAAGCTGAGCGTAGAAGGGTGGCATTGGTTTGACGGGAATTGGAAAAAACATAAAAAGTAAAATAGAAATATAAAAAATGAAATCTAATACAACTGAAAAAGCCATCGGGTTAAGAGTTAACACTGATCTTTACAATGACATTACTAGTCTTTGTGAAAACCTCGATGGAATGCCAATAAATACCTTTGCCCTGAGGTCAGTTGAATGTGCAATCGAAATGTTGAAATCCCCAAACCCGACATTGCCTAAATGGATAGCCGTTCAAAGATTCGCCTTGAATTACAAAGATGAAAGTAATTCAAAACTCTAATATATATATTATTATATTATATTATTCGTAAGAATAATCCGCGCGCTGGTGCGCATAACACGGGCGCGCGTAGGGTGATCTGACTCATACTACAATCATACTTCTGTTACTCTAGACTCATATTGGAGGCGCAGGAGTTTGGATATTTTGCTAATTTGAACTGAATATTCTCAGTAATTAGGGAATTATTCTAAAATAGTTTTCTGCTTCATTTTTACTAATTCCCGTATCTAAATAATGAGCATTGAACACACTTTCATTGCTGTGTCCCATTAGCCTCATAGCCCAAGGTTTTCCACCAAACCAATATCCGTAGCTTCCAAAGCTGTGCCTCGCTCCGTCGTGAGGGAAGACGATCCCGCATTTAACGCAGGCTTTTTTTCTGTGCTTATGGAAAACTCGATATCGGTTGATCGGCCCCTTGTCTCCCATCGACTTACTTTTATATTTTTTAATCCACGCCCACAAGTTAGGCGGTAGATCAGTTAATTTCCTGACTTTTCTAGTTTTAGCTGAAATTCCTTCGATGATAATTAAATTTTTATCAGGGTAAACTAATTCCCATTTAATTCGTGGAACCTCATATGGACGGATGCCAGCGAATAGCATTAATGCCATAGCCACCTTGTAGCTGTCAGGGATTGCTTCCATAAGCTCCTTTGCTTCCGCAACGGTTAAAGTCTCAACTAATTTTTCATCTTCGAGCTTATGTTCCCACTTTACTTTGTAAAAGTGGGTAGGCGTAAGATCATTTTCGTGACACCAGTTCAGAAACCCTCCGACTTCAGAGCGGGTAGTCATTCTGGTAGATTCTTTATTCTTTGATAAAATATAATCTTTTAAGACCTGACGGCTAATATTCGATAGACGAGGCAGTCCAATTGTACGACAATGTTTTACAAAGTGAGTACATTTAACTCTCCTTGATGTTATGGTTTCTTCTCTAGCACCACGATTAGTAAGATTAGCTAAATGCTTCGATAAAGCTGTGGAGAGCAATATGTGTTCCGCCGAAGAGGATTCATCCGTTCCTTCAAGCATATATTGGTATAATTCATTCTTGTAAGCATATGCTTCGGTACGAGTTTTAAAATATTTTCGTTTTCTTTTACCGATATTTGTTTCAACGCACCAAGAATGTTTCCCTAAAGCTCTTTTTTTTTGGTCGATATACGGTGCTCGAATCATAATCTTGGTGACAAAACGGGTGACAGAATTTACGAAAAACCCCTCTGGTGACAAACGGGTGACAGATTTTACGCATAACTAATTTACATCTGTCAACACTTTTAAACACTCTCAATCCCATACTAGGAGTGGTGATTAGTGTTCCACGGGTGGTGGCGAAACCCAGAATCGAACTGGGGACACAAGGATTTTCAGTCCTCTTATTATGTCACATTAATACTGAGGTTCAGAGCCTTGGTGACATATGGTGACATTATTTTCTTGCATAACCAAATCACGGCATTCATAATCAATTAGTGGAAGCGATGAACGGAAAAGATATTCAGAAGTATTTAAAGCCAAGACTAGAGGAGATGTTTGACGGGTATGTCTTACTTGGATTCAGGGCAAACAGCGGGAAACCTTTGGTTATAGGCCATGCCCCGCATGAGCTGTTGAAACCCAAGGAGTCAGCTACGATTAAAGAGTCTACCTTAGAGTTACATAGGATCGTAAAGAATAACGAAAAAAATGCGAAAGATTAGGAAGGGTTGGGAGATATTTGATTTTTTCCCGCCCATATTCGTGAGACTTTTAGCGAGAGAGAAAGTGGGTAAGTCAAGTGTGCGTGTCTTGACAGATCAAGAAATAGCAATTCGAGGTGAAATTCCGATTGAAATAGTGGAGCATTTGTCGGGTCTACATAATTGGAGCACGGTCAATCTTTCTCATGCTCGAAGTTTTTGCAAAGGTTGCAATCTTGATATTTTTGACTGGAAGGTCAGGAACGCAGCCTATGCGTTGGCTAATAGTGGAAGCTTCGCTTATCTTAAGTGCAGTCCTGAGTGGCAAACTAAGTATATTCCTTTATTAAAAAAGTTTTTTCATGCCCAGAAGACGGACATTCTCAACGGAGCAAGTTAGTGCTTTAATGACCAAGCATAACGGTGATTATGCGAAAGTCGGAGAAGAGCTAGGGATCACAGCCGATCAGGTGCGTCGAAGAATTTACAGAGACCCTCGTTTGAAAGCGGTATGGGTGACGGCAGGGAACCAAGGCCATAAACTAAGTGAGACGGAACTTATGGTCAGGGATGAGACCATTGAGCCCCCTGCTGGTGAATTTTTAAAAGCTTTAGAGAAGAACGGTAAAGAGGCTTTTATGAATGACATCGAGACGATGTTGCATAATCCTGCGAATGCAGAGAAGCTTCAAATATTCAAGGAGTTCGATGACTCTGTTGGGCAATATATGGGTGAAGGCTTAAAGCTGACGCAGAAGATGGGGATCAGACAAAATGTATCTTTATTTGAAATGTCTGAGAAGTTGTCGGATGATATACATGGCGGAGCTTTGGATGCTGAGGAGGAAATATTAAAAATGCGTCTTTATATGCAAGCAACAGAACAGCAGGGAAAATTTTATGACAGAATTCTGCACGGGCTAGATTTAATGTTAAAGATGACAGAGCGCGAGAAGGGTGATAAAAAGCGAAAAGCAGGATTTAGACCTCTAAAAGAAAAGGACGATGGCGAAAATCAGGAAGATTGATGCCGATACAATCTTAAAGAAGCTCGATGAGTCTAAGGAGGCAAAGGGCGAGCTTGAGACTTGGCATCCAAAGCTATCTGGTAGTCAGCTAGAATTATTTAATTCAACTGCAAATTACATTTTAGCTTACGGAGAAAGAGCGTCAGGAAAAACATTTGTATTGGGCGGACATAAATTAGTTCGTCACGCCTACGAGTCGTTTAATGGGCTGTGTTTAATTATTGTCGGAGTAAAGGCACAGGCAACTCAAGGTGGAGTGTGGCACAAATTGCAGACAGAAATTTTACCAGAGTGGCAAGAAGGTTTAGGAATCGGTTATACTGATGAGAAGTTAGATTTGCAGAAGCAGCCATTTATAGATGTTGAGAATAGGTATGGAGGTTGGTCAAGAATTTCACTTTTGTCAGCACCGTTTGGTAATATTCTTACAGATCGAATAAAAGGATATGAACCGAGCTATGTTTTTATTGATGAGTTAACTAATTTGGATTCTACTGCTTACTTCGATGCAATTGTTCAGCAGTTGGGCAGAAGGCAAGGAATTGACGGATGCCAACAGTATACCGCTGCCTGCAATCCTGCTGGCCCAAGTCATTGGGTATACAAAAGATTTTTTGAAGTACCTTTAAAGTCAGGTGAATGGAATACTGATTATCATGTGGTTCATGTCAAAATTCAGGAAAATGTTAAGAATTTACCAAAAGGTTACTATGATCGGGTTATGGAGGCAGTTGCCAACGATCCAATAGAAGCACAAAGAATGCTTGAGGGTAAATGGATTGATAGACCGTCAGGCGACGCTTTATTCGGCCCGTACTTCGATAAAAACATTCATGTAGTGGGAAAGCCAGCGATTAAAGAAGGTGGGGCTACGCAAGCAATATGCCCAATCAAGGACTTTCCTGTTGTTATTGGTTATGATGCGGGCTCAGTTAATAATGCTTTTATCTTTATGCAATGCTTGGTTGGAGCCAAGAAGAGCATTTGGATAGTTTTTGATGAACTTGTTTTAATAAATAAAAAAGTTCCCTACACAAATATTGTTCCTCAGTTATATAGAAAAATGAAAAAGTGGAACGAGATCGTGGGGGAGAAATTAAACTGGGTTCACATTTCTGATAACTCTGCGTTTAATCAGTATAGAGCGAAAACAGGAAGTTATGACTGGAAGGACTTTGAGGATATATCTAAAGCTAAATGTGACCACTTTGATTTAGAACCAATTAAAATGAAAGCGGCTCCTAAATTTTCTGGCTCTGTTGAATCAAGAGTTAGAATCCTCATGGCAAAGCTAATGCAGGAAGAAATTCTTATCTCGGCAAACTGCATAGAAGTTATTAAATTTTTGAATAACATTGTTACCGAAAGGCCAAAGGATGGAAAGTATGACCCTTCTCTTGAGATGAAACCAAGGCGTTCGGTGTACTTACACGCTTTTGATGCCTTGTCTTATGTGTTAATTTATTTTGATGCCCGACTAGGTGCGCCTTCCCCTCGTACTAGTAGAAGTTCATTAATTGAAATTAATGCTTGATCTTTGATTCCCAAATATCTAGGTTACAGTTATGGCAAGTATAAGTATAACTGGAGAAATTACGGAAAAAAACCTTTTTGCTTTACCAGACCTCAGCGCTGATGATGTAGTAAAAATTACATTGATTGCTAAGGTGGGTAGCATTGTAAAGCCAGCAGACGAAAATGCTAGTAACACTTTAGATAGTGATGGCAATTCAGTCGAGAAGTTGGTTCTTGTTAACGACGGCTCAGCAGTTGAAGTTGAAGCTCAAACGGTAGAGCGTAAAGATAATAGAAATTTGTTTGTAAAATTGAGGGCTTACTAATGCAGGATGTAATACAAATGGGAATGGATGAAGAACTCTTGAGTGAATTTGAGGGAGCTTCCGCTGGAACAAAAATTAAACTTACCGTCATGGCTACAATTTCTGAAATTGATGACGAACGCCTGAGTGCAACAATTGATTCAATTGATGAGGGCGTTGAAATAATGTCAGAAGAAGAAGAGTTTGAGCCAGAGATGGGCATGGAGGAAGAAGAGCCTGAAGCATACGAGGAAAACGAGGACGAGGAGGAAGAACTCGCTTAGTGGTTCAACTCCTGCAAGTACTGCCATTGATTTACATTATGGCAGAATTAATTTAGTAAAAAGATGGAAGAGGGACAGGATAGAAAGATTGTGCGGTTACTTGAAATTATCGCAGAACGAATTGGCAAGCTTGATGGCAGTTCCTCATGCAACCTTCCAAAAGTATACGGTGGCTGGACGCTTCCCACCTCCAGTTTGCCTTCTCCTTACGATAATGGAGGGAAAGTACTTAAATGGTATAGCCCCAGATGTAATTCCAAACGTTTTTGACTTCAATGGTTGATCTAGAAATACTTAAAGAGACAGGCACTACGCAAAAAAGATTGCGAGAAGTTTTTACAGCAAAAGATGGAGATGATTTAGTCATTCGTGAAAGAATGCAAGACATGGTTCAATCTAGGATTCACGAGGGAATTCGTCATTCATGCAAGAATCATTCTCTTTACCTTGCTGTTGATTTAGCTTGGGACTCTCTGCCGATTAATAAATTCACCATACCGTTATTACAGTACGCACAGGGTAAGATTAACATCAAGACCTGTGCGGAAAAAATGGATAATATTGATCCAGAACTTAAGGATCAATTCGTGGATTATGATGACGAGGGTATTGTAAAAAATATTAACCTACAGGGCATATACGATGTAGCTGTAAACATAATTCGCTCCTACATTACTAGGCGGGTAGCCGCACAAGTTTCTAGATTCAGTAATTTGTTTCCATACTTTAAATATGCTCCTAGAGGCACGGATATTTCTTCTAAGATCAGAGCTGAGGTATTAAGTCAGCGTGTAGAGATTATGTCTGAACAGTTCAACTATAGGCATATTTTTTCTCAGTCGATAAGAAGTATGTTTATGTATGGTTTCTCTGTTCTTTTCCCCGCTGAGGCATGGACGAGGGAGGTGCAATGGAGGAAAAGTGATGATGGCGAAAAAGAGTCGTTTGTCGAGAAAGAGGGGGTTTCTTTTGTGGAGCCTCACCCAACTAGAGTTATATATGATAACTCAAAGCCACTTTCAGGTATTAATACAAATCAGGGGCCGAGTTGGATTGGTTACTGGGATATCGTTAGATATTCTTCAGTCAAAGATAATCCTCAATTTTGGAACATCTCTGAAATAACTTATACGAATGCCTTGCAAGGAATAGTAAACGCCTACAGAGATTTCTTTGATAATTATTTTGATCCTACAATTATGTCTTTCCCTACACTAAGGGATGACTTTCCTTTTCAGAACGAAAGAACATCACATACTGGAATATACGCAGGGGAGGATGAGGACAAAGGAATGTTCCTTTCAAATGTGTTTATGAAAGTTAATCCTAAGGCAGAAGGTCTTGGTGGATATCCTTTTGATTGCTGGTTAAAATTAGTTGTAGCATCAGATGAAACGGTCATGTACGCAGAGTGGCTACCGTCTCTGCCAGCCGTCTACGGCGGAATTAACCAAAACGATGACCGTATGGCTAATTGCTCTATGGCTCACGACTTGATGCCTTATCAAGACCAAATGAATAATATCATTTACTCGATGCTTCATCACATGAAGGTCAGTATGTTTAAGATAATCTCTGTTGATCAGGATGCATTAGATGATGATGTTAAGGATTACTTAATGCAGAGCCTTTCTGAAGACACATTTTACGAAAAACCGAAAGCATTATTTTATTCTGGCTCAAGGATTGCGGACTTAGGAATAGATGCAAAAAACATAATTAATGTTGTCGATGTGAGCCAAGAGCTCGCTGGGGGAATTGGTCAGTCTTTAAATAGTCTATTTCAGTTACTCAATTTGGTTGAGCGATTGATGATTCTTTCGCCTCAAGAGTTAGGTCAAGCGGCGCAGAGAGAAATTTCCGCTACAGAAGTGCAAGAGATATCTAATTCCACTAATACAATTTACTCATTTATCTCTGAGGGGATTGATGAAATGCGATCAGCGGTAAAGAAAATGTTGTACGAACACTTAATCGCTTGTTCGACTACCGAGTTTAATGTTCCAGTAAAACAAAGATTTACAGCAAAAAGCATCAGGGATGCTGGTCTTGATATTGATGATACAAGTGACCAAGACGAAATACCGTCAGGTAGGAATATAATTGGAAACCCAGAAAGCCTTGTTCACGAATTTGTATTTTCAAGTAGAGACGGAGCGGAGCGTCAGCAAAATACACAGGCAGCACAGACTTTAGGTCAATTGTTTCAACAAGTGGTATCTTTGCCAGATATGGCTGGAGCCTTAGGCAAGGAAAGAATATTTAACATCTTAAATGAGATATTTAGGCTGTCAGGAGTTGGGCATGACTTAAACCTCGAAGTTGACGAAGCGGATGACCAAGCTGAATTGGAAATGGGCCAGCAAGCCTTCATTGATGATTTGAAGAAAAAGTGGCCACAGGTTGAGCAAGTACTGCAACAGCTTATGGCTCAAGCTCAGGGCGGAGCTCCGCAACAGGGCGGGCCTCAGGGAGCACCTCCTCCGCAGTCCCCCCAACCTCCGCAGGCTGGCCCCCAGCCACCTCCTGCTGCACCGCAGCCCCCAGCATAGTGGATGATTTAGATATGGATGATTTAGAAGCTAAAGTTGAACGGTGGCATATAGATCGAAATTTAATCAAGGGTTCTACCGATAAAGATCAGGTCTTAAAGTTAATGCAAGAAGTTGGAGAGTTAAGTGATTCTGTGTGCAAGGACGAATGCCTTCTTGATGATATTGGGGATATGCTAGTTATATTAATCAATATATGTATGCGCAATAAAGTCTCATTAGCAGACTGTTTACATACTGCATGGCTAGATATTAAAGACAGAAAAGGTAAGATGGTTGATGGAATATTTATTAAGGAGTAATTTATGGAAGAGAACGAAAACAAGGATGAACCAGTAGAAGAAAAAGAATCAGGTAATAAAATATTTGATGCTTTATATTCTGCCGTAGAGAAAGAGCCAGAAGAGGAAGTTGAGGAGCCGATTGTTCCACCAAGCTCCTTGCAGAGTGCTCTCTACGATATTGAAAACGAGCCTGTTGAGCCTGAGCCAGAGGCAGCTTCTGAGCCAGAGGCAACCGCTGATAAGCCAGAGAAGAAGCCTAAGCCAAAGCAAAGAATCAAAAGAAAAGTTGTTGATCCTGAGTTTAAACCTTCACCTAGAGCACCAGTTTCTGTAAAAAATAACATACAGGACTTATCTTCTGATCCTTTTATTGAGGAATTACTTCCAGAGGAAAAGGAAAGATATGAGTTAGCTCAGTGGGCTTCAGCAAACAGCAAGGAGCATCAGGGGTTGGATAAAAAGTATCTTAGTTATTTCAAGAAGCAGAAAGAGTTTATTGAGAAGAACAAGGACAACGCTTATGGCGAAGATTTCTCTAAGACTGATGAATGGAAAAACTTTCAGGAGTTAAATCGCCCTAAAGCTAACATCAAGGATTTAGAAAGAAAGAAGATCGTATCTGAGGCAACTACAGCCGCCAAGGAGGCATACGAGCCCAAGATAAGGGAGCAGGAGCAGAAACTATTTCGAATGAAGCAGGAACCTGTGGCAAATCAGAAAATAGCTGAAGCTAAGAAGGTTTTTAACTCTGCGGTTCCAGAAGAGTTTTCTTCGGAAATGAAGGATATTAAGAAGTTTGCCAGCGAGAACCCACTAGAAATAAACATTATAACTGAAGTTATTAATCGGTCGTTTGAAATGGCAACTGAGTTTCTTTCTGTAATGAATGGCACAAAAAATGTAAATAATAGTGATCCTACGCAGTCCGCCATAAATGAGTTTATCCGTGATGAGCAGGACAAGTTTATAAAGAGTGGGAACACAAAGCGTAACGGTAAAACATTCATAAGGATGGAAAGATATAATACGGTTCCTGTCGCAGAAAAAGAAAAGTATTATACTTTCTCTGAAGGCGATGTCGTAAAGTTGCTTGCACTGCGCTCCAAGGAAATGATTGCAAATAAAATTTCAAATACTCGCAAGAAACTTGAGTCCGCAGGTTACATAAGGGGTAATTCGCAAAATGTTGAGCAAGCCGCCCCAGCTCCTACCCAAGTCGCTCCAAGAGTGCCTAGCCCAGCCCCAAGAGCTGGAAATACCTTACCATCAGGAACTTCTGATAATACATCAGAGAATAAAGTGCTCAGCCTGCTGGGTCTTTGAAAACCAAATGCCTGAATTGATAATAAAGAGATGATGTAGTTTTACTACTTTACCTCAAAAAAACTACTTTTTTGGCCTCAACTAGCGTTGGGGTCTTTTTTTTGGTTATGATGTTACTCATCTAAATAAATAGGTAACAATTAAATATTAATATCATGCCAAATCAAGTTTCTAACTCAGGTCAATTTTCAAGTGGAAGTGGTACAAGTTATGCCGCTCAAGATTTAAGTGGTGTATCCGCATCGGGTGCAAGCCAACTTATACCAGCAGGAGGTTCAGGATATGAAGCTCTTCCTCGTATAGTAAAAGTCGATAGCTCAACAGGATGTACTCTTACTAAAGCACACATTAAAGGTCTTACTCCAGCAGAGTTTGAAGCTTTAGGTAATAAAGAAACTGATCTGGCAAGAGTTATTGCATCCGCAGCCGAAGCAAAGACTTTAGGGATTGAAGAGCGTGGACTTACTACTCTGCTTACAAGTTCGGTTCAGAATATTAAGCCTCTTATTAATAAGCAAAATATTGCTGAGCAATCAATTATACTTCCTTACATCCAACGCAGACAGCGTTCTGTTATCAATGCAAATTACTTTGCAATTGAAGCAGGGCAGTCCGCAACTGGTGCAGATGCGTATGATCCTTCATACACAAACTCCTCTGGAGACTGGAAAGCAACCGTAAACCTTGGTGGATCAGATTGGGTAACCCCAATTGAGAATATTGAGCGTTACTTCCTGCCTGCTGGTTATGTAATTATTAATCATTGGGACAGTGCAGGGAACAGCAAAGAGGTTCAGTTTATGATCGTTGGTGCTACTAACGCTGATGCTGCTGATTCAGGTGGAAGTTCTGTAAAAGTTGCTAAAGCCGATGTTATCTTAAGACCAGTAGGTAAAGATATTAATTCAGACGGTTCTGTTCCTACAGGAATTGCCTCTGATTATCAGCCAACTGCTGGAATTCTTCAGACTGTTGCCAACAATGTTAATGATTACGAAGCGTGGTGCAGAAATCAACCAACTGATCTTTCTGTTCGCTTGCTTGTTAACTGGCTTCAAACAACTCGTGAATCTCGTGAGGTTAATGATTCCTACAAGGAAACACTTAATAACATTATGAGCGGTAAGGTTAATCCTTATTTATCATCGATGGTTCATCAGCCTCTTGCAGAGCAAAATAAGATTGCTGCAAAAGTTTCTCAAGACCAGTGGACACGCGCCGTATGGTACAATCAGGCTTTGAATAATAAGCAAAAGCCCGAAACTTACATGGAGCTTCCTGCTGTTACCGATCCTGAAGATACTAACTGCACATTGGAGTACAAGTCCAACGCACTCGGTATTAAGACTCTTCTTAACGAAGGTGGTCGTGTTGCAGACAAAGGCGGTAACGCACTTGATTTGGACAGCCTTTTCTCCGATCTCTACTTCTTGAAGAGAAATCGTGAGCAGGACGGGGATACGATTTCAACAATCGATGTAATGACTGATCGTCTTACTTCTGTTAAAATCTTCGAAGCATTTAACGCTTATTACAAACTTCGCTACGGATGGGAAGTTCAGCGTAATGCTCAGATCAATCAGAAGATTGAGCACAACGGCATCGTTCTCTTCAACTACAATGTTTATGACATTCCAGATGTAGGCGTTCAGTTGGCAGTATTCCATGATCCAATGTTTGACGATCTGTTAAATGTTGGTACTGGAAAGAAATACTTACTAGACGGCAACAAGTCAGCCGACAATGTATTCAGCGGTTCGGATGCATCTAGCTTCACTTCAACTCATCGTATGTTATGGTTGGTTGACTGGAGCGATGTGAAGATCGGAATTGCTGGAACTAACTCAGTAACTCGTGATCAGCCTCATCCTGAGATTGATCGCCTTTACAGTTGCCGTATGGATTCGGTTAAAAGGACTTTTAATCTTCGCTCCACAAAATGGACTACTATGATGGATCGCCCTCATAGGCACTTAATCATTGAGAATATCTCTGATTCAGTTGAGTTCACTTTGGGTGGAACGAAGCATTCCTTCTGATCGCCCTCCTTTTTTCATCCACTCATCCAAATCGGGGGGCAGTCTCAATTGGGATTGCCTCCCTTTTTTTTAAAAAATGAAACTTAAATTTTTAAATATTAATTTAGACTACGATGGATTTGATGATTTTCATCCATTACTACTAGGCTCATCATGGATCGGCATTGCTGAAGTTGACGATGCGACAGGCAAGAAATTGCTTAAACTGCGAGGGGTAGAAGAAGTAACCGATGAAGTTTGGGATTGGTTCAAAAAAAAACAGGGCGGGGAGGAGATAGCGTATCGGAAGTTCTCCACAATTCGTCAGGAACCAGCCAAAAATCCAGTTGCGGATTATGCGGAGCCAACGCCAGCCGTCCCCGCTACCGAGTCACCATCCGATGATCCAAAAGACTTGGTTAAGGTAATAGATGTTGATGAAAAAGGTAGTCTCTTAGCTAAAGGGATTACAGACGGAAAGAAATCCAAGAAAGGCAAGAAGTAATGGATCAGCATGGAACGGTCGGGTTAGTCGGCTGGATTGCTGCCATGACTTTAGCTGATTACCATATGATCGCTGCTTCATCTGCTGCAACCTTAACCTGTGTTTACATGGGAATTGTGATTTATAAAAAATTAAAGGAGTCGAAATGAAGACAATAAAATTAAACTCAATTGGTAAGGATAAATATCAAAAGTCTGATTTTGATCCAGCTATAGGCGTTAGCGATAGTCATTTACTTGTCAGCTCAAGGCCAAATTTGACAGGAGTATTTGAGGTAACTGGAGTATCTGCATTACCTAATACCGTGGCAAAGTCATTTAGGATAACTAACAGCGGTTCTACTAATGTCGATGTGTATAGTAAGAGTATTATATTTTCTAGGCAATTTGATGAAAGTAGCAGTTTTGGTTTAGTTCCTGATTCCCCTTCAATTGATTTCAGGGGAGTTGATGAGGTTACTCCACTTGGCAGGAGTCAGGTTTTGAACATAACTACCACTGCGGATACTTCACTTTTTTCTTCTGTTCCAGTAGTACCTAATGTTGCTCAAGTTACCTTTACGGTATACTTCAAGATAAAGAGTTTATCTGCTGATGTAACCCCTCTTGGAATTTATACCGAAAGAGCAAGTATTGATATAAATTATCCTGCCGCTGCAATTCGAGTAAAACCTGACCTCTCCTTGGTGGCTAGAGTTGGATACACTGATCAAGTAATATCAGGTGCTGATCCAGTTACTTTAAATGTTTGGCATCGTGCTACAATCCTTCGCACAGGAACTGATTTTACTGTTCAGGTCGAGCGGTACTCTGCGGGAAGTTATATACCATTAGTGCCAGATGCTGGCACTGGTGGGGCTCAGACATTTACTTCAATAGGCAATGCACTTCTTGATGAAATTGATAACGAGGAGAATTATGTCATTGCTTTTGCCAGTGAAGGACAATCCGAGTTTCAGGTCGAGTCTTTAGAAATTTTTAAGCAGGATTCAGGAGCCTCGGAAACATTAATTGCTGGAACAACAAAAGAGTATTTTTGTCACAGAACCCTAGATGAATATTCGGTTAGCGGAGATGTAACGGGGTATTATAGATCATAGAATGAGATATTTTGCTTCCATTCTATTAATGCTAGTGAGCTCCTGCAAGGTGTCCTCTCTTTATCCCGCACTTGGAGCTGGAGCAGGCGGAGGTGCAGGCAGTCTCGGTGGCCCAGTTGTGGGCGGACTGGGTGCAGTAGCGGGCTACTCTGTGGGGGAGGTGCTTAAGGTTCAGGATCAACCCAGTAGCTCAAATTTTAAACCAGAGCAGTATCAAGAATTGTTAAGTTTAGTGGCTCAGGCATCTGGAGAAAATAAATCATTTATCGAAAAGATCGAAGGCGGGATTTACGATATTCTTAAACTAGTTGGTCTTGTTGTGGGAATTATGATTTTAGTTCCTATAATGTACGCAAGGCTTAAGTGCAAAAAAACATTAGAAGCGTTAGGATTGACAAATGGAGACGTGGGAAAAATTCAATCAAATAGTAAATGAGCTCTTGCTTGCCGACGGGCTTCGCCGAGGGCGAGGAGTCGAGAAGTTTAGGGATCGCATGATTTCACATGGTGTGCGTGATCTCCAGAGATTTATACCTCAGTATAGGTCAGTGCCTACCGAGATTGGTTACACTAGATCAGACCTAGAGCTACACAGTGAGGGTCACGCTCATATTGGAGATTTTGATTATAGTGATGCAAGAATTATAGATATCGTTATAAGGAAGATTCCAGATACAGCAAAGGGAGAAACTACTAGTACTTATTTCCGCCCACAGCTTTATACCGCAAAAGCAAGATACAATCTTCTTGATGGTGGCTCTGTTAGTAGAAGTGCTGGATATCAAGGAAAGATAGTATTTGATAATGGCAAGTTTTACACTTCCCCGCTTTTGGGAGAAGATGAAATCCTTAGCATAAAGTTCAATCAAGAGGTAAATTATCCGCCGTTATTTGAGGCAACTACTGAGGAGAAATCTCAGGTTACTCCTCTTGGACAGGATGCAGCTTTGGCGGTATATTATTATGTGAAATATCATTCAATGAAAGATGTTAACGACGAGCAGAATGCCGCCGCCGCCAATTTTCAAAATTATCAACGAGAAAGGCGAAGTCTTTTTGATGCAGAGAAGTATCGTGTAGCAAATACATCAAGTGCATCTTCATCAAACCAAACAGGAGGCTTTGTAGTAGGAAATGGCTAGTAGAACAGAATTAAAAGCAACCTTTTCAGCAGGCCAAAGTTTAGTTGAGTCTGACTTTAATCTACTAATAGAGAGTCTTGCTCACAAAAACGATGATATTGCCAATGGATCAATTGCCTCTGGTCAGTCAGTTACAGAATTGCAGTCGCAGATTTCTGCACTCACTGCTTTATCTAATCAAACGCAACAGAATTTAAATGACTACATTGCGGAGCATCCCACCTTGACTCAGGTTCAAGAGGGAGACCAAGCGATTACAGATGAATTTGGCACAAGGATTACAAATATTGGGCAGGCAGTAGCTGAAGTAACTGCAACTTTGGACACCCAACAGGACTTGCTTGATTCAAAAATCAACGCAATTAATAACACCCTGACTGCGGATATTAGTACGGTAAATTTAACCCTTGGTGGGATTTCATCTAATTACGCTTCTCAAAGTTTACTGGATGTTAAAGTTGCGGATTTAACTACACTTATATCATCCAAGTCACCAGTTAACCATGTCCATAGCGATTACCTTACAGCAAGCTCATTGCTTGGATATGTGAAGTCTGAGGACTTGACTGACTTTGCACCTAGTACCCACAGTCACAATGTCACTGAGATAGTAGGAGTAGATGATTTATTTATGACTCCTGCTGAAACTCTTTCAATGATAAGAGACAATAAAGTTCTCTTGGATGAGTCATACACAATTGCCGATAAACATTACGACAAAGAAGAAGTAGATCAGAAGTTTTATGTGGCTCGATGGAGAACAGATCAGGTTAGTCTTTTTACTCCATCTGTTGTTAGTATTGCGCAGCCTCTTGTTGATTTAGCTAAGCAGGAAATAGAGGTATCAATAGCTAATGTTCGAGTATCTTTATTCACGAAAGAGCAAGCTCTGTACAATCACTCCGATCAAGTTAGAAATGAGATCGAGGTTTCAATTTACCAAGCTAACAGCAGAACTACTGCTCTAGAGAACACGGTAACAACGAATCGTGTGCATGAGGATGCGGAGTTTGCTAGTGTGAGAACAAGCATAGGCGTTTTAACTAATAGCCTCAAAGCCTCAATAAGCGTCACAAGGACAGATGCGTTAGCCGCTGTATCTAGTCTTAGAGCAGAGGCTGGGGCAGACGATGCAACCACGCTTAGTTCTGCTAATACCTATACTGATACCAAAATAAGCGGTTTATTAAATGGGGCAGGGGATGCATACAATACCTTAAAGGAACTACAGGAGCACATAACAACAAATGATTCCTCCGCCGCTTTAGCCCTTACTACTCAAGTCGGATTACTTCAGGCTCAAATTACATCCAACGATGGAGATTTAGGCGGAGTAGTGGTAAGTCTAGGTACTATACACGGCTTAATAGATGCGGTTGAGCTTAGAGCTACCACGCTAGAATCCCAAGATGTAATATTCCAAAATAACTTAGCCACCTTTCAAACCACATATGATAATTTAATTGCTTCCAATGTGGCATTAACCGCTGCATATGACGCTCTGCTTGCACGAGTAGAAACACTTGAGAATACAGCGTACATGGAGGCTGGATATGTATTTCCGTAATGGCAACAAAACCAAAATACAGGAATTATTCAGTAATGGCTACCGATGGTGGTCAGCTTGTGTCTGGGTCGCACTCTCAGGATACAACTGGGGCAGCTAATTATGTTGAGAAAATCAACTTCCGCAGGGAAACCGACGGGGAGGTAAGAAGAGAAGGGTGGAGTAGGCTTAATCTTGATGGAACATTATGCGATGAGTTAGGCTCGGCAGCTCCTGTTAGGCTACTTAAGCAGTTTAGTTCTGAGGGGAATATGTACTTGGTTGCCGCTTCAGGTGATAAAGTTTATGTGCTTAATGAATCATCCAAGCAATGGAAAGTAATAGCAGAAAATTTGTATAATATTGATGAGTTTAATTACTCTTCAAAGCAGGCATCGACCGCAGCATTTTATGGCTTAAAGGCAAAGAAGATCGAAGTAGTCGCAATTGATGGATATTTAATAATAAACAATGGATTAGACTTACCTCTTTATTATCGGCCTGATTGGCCTTGTGCTTTTCCAATGTTCTCTCTGCGGGAGAGAGGCATCATAAGAGTAGGTACAATATCTGAATTTGATGGCAGGCTATTTATAGCAGATGTAGAATACTTTGATGAAAGTATAGATAATAACTTTACTTATTTTATGGGGGCATCTGAATCTCCTTATCGTCCCCCAGAAGAGTTTTTTGATTATGATACCTATACTTTTACTTACCGAGTAGTACACACGATAGAGTTTTCTGCATGGCGACTTGCTTTAACTTCTGGCGAAGCTCGCTCTGCTCCGAATCTTTTTGGACAAAACTACCAAGCAACAGTTTCTGAGATCACTGATGGTGTATTAAAAAAGATTAAGATTCCTTATCAAATGGGCGGGACTAAGCAGCGAAGATTTTACGATGCAGTAGGATTCTCTGACAGTAATGCGAACGGTAGGTATGACTCTACTAGCGACGCATCTGTTTTTGTAAACTCTAATGGCTACAGAATGCTTAATATCTCAAATTCATGGAGAATAGCTAATTCTTCCTCAGACACTTCAATTTATGAAACTACTGACTCAATCCCCTACTTAGGCGATTGGACGGGAGGTGGCTCTGTACTTAGTCATTGGTTTTTAGCATCCACGGTATTTAATCCTTATCACAATAACTTAGATTTTTACATAGATGGTGCTCTTTCAGATACCGATCATAGTAGTTATAGCTACTCTACAGTTCTGGTGGGAGATCAAATAAGAATGACGGTAACCGACTCCACGGGCAAGAGCGGTGTATATGATGCAGTAGTGGAAAAAATTGAGTCCGACTATTATAATTACGAAACTGTTTTAACTCTTAGAGATAGTTATAGGCAATCATCGGGGGTTGTTACTAACTCAGGAGCGGAGCCAGATGCCGATGATGTTTATGCAACAGGCGATAAGGTTGTTTTTGTATTACTTAAAGAGCCTGATATTTTTAATTCAGACTCTTCTATCTCAAGGGAGGCATCGGATGCCATTACTTTTCCTGAAGATGGCTCACAAATATTAAAGATGCTTAAGCTTAGTGATAAGTTAATAGTACATCGGCAGACAGGATATTTAGCAATTAGTAGGGGTGACAATTTGAGCCCATTCTATTACGAGGAGAGATATAAGGGTGAGCGGGTTGCTGATCTGCGTAACACTATAATTAATATAAACGAGCAAAGGCAGATTTTTGTTGGATATAATGGTGTTTTTTCAATAACTCCAGCCAGCGTAGAGCCTGAATTATTTGCACCGTTAATGATGGGCGAGGAGTTTTGGAGATTTACTTCAAGTGATGAAGCTGAGTATGTTTATGCGGAGGAGAATAGTATAACTCAGGAGATATTTATTAACTCTCCTGTAATGTATGAATCGGTTGGCACATCTAGGGTCTTAAAGTGGGGGGTAGTAGCTTTCGATATGATTAATAATACTACTTCAATTATCGATCAGCCATTTACGGTAATGGCTAATGTTTTCGCTTCTGGTATTATTAAAACAAGAAGGTTTTTAATGGGGTGTCATGTTGTAGAAAGAACACTATCTCCGCTGGCATACTCATCTGTTCTTTATCAGGATTCTCAAATTATAGACTCAACCCAGTCGGCGATTCAGAACTTGGGTGCAAGAATAGTCAGATACGGTTATGGTTCTAATGAGGCGGGCAGGGGGCCGTATAGGGAATTCTCAAGAGATGGTGCAGACTATCCTTGTGTTTTAAAATTTGGTAAAAATGATTTTGCAGACAGGTTTTCAGAAAAAAAACTTCGTTCGTATGCACTTCATATGTCAGATATATTTGATTATGGAAAGTATGTTGATGATGATTATGTTGAAGATGGTTATGTTGACACCGCAGTCACGGCAGACATAGCATTGGCAACATTCTCTACTAGTCAGGTATCTGAAACTATTGAATTTAATGAAAAACTTGTAGACTTGAGTTCTGAGATAATGATTCCAGTTTTGTCTCAAGGTAATTATTTTCAGGATACAATTACGCTAAGCGGAGTGGATCAGCCTTTTAAAATACTAGGCAGAACCTTTGATGTGTCTGGAGTTAATACTAAGTTAATTGGGGAGGTAGTTACAAGTGCCACGTAGGAGATTAAGTCAGAGGGTTCGATATGCCACTAATGTAGCTTTTGATAAAAAACAAAACAATCTGCCTGAAGTTTTAACCAGACTGAGTGACAAGGTTGACACTAAAGGCAACGAGGACGAAATAGAAAAGCTTCGAAATGATGTCAGGGAATTGAAAGGCAATGGGCAGTATTGATTATAAAATTAGTAAAAACGGTGCACTGGTCGATAGGGGGCAGGAAAAGCTAATTGCGACAATAGCTGAAATTGATCCATCTAAGGCATTGTTGAATGACATAAACATAAATCGAGATAATATTATGTTCCGACTAAATGAAGTGGTTGGATTAAAGCAAAATATTGACCAGTCGGAAGTCGCTAACTTTTATGAAGACGACAGTAAGCAAGATCGATTTATGGATAATTTTATTGCTGGTCTCTCTGGAGACTACTCAGGCGACTCAAGTACGATAGTCCCTCGCTTTAGTCATTTCCACTCTGAGTTTGGTGACGCTTTAAACCTTGGCATTGGAGAGCAAGTTGCTTTTTCGGGAACCGCCGCTCAAGCAGTCGAAGATTTTCTGAGCGCCCTTACTTAGTTAAATAGGTAACAATTTACTTGAACTTTCATTAACTTTATTGATAATTATAGGATGCTCTGTAAAAGATATGTATCAGGAAGGCTCATAAGGGAAAGAATGGAAGTTTCAAATAAAACGATACGCACATGGAGTAAGAAGTTTAACTGGCGGGAAAAAAAAATAAACGCACGAGTTATTAGGTATTGTGCCGAGGATGTAGAAAATAGTTTAAAGTTGGACTTAAAGTGACTACAATATTTTCCCAGATTGGATCAAAGGTTAAAGAATTAATTGACGGTCTTCAGAGCCAAATTGACTCGATTGATGGCGGAGGCGGGGGTAACTCCACTTCCCCGTCTGATGATTATACTGAGTCTACTTTTAGCTCTGGAGCGCTTACCGCAATGACTACTTATACGAGCAGTCTGAAATCTACTTTAGTTAGTAGTAAGGCATTCACCTATACAAATGGTGCGCTTACTCAGGTTGTTGAGTCGGATGAAAATGGAGCAACGCATCTGACTAAAACCATCACATACGATTCAAGTGGAAAC
>Ga0181389_1000106_pt1 | contig 30350 bp, 37 predicted proteins | sample 12SPOviralmetaG_FD_130121 | JGI IMG/M metagenome (GOLD analysis project Ga0181389, IMG submission 130121) | Marine viral communities from the oligotrophic San Pedro Time Series (SPOT) site, San Pedro Channel, CA, USA - 12 SPOT_SRF_2010-06-29 | ecosystem: Environmental > Aquatic > Marine > Strait...
CCCTTTTTTATTTGTAAGATATATAAAGCGTAGCTAAAATTATACATAAATTTATGAAAATAGGAATAACTTTAGGTCTTAAGAAGAAGAATGAAAGTATGTGGATTAATGGTATTAAGCTTAATGCCATATTTTTAATGAATGCTTTACAAAAGACTGGAAATAAAGTAGTTTTATTAGATACTAGTAATGAAGTTTCTAGATCTAAATCCGGAAAATTAAAAGCAGATGAGGTTGTATGGGATTCTAAAAAGTTTCCAATATACGATTATACTAAACATTTACATACTTGTGATATACTAATATTATTAGGAACTGCAATTGGACCAGAGCATGTAGATAATTTTAAATTAACAGGTCCAAATAAAAAGGTTATCAAATATGCATGTGGAAATAACTATGTTATTGACATGGAGAATATGATACACAAAACACCTGAAGATGTAGAAAAGATCGGAGTTACATTTAATCAAAATATAGACGAGGTGTGGTATGTTCCTCAACAAGGCTACCAAAACCAAGACTATTATTCTATTACACATAGGTTACCAAAAGAAAAAGTATTTCCAGTACCTTTTATTTGGGACCCAATGTTTATTGATGAGATTGAAGGTCAATATGGTGGAATGATTGTAGATGAAAATGGCAATGAAATGCAAAAGACCGATGATATTCCTGTTTACCAACCTGGTAAAAAGACTGAAGATATAGAATTAACTGTATTTGAACCAAATTTAAACGTGGTAAAATTTAGTATGATACCTATGTTAATCGCAGAACAATATTTACATAATGATGGTGATGTATTTAAAAGGCTAAATATTATTAGTGCCGGTGGTTTATATAAAAATCCTCTTTGGCAAAAGTTTGTAGCTAAGCTGCATCTTACTGAGAAGAAAAACAAAGACAATAAAAGTTTATTAATGGTAAGACATAGATTTCCTATTCATTACATATTATCACAAATGACAGATATTGTTTTATCTCACCAATGGGAAAATCCACTTAATTACGCTTATCTAGATGTAATGTATTTACAATTCCCATTAATCCATAATGCAGATATGATTAAAGATGCAGGTTACTTTTATCCTGACTTTGAAGCAGAAAAAGGCGCTGAATTATTAAAGTGGGTTATAGATAACCATGATAGCAACATAGACGCGTATAACGAAAAGAACGAAGAAGTCCTAACAAGATATACAGTTTACAACGAGGATCTAGTGGACACATATAAGAAACTCTTAGAAAACCTATATGCAGGTGAAAATAAACACAATCTTAGCCTAGAATATGATTGGAAAACAAATCTATATAAATAATGAGCAAAAACGCAATAGTAGTTTATATTAACGATTCAGAGAGAACTGTATTAGAATTTGGTTGGCTATATAAGACCTGGTTATTATGGTCTATAAACGAATCGTGGGATATAGTAGCATTTACTAATCCATCTGTAGTAGAAGACGTTAAATCTAAATATTCACATGAAAATTTAAAAGTTATTGAGATGTTACCGGCAGATAATCCTGTAACTAATTCTTATGCAATGTTTGAAGACGAGAATAATGTTGACATATTAAGAGAGTATGAATTTTTATTTAGAACAACATGTGATAGTTTTTTAACTAGATATTTTGCAGATTTTAAACCATGGAAAGATAAAGTGTATGTTGGTATTGGATTACATGCCGCGACAGCTCATCCTGGTGACCTAGTTAGAGAGAAGTTAAGTATTCTATCTGATACATTTGGATTAAAATGGCATGGCCTTTCACATATAGGATCTAGTGTCTTAGCTAATTTTGAGATAATGGTACATCTTTCTAAATTACAAACAAGTATAGCTAAATGGTTATTAGAAAATGGATTTCCAAATGGTAACGGATCTTACCCAAGTTGGTTTAAGGGAGAGGTTTCCCAATATGCACATGAAATAGCAATAAATAACATCACTGGCCCTTTAGGATTACATCAGGGTAGTATTGATTCATGGTGTGGCAATAATGAAATAACATCATTAGATTTACATATAAAATCTTGGCCACAATCAAATCAAGGTTTTTTTAATAAAGCAAAATATCATGCTGGCGAGCTGCCTAAAATAAAATTTAGTAAAGTGCCTAAACAAGCAGGAGACTATTGTATGTTTATAGTGGATACGGATTTAAAAAACATGCTTGATATTAATAAATAAAATATTTAAAATTTCAAAAGGTATTTAACCCTTTAGAAGTTAAGATACGATATATAATATAACGCGAAAAAAATACAAACAGTATTAAATGTCTAGACTAAAATTAAAACAAATTCAAGAGATACTGCTAAATAACCTACAAAACGGTGATTATTTAGCGTATAACTCAACAAGCGGCCTTTTTGAAAATGCCGGAGCACCACTAGATGGTAGCTCAGGAACAAGCGGAAGTTCAGGAACATCTGGTTCTTCTGGTTCTTCTGGTTCAAGCGGAACATCTGGTTCTGACGGAACAAGCGGTTCAAGTGGAACATCTGGTTCTGACGGTTCAAGCGGTTCAAGTGGAACATCTGGTTCTTCAGGTATTGACGGTGAAAAAGGTGCTGATGGTGAAGCTGGTTCTTCAGGTACTTCTGGTTCAAGTGGTATCGATGGAACATCTGGTTCTTCTGGTTCTTCCGGTTCAAGCGGTGAAATGGGACCTGCTGGTGAAAACGGCGCACCTGGTTCAAGTGGAACATCTGGTTCTTCAGGCTCTTCAGGAACTTCTGGTTCAAGTGGAACATCTGGTTCTTCTGGTTCTTCCGGTTCAAGTGGAACATCTGGTTCAAGTGGTTCTGACGGAACATCTGGTTCTTCAGGTACTTCTGGTGATGATGGTGCTTCTGGTGAAAGAGGTGAAAAAGGTGAAGATGGAACATCTGGTTCTTCAGGTACATCTGGTTCTGATGGTTCAAGCGGCTCTTCAGGTACTTCTGGTTCTGACGGAACATCTGGTTCTGACGGAACATCTGGTTCAAGTGGCTCAAGTGGTTCTGACGGAACATCCGGTTCAAGCGGTTCAAGTGGAACATCAGGTTCTGACGGATCTTCTGGTTCAAGTGGAACATCAGGTTCAAGTGGAACATCTGGTTCTTCTGGATATTCAGGTGCTAAATCGGGATCTGACTTAGAGGCTTTAGGTAATGGTGAATTTGTAGGTCAAGTAGGCTTTACTTCAGACGGTAGAGTTTTTATATGGACTGGAGATGCATGGGAAGAAACCCAAGACTTAAACGGAACATCAGGTTCAAGCGGTTCAAGTGGATCTTCTGGTTCATCTGGAACATCTGGTTCTGACGGATCTTCTGGTTCAAGTGGAACATCTGGTTCTGACGGATCTTCTGGTTCAAGCGGAACATCTGGTTCAAGCGGAACATCTGGCTCTGATGGATCTTCTGGTTCGAGCGGAACATCTGGTTCTTCTGGTTCAAGTGGTTCTGACGGAACATCTGGTTCTTCAGGCTCAAGCGGCTCTTCAGGTACTTCAGGTTCAAGTGGAACATCAGGTTCAAGTGGAACATCTGGTTCTGACGGATCTTCTGGTTCAAGTGGAACTTCAGGTTCTTCAGGTACTTCTGGTGCTGATGGTAACTTTGGTGGTGCATCATTTGATTATACATTTGCATCTTCTACAGGAGCTTCACAACCTGCGGATGGTAGATTAAGACTTAATAATTTTACTACTCAAAACGCGGCAAGTTCAATTTATATAAATCAAACTGACGATGATAATGGTAGTGTAGAATCATTCTTTACGGCATTAGACGCAGTAACATCAGCTGTTAAAGCACATATTAGAATATCTAAAAAATTTAATGCAGATGAATACTTATTATTTGCTATTGGTGATTTAACCGATAACGGTCAATGGTGGACATTAACTGATTTATCAAATGTAGGTTCATCATCCACGTCCCCATTTAGTAATGGAGATGATATTGTAATTTCATTAGTTGCGACTGGTGATAAAGGTGATGCTGGTAGTTCAGGTAGTTCAGGTTCATCTGGAACATCTGGTTCTGATGGCTCAAGTGGTTCATCTGGAACATCTGGTTCTGACGGATCTTCTGGTTCAAGTGGAACATCTGGTTCTGATGGTTCAAGTGGCTCTTCAGGTACTTCTGGTTCTGATGGCTCAAGCGGCTCTTCAGGTACTTCTGGTTCTGATGGATCTTCAGGTACTTCTGGTTCTGATGGATCTTCAGGTTCAAGCGGAACGTCTGGCTCAAGCGGAACATCTGGTTCTGACGGATCTTCTGGTTCAAGTGGCTCTTCAGGTACTTCTGGCTCAAGTGGTTCATCAGGTTCAAGCGGAACATCTGGTTCATCCGGATATTCAGGTGCTAAATCAGGAACTAACTTAGCAGCTTTAGGTACTGGTGAATTTACAGGTCAATTAGGTTATACGGCAGATGGTAACATTTATCAATGGAATGGAGAAGATTGGGAACAGGTTAGAGACCTAGACGGTTCATCTGGAACTTCTGGTTCAAGTGGTTCATCTGGTTCTTCTGGTTCTTCTGGAACTTCTGGTTCAAGTGGTTCATCTGGAACTTCTGGTAGTTCAGGTTCATCTGGAACATCTGGTTCTGATGGCTCAAGTGGTTCATCTGGAACATCTGGTTCAAGCGGAACATCTGGTTCTTCAGGCTCAAGTGGTTCAAGTGGAACATCTGGTTCTTCAGGTAGCTCAGGTACTTCTGGTTCTGATGGCTCAAGTGGTTCTTCAGGTAGTTCAGGTACAGCAACTATAACGAATCTTTCTAATAATAGAATATTAACATCAACCGGCGTACAAGGTGCAGCTAACGCTGAAGCTAACGCGACATTCGATGGATCCTCTTTAGTAGGTCCAACTCAATTTGCTGCGGCATCTGGAAACAACGCATCTAAATACAGAATGTGGGGTAACTCTGCAACGTATGGTATTGGTATGTACTCAGGTCAAACATTAGGTTATTTGAACGATTATGCCATGATATTCCAAATGAATAACCAAGCAGCCAGAGGTTGGAAATGGCAATACGAAAGTCAAGCTGCTGGTTCAGGTGCTATGTCTTTGACAACAGATGGAAAATTATACGTTGGAAGTTTAGTTAACTCACCGGAATACTTATTTAGAAGTGGTGGTGAAATAACTAGTGATGGTTCAACAATGAGGTTTCAATTTTAATCAAAGATAATAGGACAAGAATATGAGCTTAGATTTAACAAGACTTAGAGGAGCATCACATGATAATATTTCCGTTGGAGGAAGTTATACTGATACTATGATAACAGCACAAGGATTTGGTAGTAATGCCAAATCCAGTTCTGCTTTTGTCAGATGGGTACCAAATAACAAATCTGGAAGCGGTTATTATAGTGGTAACAGTGTATCTGTAACTACGAGTAATTTATCTGAATATGGTTATTTAGAATTTGATGCTTATGCTTGGAGTCGTGCGCAAGGTAAAAGTGATGGTTATCATTTATTAAAATTTGATTATTTTAATGATACTAATTCATATAATGGTGGGAGTAGTTCACCAGGTATTCGTTTAGGAGAACATTACTTTGCTGATTGTAATGATGAGGGATTAAGTAATGGTGCAGCAAAATTAAGTGATTGGTACAGTGATTCTAGAAAATGTGTTATTGTAATTGTTAATGTTGGTAATATACACGTTAACTCTGCTTGGCTAAATCAATTTATTGAATTTAGATCTTGGAGAATGACAAAAAATGTAACAACCTCTTCAGAGAATTGGAGTTACGCTGCAGTTATTACTAATATTAATGATATAGGACAGCTATCTGAAGCGCTTCAGGGAAAGGGTACTCTTCAAGATAATGCAACTGCACAATTAGTAATTGAACACAAAGAAAGCACTGTGGGACATGCTGGTTATGGCGAAGATCTTTCATCAGGTACTGGTGCTGGAACATTTTCATATACTGGAACTTCTCAAAGTGCACAAACAATAGCTACTAGAACTATTAATTGGGATAATACAGGTAAAGACAGAGTTAATCCAGGTGAGAAACTACGTTTTACTTTTGACGGTAAGATTCAACAAGGAGCACTTCATTACAATGGATATTTAAAAGTTAAGTTAATAGAACCTGGTGGTGGTACTTCTACATTTACATGTGAGAGTTGTGACCTATATGAAAGAATTGAAGGTTTACATACTAGGGTAAGTTCAGTAGGTGCTGGAGCCGCTACATTAGAAATTGAAGCCTATGCAGGTAGTGGTGCTGGAGCTGGTGGAAGTCCTTATACTGGGATTTACGGTAGAAACCTAGAAGTATATAAAGCTGGTGAGAACCCAGACCAAGATAGAGATGTTGCTTTACATAAATGGCATATTAATTCATTAAACATCGCTGAAGGCCCAGCTAACTTTGATTTAAAAGTACCTAGTCAATTTTCTACATTCTATAATTCAGATAGAAATTTAGCTGATACAAGCCAAGCTTACACACTTAATACAAGTGGAAGTGGTCTATTAAATAGACAAAGTAATAATGGTGCAGCATCCATGAGTGGGCCAGGGCAATACAATCATATTAGATGGCATGGTAATCAATTTACTAATATTTCTAATTCTCAACCACATGGACAAGTAACTGAAATTAGAAGTCCATCTAGTAATCAAACTAGAGACCTTGCTTTAGGCGGAGGATCTATTACTGTAGATTCTACAAAAGCATATATGGCAGGAGTTTGGGTTAGAGTAAGAGAACATGCTGGTAGTCAAAATAGAGTCTCTTTAATTGGAGAATCAAATGGATCTAATAATAAAGGATATAATGGAACTACATATAACGCTAATACTAAAGTTTATGGACCGTCCGTTGAAACTGATATAAACCTTAATTCAGCATTAACTGAATGGAAACTTATGTCATTCTTTTTCTTACCAGATTGGATGACTACTACAGAAGTTACTGCATGGCATGATGAATACTTTGGAGAATGGGCTGGTGAATATGAATTTACAACTGCTGCTCAACAAATAGCATCTGGAGGAATTAATACACCACTTGATGCAAGAGTATTAAAAATGGGAAGTAATACTACATCAGTAGCTTTTCATTTAAGAACAGAAGTATATTCTTCGGCAAGTATTTGGCAAGAAATGGTATATCCGTTTTTTACAGAAATTGATCCAATGAATATTAAAGCAGGAGGTGATTTACACTTTTGGAATTTTACTGAATCATAATGAAACTGATATATAAAATAAGTACAAAAACAAGAAACTATTAAATGGCAAATTTAAAGGCAGGAGCCACTATTCAAGGACATATAATTTTACACGCTGGTAACTTCGATCCCACTGCATATAGTGCAATGAAGGGTCAAAAAGGTGCTCAAGGTGGTAAAGGTGCTCAAGGTGGCGCTGGAGATAAAGGTGTCAAAGGACCTCAAGGTGGAGCAGGTGATAAAGGACAAAAAGGTGGCCAAGGTACTGGTGGTGATCAAGGTATTGGTGGTGAAACCGGACAAAAAGGTGCACAAGGACCACAAGGTGGTGGTGGCGCTCAGGGTGGTGGCGGCGCTCAAGGTGGCCAAGGTCAAAAAGGACAAAAAGGTGCTCAAGGTGGCGGTGGTAGTAAAGGACCTCAAGGTGGCCAAGGTCAAAAAGGACAAAAAGGTGGCCAAGGTGCCGGCGGTGGTCAAGGTGATTTAGGTGAAATCGGACAAAAAGGTCAGACTGGACCACAGGGTGATCTTGGTTTAAAGGGACCAACTGGACCACAGGGTATTATTGGTGTTAAAGGAGCTCAAGGAGCAAAAGGTATTACTGGACCACAGGGACCTCAGGGTGAACAAGGTGGTGGCGGCCAAAAAGGTCAAAAGGGTGGTACTGGTTTAAAGGGACCAACTGGACCACAAGGTGGCCAAGGTGCTAAAGGGCCTCAAGGTGCAAAGGGACCAACTGGACCTCAAGGTGAACAGGGAGCAAAAGGACCTAAAGGTACAACTGGTGCTAAAGGACCAACTGGACCGCAAGGTGGAGGTGGCCAAAAAGGTGCTACTGGAGAAACCGGTGCAAAGGGACCGATTGGACCACAAGGTGAACAAGGTGGTGCTGGTGGTAAAGGACAAAAAGGTGCAACAGGTTTACAAGGACCTGAAGCTGAAAAAGGACAAAAAGGTGCAACTGGTGCTAAAGGACCTCAAGGTCAAAAAGGTGTAACTGGACCACAAGGTGAAGGTGGTGCAAAAGGACCTCAAGGAGGTACTGGTGCAAAGGGACCGACTGGACCACAAGGTGAACAAGGTGGCGGTGGCCAAAAAGGTGCAACTGGTGCAAAGGGACCACAAGGTGGTGGCGGTGCAAAAGGACCTCAAGGTGCTAAAGGACCTCAAGGTACTAAAGGACCAAAGGGAACTGCTGGTGCAAAAGGACCTCAAGGTGGAGCTGGTGATGTTGGTGAAATTGGTGTAAAAGGTGCTCAAGGTGGCGGCGGTGCTAAAGGACCTCAAGGTGCAAAAGGAGCACAAGGAGATAAAGGTCCAAAAGGAACTGAAGGTGCTAAAGGACCTCAAGGTACTAAAGGACCAAAAGGTGATGGTGGACAAAAAGGTCAGACTGGACCACAAGGTGGCCAAGGTGGTACTGGTGCTAAAGGACCTCAAGGTGGCCAAGGTGATAAAGGTGTAACAGGCGGACAAGGTGCAAAAGGTGATATAGGTACAAAAGGACCTCAAGGTGCTCAGGGTATTACTGGTGCTAAAGGACCTCAAGGTGCAAAAGGACCTCAAGGTGCAAAAGGACCTCAAGGTGGTGGCGGAGCAAAAGGACCGACTGGTGCTAAAGGGCCAACTGGTCAAAAAGGTCAGACTGGAACACAGGGACCGGCTGGAGAAAAAGGACTAAAAGGTAATACTGGTTTAAAAGGACCTCAAGGTGGCCAAGGTGCAGCTGGAGAACAAGGACTAAAAGGTAATACTGGTTTAAAAGGACCTCAAGGTGCACAAGGTGCAGCTGGAGAACAAGGACTAAAAGGACCTCAAGGTGCTAAAGGACCAACTGGTCCTCAGGGACCTGATGGTCTCAAAGGTGGTACTGGTGCTAAAGGAGCAACTGGTGCTAAAGGACCAACTGGACCACAGGGACCTGATGGAGAACAAGGTGCTAAAGGACCAACTGGTTTAAAAGGACCTCAAGGTACACAGGGACCGGATGGAGAACAAGGACTAAAAGGTATTACTGGTTTAAAAGGTAGCCAAGGTGCTAAAGGTGGTACTGGTTTAAAGGGACCAACTGGTGGCGGTGGTGCTAAAGGGCCAACTGGACCTCCGGGACCGGTTGGTACAAAAGGAGCACAGGGTTACAAAGGTGCAACTGGTGCAAAGGGACCACAAGGTGTTAAAGGTTACAAAGGTGAACCTGGTGGAAATGCAACTGGTACAAAAGGTAATACGGGTGCTAAAGGGCCAACTGGGCCTCAGGGACCTGCAGGAGCTAAAGGTAACACTGGTCCTCAAGGACCAGGTGGTGGTACTGGTCCTCAGGGTTACAAAGGTAATACTGGACCACAAGGTGCTAAAGGTCAAAAAGGTGCAACAGGACCTACTGGACCTTCAGGAGCATCGGATAGTAGATTAAAGACTATCGAGGGACCAATTGGTAATACTCTTAATAAGATAAAAGCTATAAGAGGTGTTGTATGGAGTGCAAATGAATTAGGTCAAACAATTGGCTTACCAGCAAATGCACCTATGTATGGTTTAGTTGCGCAAGAAGTAGAAGCACAATTCCCAGACTTAGTATTCCCATTACCGGAACAAGTACCTGGATATGATACTATATTAGGTGTGGATTACTCAAGATTATCGCCAGTATTAATAGAAGCGATAAAAGATTTAGATAATAAGATAACTGATATTGAAAACCAATTAGGTAGTTAATAATACACGAAAGCAAATAGATGGCTGACTATAAGAAAATATTGATCGCGGGTAACCCAGCGTTTACGACCGATAACATGCACCCAGACCACTTTGGTTATTTAGGTGGAGAAAAGGGACATGATGGTGATAAAGGTGCTCAAGGACCGAAAGGTACTAAGGGTGGATTAGGACCTGGTGGTAGTAAAGGTAATAAGGGCGGTGCTGGAGATGGTGGCCAAAAAGGTGTCAAGGGTATCAAAGGTACTAAAGGTAGAGCCGGCGAAGGTGGTGAACAAGGTCTTAAAGGTGTACAAGGCCTTAAAGGTATTGAAGGTACTAAAGGTGCAATCGGTATTGGAGGTGATGTTGGTGCTAAAGGTGTCTTAGGTGGTACTGGTGATAAAGGTGTACTTGGTACTGGAGGCGACGGTGGTGATAAAGGTAATAAAGGTACTAAAGGTATTAAGGGTAAAAAAGGCGAGATCGGCGCTAGCCCTAAAGGTAATAAAGGCCCAGTAGGTGATTCTCCACAAGGACAAAAAGGTTTAACTGGTGCAACTGGTGGCCAGGGTGATAAAGGTTTAAAAGGAGGCCAAGGTACTAAAGGTAATTTAGGAACTGGTGGTGATATTGGAGCTAAAGGTGGTATCGGTGATTCTCCAAGAGGAGATTTAGGAATAGAAGGTGAGCAAGGTGCTGTAGGTGATTCTCCAACCGGTGGTATTGGTGGCCAGGGTGATAAAGGTAACCAAGGTGGTATCGGTGATTCTCCAAAAGGTACAAAAGGTGGCCAAGGTGATAAAGGTAGAAAAGGTGGTGTCGGTGATTCTCCAGTCGGTGAAAAGGGTAATAAAGGTGCTCAAGGCCCACAAGGTGATAAAGGTTTACGTGCAGATTCTCCTGTAGGAGATGTCGGTGGCGTTGGTGCTAAAGGACCAATTGGTACAACTGGTGATTCTCCACAAGGTGCTAAAGGTGGTGCTGGTGATAAAGGTAGAACTGGTGGTGTCGGTGATTCTCCAGTCGGTGAAAAGGGCGTAAAGGGTGGTACTGGTGATGTCGGCGGTGACGGTGATAAAGGTACTCAACCAACAGGTGATATTGGAGACCAAGGTGCTATTGGCCCAGGTGGTGATAAAGGTAATCAACCAACAGGTGATAAAGGTGTTAAAGGTAAAAAGGGTGAACCTGGTGGCGGTGGTGCTAAAGGTACTCAGCCAACTGGAGCACAAGGAGCTAAAGGCCCTACTGGTGGAGGTGGTGATAAAGGTAACCAACCAACTGGTGCAATTGGTGGTGACGGTGATAAAGGTAACAAAGGTGCTATTGGTGATAGTCCAATTGGTGAAAAAGGTAGAACTGGTGCTGGTGGTGATAAAGGTGCTCAGGGTTTAAAAGGTGACCAAGGTGAACAAGGTGAAAAGGGATGGTTAGGTATTAATAATACTAACATGTTAGATTATTCAACATGGACTGTAGGTAATACTTCAGCTACTGGCTTCTCGCGTAATGGTGGTTCAAATGAAAACTTATTAGAATACGGTGAAGGACCTTATGGTGAAAACACTGTATTATGGAGAACTATACCAGATGGTACTAGTAATGGTGGTGATGGTGGATGGAATAGTTCATACTATAATGTAGATCATACTAAACTATATAGATTTAGTGTATGGGTAAAAAGAACTTCAGACCAAGCAAACGGAACATTTTATTTAGGAACAAATGGAGGTGGACACTGTGTATTATATGGAAGTGATGGTAGTTCGTCACAATGTAATCCTTATTTTGAATGTCGTGGTGTTAGTGGTTATACAAAAGATGTATGGTATTTAGTAGTAGGTCACGTATTTCCTTCCGGAACTGGTGCAACTGCTAGGCACGAACAAACAGGTGTTTATACAACAGATGGATTCGCATTTACTACTAATGGATGTAACATAGGCGGTGATGCTGTAATGCACAGCTCGACTACTTCACTTAGACATAGAACATATCATTACTATGCTAATAGTGTTGGTACAGAATTAGTATTCGCATATCCTAGAATGGAAGAAGTAACGGCTTCAACACCAGATATAGATGATGCATATTTATCCAATGGATTTCCTAATGTTGGTCAAAAAGGTATAAAAGGTACTCAACCAACAGGTGATATTGGTGGCGGTGGTGCTGTCGGTGATACCGGTGATAAAGGTAACCAACCAACTGGTGATAAAGGACTTAAAGGTCCTACTGGTGCTACTGGTGATAAAGGTATTAAAGGTATACAGCCTAAAGGTGAGCAAGGTGGCCCAGGTGGTGATGGTGATAAAGGTATTAAAGGTGTACAACCTAAAGGTGAGCAAGGTGCTCAAGGTGGCGGAGGCGCAAAAGGTATTAAAGGTGTACAACCGACTGGTGACCAAGGTGCGATCGGTGGTGATGGTGATAAAGGTATTCGAGGAAAGGACCCAGTAGGTGACGCTGGTCAAAAAGGTGCAACTGGTGGCGGCGGTGACAAAGGTATTAAAGGTGTACAACCGACTGGTGACCGAGGTGACCAAGGTGGTGGCGGTGATAAAGGTATAAAAGGTATACAACCTAGAGGTGAACAAGGTGACCAAGGTGGTGCCGCCGATGAAGGTGGCGGAGGTGATAAAGGCCCTCAAGGTGATAAAGGTGGTACTGGTGGCGAAGGTGACAAAGGTGTACAAGGTACTACTCCACGTGGACCAAAAGGTCCGGTTGGTGATTCACCAGTAGGAGATAGAGGACCAAAAGGAGATCAAGGTGCACATGGAACGAACTACTCAGGGGCTGTTGGTGATAAAGGCCCTATAGGTGATAAAGGTGGTCAAGGCCCTAAAGGCCCTATAGGTAATAAAGGTGGTGTTGGGTCTTCTGGATCTGGAAGGGGTGCACAAGGACCTACTGGAGATCAAGGACCAAAAGGTGCAAAAGGACCTACTGGTGCGCAAGGCCCTACGGGTCCTGCTGGCGGCGGTTCTGAAAAATCTTACCGAGTTACAGCTTATTATGCAGGGTATGTATATTATACATCAGGTGGTATGAGCCAGTCAACATATATTCCTTCTAGAGGAGAAGAATATATTTGTTCATCAACTTATCCTACAAGACAACATAGTTACATAAGCATTTACGAAATGGGTGACTCTTTTGATGAGATGATGTGTCTGCAAGAAATGAGACCAAGGTAATAATAAATAAAAAAGAAACATAAATAATGGCATTTAGTTATATAGGAAATAGAAAATGGGCTGGAGATCCTAGATTTGTAACACATGAAGGACCTACTGGATCTGCTTTAGCAAAAGTAAGACAGTTAGAGTCTTATTATTTCTATTTTAATGAATTAGGAAAGGCTTTTGGTTTCGGTCACGTAGAAGATGGCGGTGCAGAGATTAGAAATGTAGGTTTAATTGCACAGGAATTAGCTGCTATAGAGCCTTCTTTAGTTAAACCTATGGATTATGAATGGACTACTTATGAAGATGAGACATATTATTGGGTAGATTATGAAGCTTTGCAAATATTATGTTTAGATGCTCTTAATGAATTAAATGTTAAAGCAGATAATATTAAAGCTCAATTAGGTATGGAAGTAGAAACTTACCCTGCAATATACTCAGGACCTATGCCACAATTACCAAGCGATCAATATGAAATAACATCTATTGACGTAACTCCTGTTAATGGCGCTGAAGGAACTGAAGTGACATGGACTTTAAATGGAACTAATTTACCTAATGAATTGAGTGCTGCGTTTAGACTTGATGGGACTTTTAACCACGAAGATATTTCAGTGGTTGTTGAAGAATCTAACACATCTGTCTTAATAATAGCTGATTCTAGTGAGGGATTTGATATTCCAGAAGCCAGAGCTGAATTTGGAAATGCATTTGGTAGTTTTGTTGTTAATAATGGTATTGCTACTATAAAAATGTTATATGTAAAAGATAATGAAGTAGAAGGTGATGAGACTATTACAATGACACTTGTTCCTGGTAAAGATTCTTTTGGTAAAACACTACCCTCAATAAGTACTACAGCTACTATTACAGATTCTTAAGTAAAGGAGCTAGGATAGATATATTCTAAACAAGCTCTTTAATTTGCGTAAACATTTATTACTTATATTAGGTTTATTTGTTTTCTTCTTACATTTAGTAGAAGAAACTAAGCCGGCGCAAAATAATTACACAATTCCTACTTTTAAAAGATTCACATTAAATGATGTGCTTAGTAATGAAAGTATAGTAGAGTTTGTTCAAGACTCTATATTAAAACCCCCATATAAATCTGCTTACATAGATGTGAAATGGGGACCACTACATCCACGCATTCTTGGATTAACTACAAAGGTTAAAGATGGAGTATTTTTTATTCAACTTAATAGGGGCTTATCATTAAAAGCAACTCAAAAAGTTTTGATGCATGAGCTAATTCATGTTTACCAATTTCACTATAATTTGCTAGAAGATTTACCTAACGGAAATGTTCGCTGGAAAGACAGTGTTTATACATGGAGTATGGCTTGGAAAGATCGACCTTGGGAAATCCACGCGGAAGCTTGGAGTACCAAACTATTTAAGACTGATAGCTTATACCTGGAGAACTAATCTGGCTTTAAGGTTAAAGACATAACTTATACATACTCTTCTAGAAAAGGTTTCATGTGGTACAAATAAAATCTAGATAAATAATAAGTAAACAATTCCTATTTTAATTATATAACAATTAAACATTAATTTCGATGAGTAACGTAACATATACATTTGATCAAAAAGAAAACGATCCACAACAATGGTATTGGTTTAAAGAAGCTTTAAATAAAGAAGAAGTAGAGAGGGTTATCCGAATGGCTGCTAAATTACCACAAGTAAGAGCTACGACTATTGGCGATGATGGAGATACTAAAGAGGCTACTGAAAATAGATCTTCTATGGTAAAGTGGATTCCACAAACTAAAGAATGGGACTGGTTATATGATAGACTTATTGGGATGGCTCATGAGGCAAATGAAAACACATGGGACTTTGATTTAATGTCTGCACCTGAAAATATTCAATATACAGAATATTATGCATCTGAAGAAGGACATTATGATTGGCATCAAGATATTGGCGCTGGTGAATTACCTTCTAAAAGAAAGGTTTCTATTACTTTACAATTATCAGCAGATGATGAATATGTAGGTGGAGAATTGCAACTTACTGGAGGTGGAGATGGAAATGGAGGTATAATTGAATCAACAACATTACCAAGAGGTAAAGGTGTTGGTGTTTTATTTCCAAGTTATATGATGCATAGAGTTAGTAAAGTTACTAAAGGAGTAAGAAAATCTTTAGTACTTTGGGTAGGCGGAGCTCATTATAGATAATATGAAGATACTATTTTGGATAGGTTACACGTCTTATACGTGGGATGGAAATACAAAGAAAGGCTTAGGAGGTACAGAAATAGCCGTAATTAATATTGCAGAAGGATTAGCGAGACATGGTTATGAAGTTACTGTATCAGGTACTGTTAATAATGCAAGAGTCAATAATGTAGAATGGATTGACATAGATAATTTTACAGAAAAGTATTCAAAGCTACCAAACCACTTCGATACACATGTTGGAGTAAATTATATCAATTTCATACAATACGCCAGAGATGCTAATCAACAGGATGCTTTTAAAATATTTTGGATGCATAATACAGATTATTATGATTACTACCAAGGCTCTCATTTAGAAAATCACGTAGATTTACTTAATTTAGTAGATGTAATATTTGCTCCCTCTGTTTTTGCAATTAATGCAATATCACCAGAGATAATAAAGAATGGTTATTCAGGAGCGCTTAAAGTAATGCCTAATGGAATTAATTTAGATAGCTTTAAAGCTAATGTTCAAAAAGAGCCGGGTAAATTTATATGGTCATCGGCAGTCGATAGAGGTTTAGCAGAATTATTAGATTATTGGCCAAAGATAAAAGAGTCAATGCCTGGAGCAACTCTTGATGTATATTATCCAGCATATTCAGATCCTCGTAAACAAGGATGGTATAATATACATGGGGTTTTAGATAAACTTAAAGCAACTAAAGATTTAGGAGTTACAGAAATAGGAAGTGTATCTCAATCCGAATTACACATAGCCATGCAGAAGGCTTCATATTGGATGTACCTAACTCAATATGAAGAAACATTCTGTATTACGGCATTAGAAATGATGGCAGCTGGGGTGTTACCAGTATGCTCAAATAAAGCCGCATTGGCAGAAGTAGTTCAAGATGGTATAATAATACCACATTCTGAATATGAAACAATGTTTAATATGGCGATAAAAACATTAGGCGGGATTAATGTTGATATTAAACGAAAAGCAATAAATGCAGCCAAAGAAAGAGTAAAATTATTCACATGGGATAATGCTACTTCAAAATGGTTTAACTTTTTACAATACGAGAAAAAACAATTATGGAAATAAAAAAAATATTCCTTGTCAATAATGGTGATACTTCAGATGAAAGACAGCATTATTTAGTAAGCAAGCTTGATGCTTGTAATTTTATGTCGAACACTCCGTTCGAAATTATTAATGTACAAAATTATTCAGAAGGTTTACCAGAAGGATATAAATTAGGTCCTACTGAAATGATGCTAGGAGATATTAATGAGGCGATTACTCATAGAATGATATGGGAAAAGATTGTATTTGAAGGTAATGATAACGTCTTAATTTTAAGTGATAATTTTGTTTGTAATAATTCAATTTCACAATTACCGTTTCCAGATAATGCTAAATGGGATATTGCATTTCTTGGTAGGGCTGATTTTACTGATAACAAACTAGTTGAAGTTGATGACAATTGGGTTAGGCCACAATCAATGGGAGGCGTTTCAAGTTATGTAATAGGTACATTTTATGCAGCACAATTATTATTGTCAGCAGGACTTAAAGAAAACTTAGTTCCGTTTGATATGTTTTTAAGTGCAGTATGCCACCCGTATATTCTTGATAAAAAAGTTCAAGATATATTTACACCAGGCCTACAATCGATTGGGACTAAAATACTTAATTATATTTCTACAGAAGGTAAAACAGATAACATACCTAACAATATACCTATATCTGCTGAAGTAGATAATCTTTTAGAAGATGAACCATATTTTGAAATATTAGATGATTCTGATTGGGATGCATGGAAAGAGAAATATGTAAACCTATCAGTATCAAAAGGTGAATATGATTTAATGGTTGATGATAAAGGTGATAATATTTATGAATTTAATTTATTTACACCTAAATTTTGTAGAGACGCAATTGCATTAGCAGAGGCAAAAGATAAGTGGACAATTGATAGACATGAATTTTATCCCACTAACGATGTTCTCTTACCAGAGATTGGTTTAAATGATATTTACAATAGAGTATTAGATGAAATAGTTAGACCACTTTCAATCCACTTATGGAATTTAGAAGGTAAATCTTGGGATGCATTCTCAAATGAAAACTTCATGGCTATTTATACTACTGATAGACAATCACATTTATCTCTACATCACGATAGAAGTCACTTAACATTAGTAATAAAATTAAACGATGAATTTAGCGGAGGTGGAACATGGTTCCCTAAATACCAAAAGCTAATTAATCCGGAAGTTGTAGGTACTGCAGCACTACACCCTGGAATGGTAACGCACCGACATGGTGCTAGACCAATAACTGCAGGAAAGAGATACATTATAGTATCATTTATTAGAACACACGATAATCCATAAAAATAAATGAAAAAAGAAATAATATTTAATAAGACAGTAGGAGATGACGGACACTTAGTCTCTCCGGTATTAAAGAACGATTGTAAGAATTATTTAATTGATATTGACGGTACAATTACTGACGATGTACCAAATGAAGAACCAGAAAGAATGTCAGTAGTATTACCATATAAAGGATCAGTAGAGACTCTTAATAAATGGTATGACGAAGGACATGTAATTACATTCTTTACTTCAAGAACTGAAGAGGTAAGAGATATTACAGAAACTTGGCTAAATAAACATGGTTTTAAATACCATGGTCTACTAATGGAAAAGCCTAGAGGTGGTAATTATCATTGGGTTGATAACCATATTGTCAAAGGTACAAGATACGAAGGCAAGTGGGCAGATTTGGTTAAAGAAGAAAGAACGATAGAAGTATTTCCTTCATAGATATATAATCTATGATAAAAGATTTTCAAACATTCTTAAACGAGCGTAATGGAGGCTTGCATAAAGTTATTATGTGTGTTTCTACTGAACTTACAGATTTTAAGTATGTAACAGACAAAAGTTGTTACACTAATAAGTATATGGAATTATTTACTAAAGGTAATAAGCCTAAAGCGGCTGATGTGCCTGTAATTAATTTCTGTAATATTCATACTGAAAGATTATTAGACGCTGGTACTCCAAAGGAATTAATCTATAATCCTAAAGAGAAGAAGATGGAAATCGCATCCAAAGTTAAATGGCATAAAACACATAAAGATTCTAAACATGTGCCAAAAACAGTTTCGGATGCAAAAGATTTAGATCAGTTAGAATTCCCTATTATAGCAAAACCAGATAACAGATATTCTGGCCAAGGTATTATTAAGATTGATACTCTTAAAGAAGCTAATGATATGGACCTTTCTGACTTTGAAGTTTTCAGTGAAAAGATAGACATCGCTGAAGAACATAGAATAATGATGTGGAGAGGTGAGCCTGTTATGTGGGTACAAAGAGTGCACGGTAACGAGGAGACCAAAAAGATGACAAAGAAAAAAGAAGACAAACTATTGTTTTTATATGTCCTAAAAGATTTAACTACAATGCCAAAAGAATGGCAACCTGTATTTGATGAAATGGCAAAGGCCCATAAGGACCTAGACATATATTCAATAGATCTTATGGTGGATAGTGATGAGAAGCCATGGGTAGTAGAGATGTCTTCTGAATTTGCTCCTCTTTATGGTGTAATGGCACAGTTCTACAAAAAAGTCTATCAAGATTATTATGGTAAAAAACTAAATCCGAGCGACGAGGCTCAGATAGATATGTACCAAAAGAAAGATGTTGATACTACAATCAACTTTGACAAAAAAAGATTTAGCGTAGAATAATGGGAAAACCAAATTACCACTGCATGCATGTAAATGTATGGGTACATCACATGGATATAGATCCACTGTTTGATTTTTTGAACGGTAGGATTAAAGAAATACCTAATTGGTATCTAAGCGAATCTAAATGTCCTCCTTCTATAACCGGTGGTTATGTTGAGGTGGCACTTTCTTTTGAAGCGTATTCTCTCTTGTCTTCACATAAGGACTGGGAAGCTTCGGCAGGTTGGATGACTTAAAACAACAATTATGAAAAAAGATGAAAGAAAAGATTACTTATTAAACCACAAAGGCAGAAAGTACAAAGCCAATAGTTTTATAGGATTAATCTGGAAGTTTATTAGAAACAAATAAGACTTCGAACGTATAAGAACTGTCTAGTTAACGCTAGGCAGTTTTTTAGTATTTAAAGGAAATTAAAGATATGTACACATTAGACGAATTAAAGCAGATGATTTTCATCGACATTGAAACCGCAACTCAGAAAGAGTCGTTTCAAGAAGTAATTGACGAGAACCCAGAATTAGAACAATACTGGGATTTAAAGACCATGCAACTGGTACAAAAGAATCCAGTTGAATTAGCAGACTTTTCAGATCCACACAAGATGTGGCCTCGAATGGCTGGATTAAATCCAGAATGGGGTAGAATTGTTTGTATCTCAGTTGGTCAGATTCAATTTGATGAAACAGGCTTTCCTAATGGTTTTAAGGCTGTCTCATTCAATGGCACCGATGAACATAAGATACTAAAGGATTTTCAGGATATGTCCTCTAAGGTCATGCAAAAGTACCCAGGCATGAAGTGGGTGGGCCACTTTATCAAATGGTTCGATATGCCATATATTATTAAAAGATCTTTAATTAATGGAGTTGCTGTTCCTAAGCATTTTCATTTGCATAAACAAAAGCCATGGGAGAACTGCTTACTAGATACGAAAGAGACATGGCAATTCGGAGGTTGGGATTCCGCTAAACTAGGACTCATATCAGAAGTCCTAGGCATCCCATCTCCAAAAGATGCAATGTCAGGTTCAGAAGTTTCTGAATATTATTGGAATGATCGACATGATGAGATTAAAACCTATTGCGAAAAAGACATTAAGGCTACTGCAAATGTCATATTAAAAGTCGCAGGCCTTCCAATTTGTCACTAATCTTCTTACAAAAGGTGACGTATTGTCACAAAAACAGCTTTGGTATACTTTTTTCACTATAGTTACTGTGCAATGTTGCACAAGAAACAAAATAAATTTTAAAACATGTATTTAACAAACTTATCAAAATTAAGCAACGGATCATTTCACGACGCATTTGATTCATTTTTTAACTTCCCAAATTCTAGAAAAGATTGGGACACATTAGGAATTACTGGACCTGACTATAAAGTTAATGACAATTCATTAGCTGTTAGCCTACCTGGTTTTAGTAAGAAAGATATTAACATAGAAGTTGAAGGTCAACTCTTAACAATTTCTGCTGAAGAAAAAGAAGGTAGCTTTGCATCAGCATTTACTAAGCAATTCAGATTTCCAAACGATACTGATATGGATTCTCTTTCTGCTACAATGAAAGACGGAATCTTAGTACTTGAGTTTAAGAGTACTGATAAAAAGAAGACAATCTCTATCAAATAAGATAGAGATTTCTTCAAAATAGTTGCCATATAATTTTTTTATGTCAGTTATTTTTCGTATATTAGTACTATAATTAAACACATTACATGAGCAACGATTTTAATATTGACGATTACCTAAACGATCCGGATTTCGAAAATAAGATGGAAGCATATAGAGACCGTATGATTTCTGAGGCCATTGATACCAATTATGAAAACATTAAAAAGAATGGAATTTCTGATTGGCAACTAAGGCACATGGAAAAACAAGAAATTTTAGAGTTAAAAGAGACTTTAACTTTTATGACAAAATACTATATTGACTTAGAGCAATATGAGCGGTGTAGTCTATTAAAATCTGAGCTTGATAAGCTAGAATCTCATTTAGAGCGAGTTTCTTAGATATATAACTTAACACACTTCCATAACGGCGGTGTGGGCCCCCGAAATGAACCCGTCGGAAACCTAGTGTTTTCGCGGGTTTTTTTATTGATATATAACCTATGAAGCATATCCAAACATATAACTCATTTTTAAACGAGAAGATAGAAAAGTCTTACTCTATTATTAATGGTAAGAAGATTGAATCTGATTGGGCAGGTTCTGCAGATAGCCTAAAAGATTTTATTAAGCTAATAAAAGGAATACCTGAAACTTTAGAATCTATTAAAGTTCAAACAGGTACTTCTTCTTTTAACCCATCATCAACAGAAATTAAAGGTCCTTTTAATTCTTCAAAAATTAACAAGGTAATTAAATTGGTTAAAGATGCAGATAAAGCATTTGATAAGAACGATGAAGTAATACACACTTATTTGTTATCTTCATATTATGGAGCTGGTGGTAGAAACCACAACTCCGATCCTGCATATATTTCATACAGAACTAAAAGAAGCGATGATTTTGGAAAAGCAATGTCATCAGGTAAACACGGAAGCTTAGACTAATGAAACATATTAAACTATTTGAAAACTTTGCGGATGAGAATCCGGATCTAGAAAGATCTAGACATTTTAAAGGCAGTATTCTAGATTTACATTCATGGATGAGTCGTAAGGCAAAGGAAACAGGTCATTCAGGTGAAACAAATCCATACGCAGATACTATAATGGTTAATGGCCCATATAAAGGATCGAAGGATGAGACATTACCTTATCAAGATTTTCAAAATGGCAAGTCAGACTTAATTAAGAATAGACATGGACGACAAGATAGCTAAAGATATAGCAAAACAACTTAAAAGAATTGCTGACGCAATGGAAGCAAAGAATAAGCGTGAAACTGTAACAGAGAAACGCAAAGCAAAACTTGATTCTTTACAAGTTTTAGAAATTAAAAAGAACGCTTCTAATAAGAATAGCTAGTGAGTCACTACCAAACATTAGGTGTGGACAAAATAGCTCCTCAAGCAGAAATTAAAAAAGCTTATAGGAAACTTAGTATGCAACACCATCCAGATAAAGGAGGTGATACTAAAAGATTTCAAGAAATTGCCGATGCGTATGCAATCTTAGGCAATGAATCAAAAAGAGCAGAATACGATGCTGTTGGTGAAAACCCATTCGGTAACATGTTTAACAACATGGGAGGCATGGATGGTAACTTCTCAGACTTATTTAATAATGTATTTGGACAACAGCAACGCCAACGCCAACAAAAAGGCACAGACGTTAGAGTTGATATGCATATTACTTTTATGGAATCCTTTACTGGTTGTAGTAAAAGATTTAATCTCAATGGTGAAGACCATTCTATTTATTTAAAAGCAGGTGTTAAAACTGGACAAAAATTTAGATTAAGAGGTAAAGGACAAGCACATCCATTTAATACACAATTACCATCCGGAGATCTTATTGTAATTATTCATGTACAAATGTCACCTGAATATATTATTGACCAAAACAATGATGTATGGATAGATGTAACATTACCATGGTATGATATAATGGCAGGAACTAAAATAACAATAGATACTTTAGATGGTCCTATTTCTATTACTGTAGCAGAAGATACTACACCAGGAAAAGTGTTAAGAATAAAAGAAAGAGGTTGGCCAAATTACGATACACAATTGCGCGGAAGTTTGATGGTAAAATTAAATCCAAGCTATCCTGAACTAAACGAGACACAACTCGAATATATAAAGAAAGTAGGTATTAACACAGATGGAAAGATATTTTAGAAAAAATAATAATAGAAGGTCTAGATCTCAATTGGATTTTATCATCCAAGGTTTAATGGTAAGCAACAAATCACATTTTTTTGCTTTACTATATCAAGCGATGATTGAACACCCATCTTATGTTATTTTATCTGATATGCCGCAAGAGCGCAAACTAGAAATTTTAAATAGTATGATGTTGCATTACGAAGAGAGAGAAGACTATGAAAAATGCGCACAGTTAAAACAAATGCAACAACAAGTAAATAAGAACCTGACATGTTAATAATAAAACTAGAAAAGAAAACAAATATAGAAAAAGCTTTAAAGCAATTAAAATCTAAAGTTATCAGAACTAAGCAATCTAAAAAGCTTAGAGATAATAAACACTTTTCTAAACCATCTGAGAAGAAAAGACTAGCGAAGCAAAAAGCAGTCTACCTACAAAAGAAGTGGGACACCGAAAATCAAGACTAACTTAAGGATAGTATATTATACTAATAATTTTACCCTCGTATTATAGCTATATGGGAGGAAGCAACTAAATATATAATTATGGTAGGTAATACCAAAAAAAGATTAAAGAGTGCGATGAGTGGATTTATCTCAAATACAGATAAAGATAGCCTAATGAGGGCGAGTTATTATCAAATAACTAGAAACTTTACTAAGACGGTAAATCGCTTTGTAGCATTTAAAGATGAGGACAAATTGATTGAAATACCACATGGTATTGGACAACGTTCTAAATTTATAGATCTAATGGTAAAATACTTCGAATCATTAGAAGAATATGAGAAGTGTAATAAATTAATGAAGTTAAGAGAGCTAGTTATGATGGCTGGCGACTAAATATATTAAAACTATGGCAAGAACCTCTAGAGCAGCATCGATCGCTGCAGGTATGAAAACGATTAGACTAAGACCGGGACAACGTGATTATGTCGACACAATATCAAAAAATGATATAACGTTTTGTTACGGACCTGCAGGAACTTCAAAAACATTTACAGCATGTTATACTGCATTGCAAATGTTGCAGAATAAAGAGATAAAAGAAATCATATTATGTAAGCCTATTCAAGAGGCTGGTGAAAAACTAGGTCATTTACCAGGTGGTATTGAAGATAAAGTAGATCCGTATATGAAATCATATAAATCTAATTTAGTTAAAATTATAGGAAATGAATTAACAGAAACTCTATTCGAAAAGAAGATAATCAGATTTGAACCATTAGCATATATGAGAGGTGATACCTTTGACGATGCATTGATGGTTTTAGATGAAGCTCAAAATGCTAACTTTAAACAACTAATGTTATTTGTAACTAGAATGGGTAGTAAAAGTAAAGTTGTAGTTACCGGTGATGTTAGCCAAGCAGATATTCAAGCATCACAAGTTAGCTTACCAGATTTTATCAATTTAATCCAAGATGTAAAAGGAGTAGGAACTCACATCTTTACAGAAAAGGATATTGTTAGAGCAAAAATCTTACAAGAGGTTGTAGTTAGATACGACAAATGGAAAATTCAAAACAACATAAAATAGTAATTAGAAAGGCTAAGTTTGAAGACCTAGAACGTATTTGTGAAATTTATACACAAGCATTTCAAGGAACTACAAGTCCATCAACTAGACAGTGGTGGAATATTATAGAAGATCCAAACATTCATTATTTTGTTGCAGAACAAGGAGAGTATATTGTAGGCGTTGCATCTTTAATTACTATTAATAAACTTTTAAGAGGTGGTAATAGAGTCGGCTTAATCGAAGACGTTGCTGTAGATAAAAATATGGGTAGCAGAGGAACTGGAAAGGCGCTAGTTGAAAAGCTAAAAGAAAAAGCAATAGAAAGAGGATGTTACAAAACAATACTTAATTGCTCAGAGGATAATATACCATTCTATGAAAAATGCGACTTCTATTTAAATGAAGTACAAATGAGATGGGATAGGCCAGAAAGTTTAAACCCAAAGTCTAGAAACAAAGGGCTATTTTAAGATATAACTACTAAACAAGTTATATTTATGTCTAAACAAATAATCTTAAGACACAGTCATCTAAACGATCCGAATATTGTCGAGGTCGGTGTTGATGAAGCAGGAAGAGGGGCACTCGCCGGGCCTGTAACTGTTGCGGCATGTATAATGCCATTTGGATTCCAACACGAATTAGTAAGAGATTCTAAACTATTAAATGAAGGGCAGAGGGCAGAGGCTAGGAAACTAGTACTTGATAACTGTTTAGCATACTCTATTCAACACGTAGATGTTGAGACAATAGAAAACACTAACATTTTAAAAGCTACATTAGAAGGCATGAGAAGAGCTCTCGAAGCTACTAGAAAAGACCATGATTTTGGTTTTATCTTAGTTGATGGAGATCAGTTTCATGGATTTGACGGCAAACCTTTTGAAACTATTGTTGGAGGTGATAACATTTATATTAGTATTGCTGCAGCCAGTATCTTAGCTAAAACAGAAAGAGATCTTTATATGAAATCTTTAGAAGGTGGTAATGTATATGGATGGGGTTCTAATAAAGGATATGGAACTAAACAACATATTACTGCAATCAAAGAATCTGGGGCGACAGAACATCATAGAGATTCTTTTATCTCACACTTATTAACTTCTACAAACGTATTGTTTTGAGAGGCCTAGTAGTAGGCATCCTATGTTTTTTAATAGGACAGACATTAATTTGGTTTCAGACCAATGGGCAATTCATAAATGAATGGGCAAAGAATAATACTTTAATCTTATCTGTTGTAGGTGGAACTACTATTAGCTATTTCTTTATTAATGGAACTAGATTAATAGCAGAACATTATGATGGTTTACTTTGGCCTGGTAGATTCTTAGGCTTTTCAATGGGTATTACTTCGTTTGCATTTTTGACTTGGTATTTTATGGGAGAGGGATTAACTATTAAAACATGGATTAGTTTAGGCTTAGCAGTCGCGCTGATTTGTGTACAACTATTTTGGAAATGAAATTACCATGGTTAGAAAAAGGTAAACCTACAATCGTAGCAGTTTATAGAAAGCAAAAAACAAGTAGTAAATATTATATGATTGTAACAGATATTCATGTAGATGTAATTAATAATGGTAGAGCAACCAAGCCTATCATAGATCATAAATACGATATTGTTGAACTGGGAATAGGTTTTAACTTTATTGAACAATGGTCTAAAAAATATAAAATTAATAAACCACAAATAATAACAAAATAATTGCCGCTACATTTTTTTATGTCAATTATTTTTCGTATATTTGTACTGTAAATATAAATAACCAATTTATGAATAAGAATATTTTAAAAGCCACACTTTTACTTTTAGTAGCAGTACCAGCAGCAGTTATTGCCGCTACTTTTTTATGGAATACTGTTTTAGTAGAAGCAGTTACTTGGGCAAACCCAATTAACCCATGGCAAATGTTAGGAATAATGGTATTATACTATGTTATATTCCCTGGACAAAAATCAACACTAAAGAATGACAAATAAGAAAATAGTATATTTCGACATGGACGGAGTGTTAGTAGATCTAGCACAAAAGATAAATTCATTTCCACCGGAGGTGGTAAAGCAGTTTGAAGCACTTGATATGATTGAGCAGCTGCCTGCTATTTTCTTAAATCCAGATCCTATTGCTGGAGCAGTAGATGCTTTTAATAAAATATGTGAGTCTGACAAATATGAAGGCTACATTTTATCAACAGCTCCATGGAATGCTCCTTGGGTTTGGACTCAAAAAAGAGAATGGGTAGAAAAGTACTTAGGTAAGAATGCTTACAAAAGACTAATCCTATCTCATAACAAACATTTAATGATAGGTGATTACCTTATCGATGATAGAACCAAGAATGGTGCTGGTGAATTTAGCGGCCAACTAATTCAGTTTGGCACAAAAACTTACCCTGATTGGGATTCTGTACTTAACTACTTAAAACCTTAATATGGATCAAAGGATTACAGAAATACTTAACAAAGAAAAGAATAGACAATCAGATACTATTGAGTTAATTGCTAGTGAGAACTTTGCATCTGATGCTGTAATGGAATTAGCAGGTTCTATATTTACAAACAAATATGCAGAAGGTTATCCTGGTAAAAGGTATTACAATGGATGTGACCACATGGATGAAGTAGAGTTACTTGCAATAGAAGAACTTAAAAAGTTATACAATTGCAACTTTGCTAATGTACAACCTCATTGTGGAGCAAATGCTAACACTGCTGTATTCCAGGCATTCTTAAAACCAGGTGATACAATACTTGGAATGGATTTAGCTAGTGGAGGACATTTATCTCATGGCAGTAAACCTAACATCTCAGGTAAAGTTTATGATGCACATTCGTATGGAGTAGATGAGAATGGTTATTTAAACTATGATGATATTAGAACTAAGGCCCTAGAAGTTAAACCTAAAATGCTGATAGCTGGAGCAAGCGCATACTCAAGAATAATAGATTGGAAAAAGTTTAGAGAAATAGCTGATGAAGTAGGAGCAGTTCTATTAGTAGATATGGCTCACTATTCAGGTCTTATTGCAGGTGGTGAATATCCTAATCCTGTTGAGTACGCAGATGTAGTAACCTCAACAACTCATAAAACCTTAAGAGGACCAAGAGGTGGAATCATTATCTGGAATAATGCAGATTATACTAAGAAGATAAATGGAGCAATATTTCCAGGTACACAAGGTGGTCCACTCATGCATGTAATTGCTGCTAAGGCACAATGTTTTATAGAGGCTAATACTCCAGAATTTAAAGAGTACTGTAAGCAGGTAAAAGAGAATGCTAATCGTATGTGTAGAGTATTTAAAGAAAATGATATATCTATATTGACAGGAGGAACTGACTCACATTTAATATTAATAGATCTATCTAATAAAAAACATAGTGGAAGAGTAGTAGCTGATCTATTAGAAGAAAAAGGTATCACTGTTAATAAGAATGGAATACCTAATGATCCTAGAAGTTTTATAGAAACCAGTGGTATTAGAATAGGGACTGCTGCAGAAACAACAAGAGGCCATGGTAAGAATTGGTTTGGAGCATTAGCAACAAAAATAAGTGAATTAATAAATGCCTAAGGATAGTATAAAATGCAGTAGATGTAATGAAACCTTTAGCGGAGGTTTAGATTATAGATGGCATTTTGATAAACACCTAGATGAATGGTATAATTCAGAAAATAAACAAGAATATATTCAACTAACAACAAATAATATGAAATTCGATACTAACGTAGACTTAATCCTAGGCATTAATAAAAAGACTCATAGTGTTATTGTGAGTTGTACTAATATGGATCAATTACTTGGAGCTAAACGCTTTGTAAAACTAGCACAAAAGTTTTATGATAATGTTACATGTTCTGATGATATGCAAAGATCTTATATTATTAAGGCAATGTCAAACATAAATAAAGTACTTAAGATTCAATCTAGAAAAATAAATTCTTTATGATTTTAGATATGCATGACAGAATTATGCGGATTTTAGATACAACGCATATTGTTATGCTCGACGATAGTGCAGTTCACAAAGTATTAGATGTTGTACCCTTAGGAGATGATATTCTTTTTGTAGAAACTGTATCAGGTTTATTGTTTCAAGACCTAGATGTATTTACATTAGAAGAAGCTGCCGATATGGAAAGATCTTTATCTAGAATAAGAGATACAAATTATTTTACAAAATAATTGCCTCTAGATTTTTTTATGTCAATTATTTTTCGTATATTAGTACTGTAATTAAAAACAACAAGAAATGAAAAACGTAATATTTGACCTCGACGGAACTTTAGCCCTTATCGACGATAGGAGAGCTTTAGCTACTAAAGATAACGGTAAAATGGATTGGGATGTATTCTTCGATCCTAAGAACATTGACCTTGATTTACCTAACCATGGTGTAATTGCAATGGCTCAGACTCTTAAAGCAGCTGGTCACAGGATTATCATCTTTTCTGGTAGAAGTAAAAGAACTAAAGATGTAACTAAAGCTTGGTTAGACAAGTTTGATGTACCATTTGATGTCTTAAAAATGAGACCTACAAGCAAAGACTTTATGTTTATGCCTGATGATAAACTTAAACAAATGTGGTTAGACAGTTTATTTACTGATAAGAGTGATATTATTTGTGTCTTTGATGATAGACAGAAAGTAGTTGATATGTGGAGAGATAATGGATTAACTTGTATGCAAGTAGCTCCAGGTAACTTTTAAAATAAAAACATGGAATTTAAAGATTTAAAATTTAAGAAGCAAACACATGGTGGGATAGGAGCCACTGTAGACTTTGAGGGATTTACCCTAAGTGTTCAAGCTGGCTCTTTTGTTTACAGTAATCCACGTGAAGATTTGTTAGACTCTAGTCAATACTCATCATTTGAAGTAGCAGTTTTTGATAATGAAGGTAGGTTTATTACTGAAAAATTTATTAAAGAAGCTGATGAAGTATCAGGATGGACTCCTAGAGAAACAATAGAAGAATTACTTTCAAACTTAACATAATTGTTAATAACTTTTGCAAAATAACTGCCATAGAATTTTTTTATGTCAGTTATTTTTCGTATATTAGTACTGTAATTAAAAACAAACACAAACTATGTCAAACATTTTAACATTCGTACTTAGGAACTCCATGGGAGATTCAACAAACAATGGTCTTACTTCAAGAGAAGACTCAATCGTTCTGCATTACGGTTCAGATACTGATTTAGCAGATTTAACCTTAATTCCAGATGATGAATTAGTCTTAGTAGAAAGACAATTATTCGGAGAAGAAGCCTGGTATGCAGTTCCTGCTGGAATTTACAAGAGTAATAAACATTCAATGTTCGGTGGTAATTTTATCCACACTTCAGATTCAAGGTTTCCTGGCAGAGCGCCGATTCCTGTTCACGATAGAGTAGAAGCATAATGAGCATCTACTCACTACCAAAAGGCACTTCGTGGTATTACCGCGAGATGGGTTCCAGAAACAAAAAGACTGGTAAGTTATCCTACTATAATGTAAAGGTAACAGATCATAAAATTGTAGACTGTGAATGTAAAGCCAGAGAGTTTAGCCGATACACTCCATGTAAGCACATGAAAAGATTACATGAAAAAATTGGCCATAGTTTGTAAGTTTTAAAATAAACATGTAATTATATAAATATGAAAGCAATAAAACAAATACAATCACTTCTGCAAGAGGCAGAACAGATCGCCAAAGATCAACTAGGACTTGACAATATATTCTATAATGAGAGGTTCATAGAGATGTTTATGGCTAATCATTTAGGCCATGAGTATGGTAACAATACTCAGGGTGGCGACGCCTTAGATGCCACTGAAACGCCTACAGAGTATAAGGCAATCAATATGAGAAACAAGGGTAAATCTGGTACTTTCCAGTTCCATTGGCTATCAAAGAACAAAATCGAAAAGTACGCGCAAACGAATAATATGTACTTTGCCGTCAGAGATGGAGTTACTATCAAGAAAATCTACGA
>Ga0181389_1000108_pt1 | contig 30205 bp, 40 predicted proteins | sample 12SPOviralmetaG_FD_130121 | JGI IMG/M metagenome (GOLD analysis project Ga0181389, IMG submission 130121) | Marine viral communities from the oligotrophic San Pedro Time Series (SPOT) site, San Pedro Channel, CA, USA - 12 SPOT_SRF_2010-06-29 | ecosystem: Environmental > Aquatic > Marine > Strait...
AAGATTTGGTAATATTAAAATAATATTAGATCCAGATGCGGAAGAGCATTGGGAAAAAGTTAAAATTGTAGATGATAAATTTTCCCAAGATAAAAAAGACGCAGATCAAGCAAAAATGGATACGTTGAAATCGTGGGGAACAACATCATGAATTGGATAAATAGCTGGAAAGCATATAATAAAAAAAGAGTATTTGAAGTTAATATTAGAATAGGTACATTAACTATATTAGAAATAATAACTTCTCCTAAATTAAAAATAATGATTTTAAACTTTGGAATTGAATTATGAACTTAAAAGATAAAATGAAAAAAATTGGTACAAAAAATCTTAATGAAACTGAGATATTGTCAGAACAATCTGTATTATCAACGTTGCGAGAACTAGTAATTTTAAATAAAGCAATGTTAGCCCAATTAGAAAAAATGCCAAAAAAAATTCAATGATTAAACTCAAAAACATATTAGAACAATCTATAGGATTCCAAGTTCCAGGAACTCCTAAACAAAAAAATATTGGACGTAAAACACGTCAGGAATTTGCTAAGTTTTTTAATAACTTTGAAGCAGGTAATACAAAAACTGCTATATCGGGGTATGCTGAGCAAATAATGAGATCAGATGCTCCTGATGAAATTAAAAAAAATGCATCTGACATATTAAATGAAATGGAGCAAGTAGCAATTGATATCCAAGATGAATTACATACAAGACAAATAAGTGACGACGAAGTTGCTGAAACAATATTTGATTATGTTAATTCAGAAATGGATGCATCAGATTCAATTGAATTTGAACAATTGTTATGGTACGACAATCAAATTGATTCTAGTATCAACTCCGGGATGATAGAGAACGCCGTTGCTATAATGGATCAGTTACTTCACCAATTAGAATTTATACGTGGTTTTATCTTACAAGAATTTCCAAAAATAACTCCGGCCGGATTTAAAAGATAAAATTAATCTAGAAACATAAACGTTTATGAAACATACAAGGTTTACTACTACCCGTACATACATACTGTGCGGAAAGTGCAAAAACAAATGGAGTTCAGAAGGATATTTTGTTAAAAATACATGTCCTGTGTGTAAACATGAAGATATAACTATTAATAGTTTATAGTAATATTTATATAAAATGATTAAGCTCAAAGCCATATTACAAGAATTAATCGTAGGAGATAAAATACAATGTGATAACTGTGATTGGAATTGGAAAATTGCAGACGGTGGAGATGATTTATATATGTGTCACAAATGTGGACATGACAATACTCCAAAATTAACAGAACAATCATATGGTATGGCAGGGATTGGTAGTTCTAGTATGTATCCATCTGCTCAAGCAGCAAAATCTTTAGAAAAAACTCTGAGTCCCATTGTTAAAGATGCAACGGAATGGATTAAAAAAAACGATCATCTTTTATTAGACTTATCAGCTTTAATAGTATCTGTGATACCAGGTGGTATGCCAACAGCTGTTGGATTAGAATTAACAAATGCTGCGTTATATTTTAAAAAAGGCGACAAATTAATGGGAACTATATCTACTGTATTTGCTGCTCTACCTATTATAGGATCAATTCCTGGTGTGAAACAAGCTATAGGATTTGGTTTAAAAACAGGAACTAAATATTCTTTAACTCAAATAAAAAAGATTCTAGAAGTAGTAGTTAAATTTAAAAATAAAATACGAAGACAAATCTTAGCAATAGAATCGATGATTAAAAAATTTCCTCATTTGAATCTAGATAAATACTTAAACGATTTAATTGCTGGAAAAATTGATTCTAAAACTTTTTATAAAAATTTTAAAGGTTATAATAATACAATGAAAGTTGTAAAAATAGATAAAGCTATGCCTTTGCAACATGTTTCTCCAGATCCTAATTTAACAATTAACAAATTAAACTTAACTGGATTTTTAGATAATATTAAAAATTTATCTCGTCCAAATTCTTTTAAGAGAAGGATAGGCACAGATGCATTAAATAAACCGGGTGGATTATATACTACAAATCCACAAACTGCATCGCCATTTTATCAGCCAACAGGAAAAAAACCATATTATAATTTTGAATTAAAATCCGGATCCAGAGGACTAGATTTACAAAATACTGGAGGAATAATTGATGGAATATCTGTTGGAAATTTAACTAAATATATGAATGATGGATTTGATTTTATAATAGGAAAAGGAATGTTAGGCAAACCTGAAGTAATTCCTTTAAATAAATCTGTAATACAAAATTGGAGAAGGGGAGTTCCATTTAAATAATATGATAAAACTACAAGACATATTAAAAAGTATTCCTAATCAAGAAATAATTGAATCTGAAGATGGTCAATGGGAATATCCAGGCAGAATAACAAGAATACCAAGTAATCGAATTACAATGCAGCCAAATCCATTAACAAAAAAACCTATACAACATATATTATTAATAATAGGAGATCAAAGCGGAGAGAAAAAAATAGGAATACCAGGAGGACCTAATTTATTTTTTCCAAATGATCAATCAGTAACTGAATATCCTATTAAACGTTACAAATAGATATTTATATAAAAGGAGATTAAAATGAATGAGCAAAATGCATATGGTAAAGAAGAATATAATGATGATATACAATTTAAAAAATTGCTAAGAAAATTAGTTAGTATAGCTATAAACAAACAAGGAAGAGCTGTTACATCATTAGATATAGCAAAAAATGTATACAATATTGCTGCAGATTTTATGAATGCTAAAGGAGCATTTCGAAATAGAAAAGAACCTATAGCTATGCCAAATGTCCCAAAAGCTCCAGAAGGATTAAAATATTCTAATATTGAAGTTGGCCCTTTAACTCGTATGGAAATAAAAGAATGGACTGATAAATCTCATGGGACCAAGCCTAAAAGATGGTCAAAAGATTTTAATAAATCAGATGGAACTGGATTAACTGATTTTGAAAAAACAAATGTCAAGAAAGAAGACACTAAATTTTCAGAACAAATGAAAAGATTCAGAACAAAAAATATGAAATGGTAAAAGATTTAAAATTTGATTTAATTAAAATAGCTGATATTGATAATAATGATATTTATATAAATAAAAGCCATATTTCAAGAATTAAACAAAACAGCACAGGAATTGTTGAAATATTATTAGTAAATGAAGTAACAATATACACAAATGAATCTAATTTAGATTTATTGGCAGATAAATTATCAAAATAAGGAAAATAATGAGTTCAATCGAAATATTTGAAAAAATTGAAGAACATTGGGGAGTGTTTTGTGAAAATCATTCTCGATTTAATCAAAAACAAGTTAAAGCTGCTGGTGTTAGAGCAAGAAAATCAATTGGAGAAATTAAAAAATTAGCTTCTCAATACAGAACTGCTTGTTTAACAGAATCAAAAGAAATATGAGTACTTATTTACAAAATATAATACGTGAAGAAATGCTAAAAGCTCTCAAAGAAGAAGAATTACCATTAAGTCCATTCACAGAAGCAGAAGAAAAGTTTTTAGCAAAGTTTGTTGAGTTAGGTACTCAATCATTAGGTATACTTTACACCGCAAATGATGTAGGAATTCGTGAATTTTTAATGAGAAGTGGTAATGACTTCAATTTAACACCAGATATTTTATCAAAACTAATGGAAGATGGTATTGTTTCTATTGTACCTTATGGTGGATATGCTAGAAATGAAGATTATACTATTAAATGTAACTTGCCATTAGATGAATTAGAAGGTTTAAGCTCCGGGGATGCTAAACCAGAAGGCGATGACACTGCTACACCAGATGATGCTGGTGCAGAAACACCTGATTTACCGGCAGAACCACCTCAAGAATCTATTTCAGCCGCAGATTTATCAAAATTATTGGTATCAGAACAAAAAAGACATACTAGTACAAGAGTTTATACTAATAAATCTAGAGCATTAAGAAGATTACCTAAAGGTTATGTGGTATATCTTGAAAAAATTATTAAAATACTTGGACAAAAGCTCCATACCGACTTGGAAAAGCAACATTTAGTTGCTGATATATTAGATAACTTAGCTCATAATTTTGGATTGACACCAAAACAAGTATATAAGTCATTTATATTTTATAACTCACAAAATAGATTGAAAAATGTTGTAAGAGAACAATTAGAAAACGATGAAGACATGATTAAATTAAAAGAACTATTAGAACAACAAAAAACTATCACAAAAACATTACCATCTGTTAGTTTTGATGGAGTATTTTTACCTAATTATATAACTCCTAGTGATAAATGGAAAGCAGTAGCTGATGAATTGGTTATAGAGATTAAAAAATATCAAAAACAACTATATACTCTTGCAAACATAAAAATTAGCATTAATGGTGGAGCATCTCCAGATGCAGCAACAAATGGATATACAGGACCTAATCCACCTAATCATAATTTTCAAACAGTTGGACAGCAAAAAGGTGGATTATTACCGGCAGATTGGACAAATGTTAGAAATGCTAGAGTAAATATAGGAGAGCCTGAAGGTAATGAGTTTCTAGCATTAAATAGAGCTTTAAATTTAAAAAAATTATTGATACCATATTTAAGCAGCAAATTAGGAGAAAAAATTCCAGAATCTAGTATAATAGCCACCGGTAAAGCGGGGGTTGCACGAACTGTACATGCAACTATTACTCCTACTGTAACAAAAACAGATCAACCAACCACCAAAATCAAATATGTTATTCAATATCCATGGTATCAAATTGGGAATGACAAAAACATGGTTCTTGTAGATGGCAATATTGCTGCAGGCTGGAGACAAAATAAAAAAGCAACAATGTCTACAAAATGGTATCAATCAACAATAACAGATAAAAACATTCGTTATAGCGGATTTCAAAAAGGCGGACAAGCTAGTGGTTTAATTAATGCGTATGCTTTTATAAAATTAAATCCAGCTAGATATAATGGATCATTTGCAATTTATAATGATGAAAAATCATGGCTAGCAGATGTTAAAAAAATGACACAATACGCACCTGGACTTCAAGTTGGAGAATTAACGTTTGGACCTCCTAATAGTAATAAGAACCTACCAGGATACAGAGGAGCAGATGGATATCTAGATAAAACCGGAAAAAGTGATTATACTGGATTAGCTAAATTTAACATGGGAAGTAAAGATTATATAGTATCATCTGGAATTCCTTATTACTTATTTAAACCACAAGGTGATAAAGCATTTTATATGGCAGATTTATTTAAAGCAAAAAGCGAACGTAATGCTCCTGCAGATGGAGCTCGAGATTCTGAAGGTAATAGATCTTTAATTAGAGGATCTCAATATTCTGTTGTAGATAGTAAAGGAGTCAAGAATCCTAATGCATTAGTATATACTGGCAAAACAACTATCAAAACATTTAAATCATAATAATCACAAATAAATTTGGATTTACAATCTTTTTTTCTTATTATATATAAAAATTAAAGATATGAAAAAATTACTTCTAATATTGTTATTACCATTATCGGTATATTCTCAAGATATTGATTTTTCTAAAACTCCTCAAACTAGCGTTGATTCTTTAAGATATTATATGCATCAAGAATTAAATGAGTATAGATTACAAAACAATGTTAAAGAATTGGAATTATCTGATAGTTTAAACGAATTAGCTCAATCTTGGGCGAAGACAATGTTTGAAACTGGTGATTTTAAACATAGTAACTTGTATCCATCTGGTGAGAATATTCAATATGGCGGCAGACATATTTTTACTCTTAAAGAGTTTTCATATTGGACATTACAATCATGGAAAGACTCTCCCGGCCATGATGCAAATTTAAAACGTAGTTATTTTATAAAAGTTGGATATGGCTTCTATGAAGGATATAAAGTACAAATCTTTGAATAATGAAAAAGTTTCATTATAATATAATAAGTAAATAATATAAACAATAAAAAAAGGATAACAAAGTTATGGCAACATCACAAGAATTATATGTACAAATAAAGGATTTATTTGAAACATTTGATACAGAACACAATAGCACAACTAAAGCCGGAAAAGGTAGAGCAAGAAAAGCTGTTGGTGAAATTAAAAAACTAGTAACTGATTACAGAAAAGCATCTGTAGCAGAAAATAAGTAAAACAATAAAAAAACAAATATGGGTTATTATACCGCAAGAGTCCAATTGAAAGATGATTCAACTGGCAAACTAAAAAAAGTGACTGAAATGTATTTAGTCGAAGCAATGTCTGTTACTGAAGCAGAATCTAAAGTAGTTAAAGATTTTGGATCTACTACATTAGAGTTTGAAGTGAAAGCAGTGTCTGTAAGTAAAATCATTAAAATTATAGAATAATGTATAAAGAAGGCGAAACAGTAATTGTAACTGAGAAACTTAGTAAAACAGAAGAAAAACATTCAGTAGGTACTATAATGAAACCATTCGTTCATAAAAAGCAAACCTTTTATGATGTCTTATTAGAAAGGAGAACGGCTTTATCCTATTTGAATACAGCTAGATCATCTAAACAAGCGTTTATCAATAGAGATCTTACGAAAAAGCTAGTAGACTCCGGCAACGTCGAATCTACAATACCATTTAAACATATGGTAGACAATGAATTACTTCCTATAATCATTGCCTAATGGCTAGACCCAAATTATCAAATTTACAAAAATTACAAAATAGAGTCAGAAAAAGATATCCTGGCTCTATTTGTATACAGGATTCTATTGGCCAGTATTATATAAAATGGAATGACGAAAATTTAAACGATACATTCCTTTTAGAAAACTGCTTAACAGAACTATTAGCATGGGAACAGGCGAGTATAACCGCCAAACACGAACAGCACATTAATCGTACCCACCCTATGAAGAAACTAGTATCAGAAGAACAAAAACACCAAAATAAAGAACGTATAACAAGAAGAATTAGAAAATATGAATAGTATAAATCACCCATGGGGAATATCAGATAAGTTTAAAAAACGGTATGGAAAAATATGGTCTGAAATGGACTTTGAAGTAGCAAAAATTAGTAATTATCATTTTAAACAAGATCCGATGAATACCATAGTAGGAACAATGTTTTTATGTGGACAACATATAACAATGAAATATAAACACTTAATATCGTCTGCTAATAGTATACAAGGATATGCACAAGCTGCTTATTTTGAAAAAGCTGAAAAAGATACAAAATTTAAAATTGAATTTTCAAATAAGCCATTTATACTTAAAAAACATGAAATTGGACGATTATCTCAAACTTTAGCTGATTCGTTGCATACTATCAATGTAGGATATCAGATTGGTTCATATTTATAATAAAGTATTATATGAAACAATACAAGTATTTTTTTATATCAGATCTCAATAAAGAAGCGATTGGTAAATTTCAAGCCGCTGACATACACTCGGCAAGAAAAATAGCTGCAGACAAAAAAAATTTAACAGTAACTAAATTTGTTAAATTATTTAATATAGAAGAAGTATAATGATTAATTATTCAGACATACATGTAGATCTACATGAATATAGTTATTTTAAAGAACTGTCTGGAGTTGACAAAATTCAATATCTAATTGAAATATATGATCTAGAAATAAAAAAACAAAATATTGATCCAATTCAGTTAGCTAATGGCTTAAATGAATTTTTTGATCATATTGATGAACCTGAAGAAGAATTAGAATTTGATAGTTATCATTTGCAAGGAAAAGAACGAGTAGATGTCATGATTGATACTGACAATATTTTAATTGAATCAAATAGTTTAAAAGCTGTTCGACATATTAAATATAAATGTATTGATTCTGGTTATATACTAAAAAGAGATAAAGAAACTGAAAAAGTATTTAAAAAAAATAAAGTAGGTCGATATTTAAGAATATATAATATAATTGGTACAGAGAATCATTTATGTTATAGTTGAGATACGGTAGGTCTCAATTTTTAGTAATAAATAAACAAACGGTTAGCTAAATGCAACCAATAAACACAGGAGGTTTAAAATGACAAATTTTAAAGAAACATTTCTATTCAACGATTTTGATTTAGTTTGGAAAAACTTATTCGATCAAAAATCATCCTATTTACCAGTAAGAACAAATAAAATTAATTATCCAGTTGATATTTACAAAACGGATAATGGAATACAGTTTGAAATTGCTGCAGTAGGAAAAGACAAATCAGACATTGAAATAATAACGGAAGGCGAAACTTTAAGAATAAAATATCAAAAAGACGTTGAAGAACAACGAGACTTTATTCATAAAGGAATAGCAAACCGGAACTTTGATTTTGCTTGGAAAATATCTAAGGAATTAGATTTATCTAAAGCAGAAGCTATCATGGAGAAAGGATTACTATTAATTAGTATTCCATATACAAAAGACAGAGCACCAAAACAAATAGTTATAAAATAAGTTATAATGAGACCTACCCCCTCAATGTATATTTTACCAACCGTAGAATATCAAAATAAACGTTTTAATATTAAAAGATTAGTTCGTGAAGATCCAAATGAAAATATAGAATATTGGAAAAATGTAATAGATCATGATGTAGTTTTAAGAAAAGATAACTACTTATGGTTTTTAACTGAAATTTTGGACGTTGAAATTATTGAAGAATGAAAAAACAAAAACTTCCAAAATATATACAAGAAAAATTTAAAAAAGCCCAATTTAAAGTAGGAGATAAAGTTAAATACGAATTCCTAGGAGATGATGGTTGGGGAATAATAACTAAAATACAAAAATTCAATGAAACAGTTAGCTATATGGTTAAGACAAGGAATTATTCATATCCTTGCGGCCTTCAAATTAAAGAATTCAGTAGTTACTACGCCGGAAGTATCGACTACGAAGCCTCAAAAAATCAAAGAAATGATGAATCATCCAGACGTACAAAGAATACGAAACGAAATGATAGTGAAGCAAGGAAACGAATTTCTAGATCTAGTAGCAATACAATATCAAATACAAAAATTAGACACAGGTCAAAGAATGATTCTAGGAATGGCAATGGAGACAACAGCAAAACAGATGAAACAAGCACAGCAACAATTAAAAACATTGAATTAGAAGATGCTATATCTAAGCAACAAAGCTTTTTAAGAAAATTTACTTAAATATTCGGATTTTATTAATATTTTTATTATAATAGACTTATAAGTGCTGTTATTTACGTTAACAATATTTATATAAATAAAAAAGAAAGAACATGTTATGAGCAATTTAAAATATAAAGAAAAAATTACAGACGACCTTACAGATGCGTATGAAATTATCAAATCTGTAGGAAGAGGAATTGAAACTGGTAAAATTGATATTCATTCAGCAATGATTAATTTATCAGAATCTTTAAGAAAATTAGATTCGGCTAAGGCCTTTATAGACCGTGAATGAAACGATCATTTCCATATGTTGTATTAATATCATCACTAACATTAGCAGTAAGTGCTGCATATTATAGTGTATTTGGAATAAGTAAGTTATTTTCAGCTCAAGCTATAGCAGTTGCTATAATGGCCGGCGCATTAGAAGCAGCTAAACTAATAACTGCGACTTATTTACATCGATATTGGAAGTATCTTAATTTATTATTTAAAACATATTTAACTAGTGCTGTTGTAATTTTAATGTTTATAACATCATTAGGCATATATGGATTTTTAACTTCTGCATATCAAACTACTGCGAACGATTTATTTATAATGGATAAACAAATAGCTGTAATTGAAATGAAAAAACAAAGATTTCAAGATCAGTTAAATGGTTATACAAATGAAAAAGTTATGTTAGCTAATTCTATATCAGAATTAACTAAAGGGTTATCTAATAATAAAATACAATATCGAGATAAAGAAACAAATCAAATTATTACAACTACTTCATCTTCTACACGAAGAGTTTTAACTGCTCAATTAAATGATATGAAAAAAGATCGTAATATGGTTTCAATAAAGATTGAAAAATTAACAGACTCAATTACGTCATATGATTTAAATATATTAGATATTGAATCAAATTCAACAGTTACTGCAGAAATTGGTCCTTTAAAATATGTTTCTGAATTAGTAGAAAAACCAATGAATCAAGTAGTAAATTGGTTTATATTAATATTCATATTTGTATTTGATCCATTAGCAATAGTATTATTAATTGCTGCAAATAAAGCGTTTGATATAAAGTCATTAACAACTAAGAAAAATATATATGGAGAAACTGTTAATAAAGACACATTTAGACCACCACATCCATCAGATGCAGCAGAAATAGATGACGAAAAAGATTTAATGTTTAAGGATGCTATAGCATCTCCTTTATCTGATACTGAAGATTTTCTTGAACAGGATACTGAAGCAAGAATGAATATAATTGGTCAAAATGGAAATGATGGATTACATTATGATGAAAATGATGAAGATGATATTCCCCCATTAAGACAAGGTCCTACGGGTCAAGTAATAACATAAAATAAAAATCAATGAAAAAAATAATTCAAAAAAGTAAAACAACAAAGAAATTACAATGTAGATGCGAAAATTGTACTAATATAGTAGAAGTTGCTTCAACATCATTATCTGTTATATGCTCATTGTGCACATTTAAAATGGCAGAAGGTATATTGGAATATTCCAAATAATTTATTATAATATAAATAAAAATATGTTAGAAGCAGAAAAAATCAAATCCAACTGGGACGAGTATAGAAATAGAGTTAATACTTTATTTCCAGAAAGAGCAGACAAATTAAATAAATTATATGATGAATATGAAGACAGAATTGTAATGATGCCTGCTTCGTCAGTAGCACATTATCATAATGCATTTGCAGGCGGATATATAGATCACGTTCTTAGAGTAATGGATTGTGTAGAAAAACTATATAACTCATGGGAAAGTATGGGATCGGATATGTCTGGTTATGAATATAATGAAATGATGTTTGCTGCTATGCATCATGATTTAGGGAAATGTGGATTTCCAGGAAGCGGAAGAGAAGTATACCAAGTTGAAACATCAGATTGGCATAGAAAAAATATGGGAAGGATGTATAAACATAATGAAAATATTCCTTTTAGTATGGTACCAGATCTTTCAATATATTTACTTCAAAAATATCAAATTCAAATGTCGTGGAATGAATTTCAAGCTATTAGAATACATGATGGAATATATGATGATGCTAATAAACCATATTTTATTGCAAGATCAGCACAAGCTAAATTAAAAACTAATTTGCCATTATTATTACATCACGCAGATCATATGGCTTCTCAAATAGAATATGAAAGATGGAGAAGTTTTAAAAATAATTCTCCAAAGCCTGTTTCACCAAAAGCAAAAGCTACTAAAAAAAGTGCTTTAAAGAACTTAGCAGAACAGAATCCTGAAATTGATAAATCTATTGTAGATATTTTTAGTGATTTTAAAGAAGATAAAAATTAATTATGAATTCATTGTTAATATTGTGTATTGTATTATTGTCAGGTACTGTAGCATATTTTATATATAGAGCATATGTTTTAGCTGGTGTATTTTCTGATTTAGAAGAGTATACAAAAGAATTAGAAGATATGACTCAATATATGTATACACAAATAAATGAATCATTTAAGTCAATGAAAGAAATAGATCGATTAGGAGCTTTTGAAAAAGACGATGAAGCTGGTACAACGTTTGCAATGTTAAAAGACGTTATTGATAATTTAGAAGAAGAATTTAATGGGAAGAAAAAAGAAAAAGTCAAATAGATATTGGACTAAAATTACAGAAGGATCTATATCAGCATATAATAGATCAGCTGAACATCGGGTATTAAAAGAAAAAATATATAGACGATTTATATTTCCTGCTTTTATGAAATTATCAGAAAATCTTATTAATAAGATGAAGTGTGAATATATTGATTCATCTTTCAAAGACTTACAAACTGATTTAGTTACATATTTAACTATTAGATTAGATAAGTTTAATCCAGATGCAGGAAGAGCATATTCATATTATACCCGGACATCATTTAATTACTTAATTGCTGAAAATCAAAAAGGATATGCAAAACTAAAAAAAGAATCAGAACCAATAAATATTGATGAACAACGAAATGTTATGACTGAAATGCATAACACCGAAATGGCAGAAACATTAAAATATTTTATGGATGCATATGTTGAGTATTGTTATAATAATATAAATTTTATATTTACAAGTCAGACTGATATACATGTTGCTGATTCTATATTACATATCTTTGAAGAACGTGAAAATATTGAGCAATTTAATAAAAAAGCTTTATATGTATTTATACGAGAGCGTACCGGATTAGAAACAAATAATATTACAAAGGTAATAAAAGTTTTAAAACAAATATATTCAACAAAGTTTTTAGAATATGAACAAACTGAGTTCGTGAATTTACCCTTCTAATATTTATATTAAAAGGAGTCCATATTATGGATGTTAATGATCATTTATTTAAAGATAAAAGTTTTTCTGATTTAATGTCAGATGTATATCACAATTCTAAAAAGAAAGATAGACAAATTAATCAACTAATATCTCAATTACAACCATTAATTCGTACAGCATCTGATGCTACTATTATAGTACCATTAATTAAAGAATATCTAGATGTTGCTGTTAAAAATGATGATCATTTAGTAAAGTTGACCGCAATTGTACAGCGATATATATCAACACAACAAACTATAACTGGAGAAAATTCTTTATTAAGTGAAGATGAAAAGACTCAATTATTAAAAATTGCTGAAGATGAGTTTGAAGAAGAATTAACAGATGAAATTGATAAAATTCAAAATGAAGATAAAGAATTACAAGAAAAAATTAACAATGTAAAAGAGTCATTGGAGAAAAACAATGATAGTTAATTTTTTATTAGCAGAAGTAATAGAAAATACAGTAACTGACACTTATAAGTATGATTCGGATGAAGTTAATAATGTATCTACTATATTAGTTCGAACATATGACGAAGATAAAGTTCAAGAATTAATTTGTAAGCCGGCAAATGCTAGAAATAATGAAATACCTTTAGTAGGAGAACATGTATTAATATTTCAAGGAACAAATGAATTCAGCACTGCAGATAAATTTCGAAGACAATGGTATTATTTTCCAGCATATAATGTACAATCGGATATAAATAATAATGCATTACCTGGTATTGCAGAAATTCAAACTTCAAATGTTAATGCAACTGGCACTCAAAATGATTTAGGAAAATCCTTTAAAGAAAAGTCAATATCTAAACTACAATATTTTGAAGGGGATTCGATTCTAGAAGGACGATTTGGTAATAGCATTAGATTAGGAAGTACTGTTAATAACGGACATTATACATTAAAACCTACCTGGTCTAGTACTATAGACGGAGATCCTATAATAATAATATCTAATAAACATTTAGATAAAGATAATAAAGAATTTACTATAGAATCATTTAAAAATGACTCATCTGCATTTTATTTAACATCTATGCAACAGTTAACTGATTTAAAATTACATCAATCACCTACTAAATCTGAAAATGTTTCTAAATTTAAAGGCTCACAATTAGTTGGAGATGCAAATAGAATAATTTTACGAGCTAAAACCGATTCTATTATCCTAGATAGTCCTAATAGAATAACATTAGGAGCTCCTGAAATACGTATTGGTAAAGAAAATGCTGAACATCCGTTGGTAAAAGGAGATATTTTACGAATGATACTAAATGATTTAGTTGCAGTACTTAATGCAGGGGTTATAGGCCCTGCAGGAATGGTTTCGGTTCCATTACAACAAGGTAAATTAATAAGCTTATTAAACAAAATTGGCAAGTTAAATAGTGTAAATCACTATTTTGATAAATAAGAAAGAAGAAAGTTATGGCAATTTCCGCCCCATTAGACAGAATACCAGCATTACCATCAATAGCCGTTGGTTTATTAATAGATCAAATAAATAAAGCAATAGGAAAAATACAAAAAGCTATAGAAGATACAATTTCTGCAGGAGCAAAACTTCCAGATAGTTGTGATTGTGATGATCCTAGGATACAGGATTTATTAGAGCGAATTAAACAGATACAAAAAATGGTTGCAGCAATATTAAAAATACTACCAATAATTGATAAAATTGTTAAATTATTAAAAACATTATTACGAATAGCAAATGCTATTAAAGTTTCTATATTTTTTACCCCTATAGTAGGACAAGCTGCTTTATTATCCGAATTAGTTGCAGTTCAAAATATGCTTCTAGCAAATGCAGGAACAGCTGTTAAACAATTATCAACTATTCCAACATCAGTAAATACATCATTACAGTCGACTTTAGCTAATTTAGCAAATGTTGCAATAAATTTAAGCTCTAGATGTGGAGATCAAGTAAATGGAGATAGCGACGGTAGTGGAGATTTAGTTACTAATCAAGATTTGCAAAACGCTATTAATGCCCATGACTTTTCTGATAGTGTTCCTGAAACTCCCCCAGCTGGAAAATGGGAGCTTATTGATGATGGCGGCGATGGAGATCCTATAGATCCTAAACCTGGAGTGCCTCCTTCTCCTAGAAGTCCATATACTGATGCAAATGGAAATAGATGGGCTTGGAACGGGGAAATTGATCCTAGTAGTGGGGTTGGTTGGGGTACACAAAAAAGTAGAACAGATGATGCTGAGTTTGGAAGTGAATTCTATACAGAAATAAATGTTGGTATGGATGATATGCTAAGTAGACTTGATTCAATTCAAGAAATAGTTGATTCGCAGCAAGATCTATTAACATCATTACAAGAAGCTCCCGCTCAATCATATAGTGGAAAAGGCGGTCCGAAAGCCGATTTAGGTAAGTCTGGAGATTATTATCTCGATACAACGACAAGCGTAATATATGGACCTAAAAATAATAATGGCTGGCCAACACCTGTAAAGTATTAAAGTTAATATTTATAAAAAAGAAGAATCATTATGGAACAAAAAAAATTTATACAAGTTTTAAGAAAAATAGTAAAAGAAGAAGTTAGATCTGTTATTAAAGAAGAGTTAACTGAAATTTTGCATGAAGGGTTACAATCAACCGTAAATGAATTAACAAATAAACAACCAATAACAAAAAAACCAAACAAAGTTAAAAAACATGGTATGTTTAAAGAAAATAAATTTGCAAATATTTTAAATGAAACTGAAGTAACTAGAGAACAATCATCTCCTTCAGATTATGCTAATTTAATGAATGAAGATATTGTCATGAATTCAAGCAATGCTAGAAATTTTGGAATGCAAAGAACATTGCAAAGTGGAAATACTCCGAGTATTCAAGATGTTGAAACTGGCCAAAATATAGTTGTAGAAGATAAAGCAGTAGCAAAAGCTATGACACGTGATTATAGTGCTTTAATGAAAGCAATAGATAAAAAGAAAAATAGATAATGGCATATAAAATTGTTGAAGTAGACACTAACGCAGAAAATACAAATGTTGCAATAGGAGTAAAGTTTCCGTTTAACGCCCCCGGGGTGTTTGCAAAATCATTTACTACTTTTGAGCAAGCTTCAACAAATATTAAAAGCTTATTATTAACAAGAAAAGGCGAACGATATGAACAACCTAACTTTGGAACTGAATTATTAAATTTAGTATTTGAACCAAATATTTCAGAGTTAAAAGATTTTGTATCTACTACTATTAATGATGCAGTTAATTTTTGGCTACCATATATTACAATTACAGAATTAAATATTGTTACCGGCGATGACGATCCAAATCTAGTACATAATCTTAAGATATCTATTAGTTTTACAGTAACTGGATCAAATTCTGAAGAAACAATTACAATATTTGCAGGCCAAGACGGAATACTTAGAATAGAATAGGATAAATTATGGAAGTATCAAAAGACGTATCATATTTAGGAAAAGACTTTGGTCAATTTCGTAAAAATTTAATAGATTTTACAAAACAATATTTTCCTAATGATTATACTGACTTTAATGAGTCATCACCTGGCATGATGTTTATGGAAATGTCAGCATATGTTGGAGATGTTTTAAGTTATTATGCAGATAATAATCTTAAAGAATCATTATTAGAACAAGCATCAGAAAGAAAAAATATATATGACTTAGCTAGGTCATTGGGATATAAAAGTAAAAATGCAATTCCAGCTTATACTGATATTGATATATTCCAATTAGTACCAGCAACAGGAAGTGGTAATCTTAATGCACCAGATTTTAATTATTGTTTATCAATTAAACCAGGCATGCAAGTAAAACAAAAAGACGGACCTGCAGAATTTAGAACATTAGATTCAGTAGATTTTTCTTTTAGTTCATCATTTAACCCAACCGAAGTAAGTGTATATGAAAGTGATGACACAACAAAACAACCAGTATATTATTTATTAAAGAAAAAAGCTCAAGTTGTATCTGGAGAAGTAAAAACTGCAACGTTTACATTTACTACTCCTAAGCAATATGATAAAATAGTATTAGATGATACAAATATTATAGATATTCTATCATGCGAAGAATCAGACGGAGATAATTGGTATCAAGTTGATTATTTAGCACAAGATACTATTTTTAATGAAGTTCCAAATTTATTAGAGAATGATCCAGATTTTGTTCAATATAGAAGTTCAAGTCCTAGTTTATTAAAACTTCGCAAAACGTCAAAACGATTTATTACAAGATTACGAAGTGATAAAAAAATAGAACTTCAATTTGGAGCAGGAATATCAGATAATAATGATGAAGAAATTATACCAAATCCAGATAATGTTGGAAATGGTCTTGCTGGATTTCGTAAACCAATTGATGTCGACATAGATCCTTCTAATTTTTTATATACTAGAGCTTATGGAGCAGCTCCTGCTAATACAACGTTAACTGTTACATATACAGTTGGAGGAGGAGTAAAAGATAACGTACAGGCTTCAGTTTTAACTAATGTTGAAAAAGTAGAATTTGATGATGATCCAAATGCTACAACTAGTACGGCTATGACAAACTTTGTTAAATCTAGTATAAGTACTACAAATGAAAACCCTGCTCGGGGAGGTAAATCTGCAGATACATTGCAAGACATAAAAAATAATGCATTATCTAATTTTGCAACTCAGAATCGATTAGTTACTAAAGATGATTATATTATTAGATGTTATTCAATGCCAGCAAAGTTTGGAAGTATTTCAAAAGCATATATAGTTCCAGATGATCAATTATCACAAAATCAAATGGAAGAAACAAGAATTCCAAATCCATTGGCTATGAATTTATATACTTTAGGAGTTGATAATAATAATAATTTAACAACTCTTAACGATGCAATTAAAACTAATTTAAAAAATTATTTAGATTATTATAGAATATTAACAGATGCTGTTAATATATTAGATGCATTTATTGTTAATATTGGTATAGACTTTGAAATAACGGTTAATACAAATTATAATAGTAATGAAGTCTTATTACAATGTATTAATTTATTAAAACAATTCTTTTCAATTGATAAATGGCAAATTAATCAGCCAATTATTATGTCAGAAGTAATGAATGTGCTAGGAAATACGGCTGGAGTACAATCTGTTGTTGATTTAGACTTTAAAAATTTATATGATACAGCTAATAAGTATTCTGGAAATGTATATGATTTAGAAAGCGCTACAAAACAAGGAATTATTTATCCACCTTTAGACCCTGGTATATTTGAAATTAAATTCTTAAATAAAGATATTAAAGGAAGGGTAGTAAATTTTTAATTTAATATTTATTTAAAAAGACTATAATTATGTTTAAAATAATATATCCATCTAATGATGCTACCTTATATGAAGGCAAACCTACGTATAATACCGGCATCGATGAAATTTTAGAAGTAGGAAAACATTTAACAGTTGCAGTTACTTCTAGTCACTCATTATCACGAACTTTACTCAAATTTGATATGGCAGATGTTAATTCAGCGTTAACAAAATATACTAAAACGGTTAATGATTGTAAATTTATGTTGCAATTATATACAACTCATACTAAAAACTTACCTGCTAGTTTTACGATTGACGCAAACGTTGTAGGACAAGATTGGACTAATGGCACTGGATTTTTTAATTCTAGTACTGCAATTATAGATGGATGTTCATGGAATCAACCTGGTTCTGGATCAATTTCTTGGATATCTAGTAGTCAAAATATTAATATGCCTACTGGTAGTACATTATATGTGTCTGGATCTGGTAAAGGCGGAAGTTGGTTATATGAATCCGGTTCTGCTGCTTCAAGTGGTAGCGCTACATTATATTCACAATCATTTGACGATACTAATTTAAATGATACATCAGTTAGACCAACTGATATCAATATTGATGTTACTGACGCTATTAAATTATGGATATCTGGAAGTGGTGGGTATACAGTACCAAACTATGGATTTATTTTAAAATATTCAGATGCAGACGAATCTAATGCTGGTGTTGCTGGAGATATTAGATTTTTTAGTAGAGATACTCATACTATATATGTTCCTAGATTATTAATGTACTTTGATAAATCTAGTTTTGAAACAGGAAGTTTAGATCCAATTGATTCTAATTCATTTTCAGTCTATACGGAATTAAAAAAATCGTATAAAGATGAAGAGGTAACAAAAATTAGACTGTATGGTAGAGATAAGTATCCGCAGAAATCTCCCACTAATACATTTCCATTACAAACTATTAAGTATATTCCTAGTAGTTCATTATACTCGGTTATAGATGCCGCTACAGACGAAGTTATTATACCTTATGAGACAGAGTATACAAAAGTTAGTTGTGATAGTACTAGTAACTTTATTTATCTAGATATGACAGGATTAATGCCAGAAAGATATTATAGATTGGAATTTAAAATTGTTAATGGATTCCTAGATGAATATATTAATGACAAACTATTTTTTAAAGTTACTAGATAATTATTCATAATTTTTTAGTTTAATATTTATAGATATATGATTCAAACTAAGTTAATTAACATATTAAAACAATTACCTAGAACTTCTGCTAAAGAAACAGAGAAGATTGTCAATCGTGAAGCTAAGTCAGTAGAAAAAATAGTAGATGAATTTTCAGTTAGTGATCGAGCCACTTCTGTAGGTAGTCCGGGGGATGGGGACGAATCATTACTTTCTTATGTAACAGAATATAGTACTGATAGCACCAATATTGATGAAACTCCAAAACGTACAAAAAAAGACCCAGTTTATTTTGATAAAAAAGATAAAAGATTTCAATATAAAGACAAAGATCGAAAAAACAAAAAGAAAAAGAAGAAATCAAAACCAATAAGTACGCCTACACCTACACCTGTTGAATATGCTATGTATTTACAATATAATAAAAAAGGTATTTTTTTTAAGACAAATTTAAAAGACTTAAACAATCGTGATAAAAATGGATCAGTTATTATAAATATAGGAGATGAATAATGGCTAGTTATTCAAATAGTAAATCTAAGAATAAAAAGGTAGATCAAGTAAAAATGGGTCGTCCAAAAAAGAAATTTACAAAAAATAAACCTAAAAAACGAAAGATTGACTCAGTTATAACTAAAAAAGAAAATGAATCGCGTCGTTTATTAAGCAGAGCTGATAAAAATAATATACCTGCTAATAATGAAAATTCAATAATATTTGAACAAATAAGAAAAAATTACACAAACAGGTCAGTTGTTAAAAATATTGATACAGCATTTAGTTATTATAAATTTCCGCCAACCACAAAGCTTAATGTAGCTGATTTTTCAATACCAGATCAAAATATTGATATATTAGAAAATGTACAAAAAAGTCTAGAAAAAGATGCACCAGATAATATAAGCGGATATCATCAAATACCTATTTCAGTTTATCCTAAATTAGGGGAGGGCCAGTATAAAAGAACTAGTGTAAGATGGCAATCCACGTGGAATATTTATGAAAAGAATGGGACTGGTTGGGGAGAAGGTAAAAGAGCCGCTCCGTTTTTCCAAACAATATATGGACAGCCATTAATAGACGGCAAGTTTTATTTGACGCCAGACATTATAAAATCTTGTCAAGAACAAGGTAAAGTTATCAAATTTAAAATACAATTTAGGTTTCAAATGAAAGGTTCTGATGAGGCAACGATGAGGCTGAGATATGCAGCGGGTAAACCTGAAGTAAAATATAATCCTCCTCCGGTAGAAGGAGTTCCGTATCCATATGATTATGATACTGAATTTAATATATGGCTTAGTAGGCGTTCTGCGGTATCTGGATGGCATTATGATAGTCCGACTGGAAATGATGGAAAATCTATATATGATGCACATGGTCGGGTTCAAGCAAGTATCAATTATAGAAGATATAGAGAATATCGAGGGAGGCAATGGGCCATAGATAATCCAGGTAATAAGAACCAATCTATCCCATGTAATCTGCATTATATAATAGATCCTAGAGTAATGAAAGAATTTGATTATTGGGAAGTTGAAACAAATGGTAGTAACGGAGGTTATTATCTGACAAACGCTTGTTATTGGGAAGTACAATTTATTGATGATCCTGGAAAAGGTGTTGCTGATTACAATCAAAGAAGCAAATATTATGGTAAACAAGTAATACTTCCAAAAAAGAAATATGGCGGATATGATATACGCACACAAGATTTACTTCCAGCTATTGGACCTGGATCTCCTAATAAAGAACAATTAGCTAAAAATGCTGCAGCTGCAGCAAAGGCAGCAAGAGAGAAAAAAGCAAAAGAAGACGCGGCATATAGAGTTTGGCAAGACCGTGAATCTAAACGAATTGCAGCAGTTAAAGCATCACTAGCAGCAAAAGCAGCAGCAGCAAAAGCAGCCTTGGACAAAGTGTTTAAAGATAAAGGTAATACAGAAGCTGATAAGGCGACTGGAGAATCATCATTTACATCTACTATACAGCCAAATCCACTATCCCAAGCGGAACTAGATGCTATTAAAGCTAAACAAGCTGCTCAAATAAAGGCAATGTTGGATAAACTTCCATTTGGAAAAAAAGGTGGATGATAGTAAATTAATTTAATACTTAGAATATAATATGTTAACGCAGTACACAAATAAAGATAAACTTTTAAATGAATCAAAAGCAACTAATGCTGAGAGGTATGATGCAAACGATCTAGATCTATTTAAAGAATCGTTATTTCAATATGGGGAAGTAAATCTAGGGACTGCTAATGCATCAAATGAATTTCATGTTTATTCTGGAGATACATGGATTACTGGAAAACACAAAGTAGATCTTGAAAATTTTGATCAAGCAGCTTTTACTAAAGATGGAGCTCAAATACAATTAACAAGTCCTGTTAAATTTAATTTAAGTCAAGAACTTAGAAAGTTAGAATTAACATCTGGCAATTATAGAATAATATTAAACTTTTTTGTAAATATACTTGGAAGTTATAATGCCCCATTAATGGCAATCGATGATATATCTCCAGATAGAACAGAAGTACGTTTACGTGCAATTGACGAAACTAATCCAAAATTTTTATTATCAATTAATCAATATATTAATAATGTTGCTGGAAGACAAACTGCATTAACAGACAATAATAATTTTAGTTTTCTATTAAATTTTTCAAGAAATAAAACAAATTTATTTGTTAATAGTGTAGTTGTAGGAAAATATTTATTTGTTAAGTTATATAAACCACTAGATGATGATATTGAGAAAAACTTTAAATGTTGGATTGTTAGAGAAAATAAATTACCATATGTAGATAATATTTCTGTTTCAGAAGTATTAGATCAGATTACATTTAATGTGTTGCAAGGAACAAATTGGGAAGCTTCTGCAGAACAAGATACATCAAATGCAACAACTTTAAAATCATGGAGCGATTTATTAGGGTCGTCAATGCAAACATCTCAACAAATAATTGATAGTTATTTTTCTGGTAGTTTAGGCGGGGTTAAATTAAATATTGATTTTGGTGATTTTAATAATTTTGTCTTTTATAGTTCAGCAACAGAACGATTGGATAATTTTAAATATAAAATTGAATTATTAGAATACTATACTGCTCAATCTGCATCGGCTGGATTATTATCTGGATCAGCAGCTATAGCAAATGCAGCCGATTTCAATAATTTATATACAAATTTAATTGGAGGAATGGATCAATTTGAGCAATATTTATATTATGATTCATCTTCAAAAATATTCACTCATGATATTCCAGTAGCTAATCCAGTTGTAGAATTTGTTACTGGAAGTTATATAAGCCCAGCTCCTAAATCTAATAGTACTTATCCGTTTGAGTTATATTCTGTAACAAGCAGTAATTTTGAATCTTGGTATACTGGAATACATGAAAGTGCTTCTATATATGATCTTAGAAATAATAATCGATTAATAAGAAGTATTCCAGAGTTCATGTTGTTAGATGAAAATAATGAACAATTATCTACATTTGTTAACATGTTAGGGCATCATTATGATATATTATATACATATATAAATGCAATGACTTTAATTAATTCTAGAGATGAGCATCCTAAACAAGGTATGCCAAATGAATTATTATATACTGTAGCTAAACAATTTGGATGGAAATTGACTAATGGTGCACAATCAACTGATTTATGGGAATACACATTAGGTACTGACAGTAATGGAACACCACTAACTGGTTCAAATAGTGTAGGAGATCCATCATTACCACTTCGTGATGTTACATATGGTATATGGCGAAGAATTGTTAATAACATTCCTGGATTATTAAAAAATAAAGGAACTAAACGTAGTGTGCAAGCATTATTAGCTTGTTATGGAGTACCTCAATCATTAATAACTATTCAAGAATATGGCGGTCCACGACTTAAAAGGCCTCCATCATATGAAAAATTAAATTTTGATTATTCATTAGATTTAATTAAAAATACAACCGGTGTTGTTAGAGTTGATTATAATCAAACAATTGGAGCAGTTGAATTAAGATTTAGAACTGATAATGTTTTAAAGAATCCATTAGTTCCAGGAACAATGAATTTATTCTCAGCCGGCGGCAATGATGTAACTTTAGAATTTTCTAGAGGAACAATGGGAAGAATACAAATCAACGGCACTTCATCAGCTGAAATTGAAATGTTTGAAGGTGATTATTTAACTGCATTATTACGTACTGGTTCTAATAATAGTATTGAAGTATTAGCAAAAAAATCAAAATTTGGAAAAATTATCAATACTGTTTCTGCATCAGCAACTGGCTCATTTTCTAATCCTGGGACTGTATTAATAGGAGGCACATCTGGCGGAAGTCGTTTATTAGGACAAGTACAAGAATTACGTATGTGGACCGGTAGTTTAAATGATGCTCCATATACTAATCATACAAAAGCTCCGTCTGCATATGATGGAAATGTAGATGCATATGACGAATTAGTTTTTAGAACTCCTTTAACTCAAAAAATTAATCACGCAGCTACTAGTAGTTTAACTGGAGTACAACCTGATATTGGAACAACTATATCAGCATCATTTACCGGATCTGGATATCCAGCGTGGACAAATAGTACTCCATATGATTCTATAGAAGAAACATATTATTTTGATGGAATATCATTAGGGGGCGGTACGTTTGATGATAATAAAGTAAGAATTGAATCAACTGAGTTACTTAACACATTAAATGTAGAAAATAGAGCTACTAGAAATGGATTTGATACTGCTCCTTTAGATTCTAATAAGTTGGGAATATATTATTCTCCTCAAACAATGATCAATGATGATATTATTGCTCAATTAGGATTTACAATATTGGATGATTTAATTGGAGATCCACGTGCAAAAGAAAATAGATATACATACCCTGATTTAATTAATACGTCTCGTGAGTATTGGAAAAAATATTCAACTAAGAATGATATGAATTCATATCTACGAATATTTTCTTTATTTGATTTATCTTTCTTTAAGCAATTAGAACAATTATTACCTGCTAGATCTGAAAAAATATTAGGATTATTAATACAGCCAACTATTATTGAAAGAAGTAAAGACACTGCATTAACAGAAATATCAAAATTAAATCAAACTCATTTATCTGAAATACACGTACCTGATTTTGTTATTCCTAGTGCAAGTAGACTGAATCCAGAAGGTGATATATTCAGAGATTTTGAAATTTTATCTGGCTCTCAAGAAAATTTTGTAACAGAATTATTTGCCGCTCCAGACATAAATGATAACAAAGTGCAGATATTTGCGTCGGCTTCATTACCTGCAGTTGGAGACAATCTTGTAGAAGGCAAATGGCAATCATTTGCATCGTCTTCATTACCGGTAATTGGGGATAACCTCATGCAAGGAAAATGGCAATCATTTGCTTCAGCTTCATTGCCTGTAATAGGAGATAATCTCATAGAAGCAACCGATCAATTTATTGCGTCAGCTTCATTTGATACAAACCCGGATATAGATGGTGCTTATCAAACAACTGCATCTGGATCTATTGAAACTACTAAGACAGACGTTACTAGTATTGCATTAATAGATTATGAGTGTAAATTACAAAATAGTAACTTAGAATTTTTTAATATAGAAGGAACAGCTGTAAATTATAATGCAAGATTAATAACCAATAAAGATCCGTATGCTGGAACTGTATATTCACACACTAGTATAATTTTTTCTGGCAGTTCGTTTGTTACATCATCTACACCTTATTGGGAGTCAGAAGCTATATCTTTATTCATAACTAGTAGTAGATTATCAGAATTTAACAAAACTAGATATAAATTAGGTATTACTGGATCTGAATTACGAGTAGCTGAATTTCAAGATTATCTTCCTACCGGAATAGCTAATCATAGATTTAACGGCTGTAAAATATCTAGTCCAGATTATAATGTTAATTCAAAAGACACTCCAGATGGAAAGCCAGTTATTGAAGTTTCTATAACTACAGGAAATAAATTATATATAGAGCCGCCTGGAAGTAAAGGATTATTTGATGTTAAAGGATAATAATAATAAAAACAATAATACAGCATTTTTTTTTAGAACGTAATATTTATATAAAAAAAAGGGAATAACAATGGGATACTTAGATAATACTTCTGTAACAGTAGACGCAATCTTAACAAATAAGGGACGTGAATTACTAGCTAAAGGAGATGGTTCTTTTAATATAACACAATTTGCGTTAGCAGATGATGAAATTGATTATGATTTATGGAATCCAAATCATTCATTAGGAACAGACTATTATGGTATAGTTATTGAAAATTTACCATTAACAGAAGCACTTCCAGATGAAACTCAAGCAATGAAAAGTAGATTGCTAACATTAGATAATAATACTACAACAAGAATACCAACGGTACAAGTAGACAAAACAAGTATAACATTAAATGCAGGACAGTCAGCTGTTATACAAGCTTCGACATTTGGATTAAATAATGCAAATTCTACATTTGGATATTCAGCAATTTTATCTGATTCATCTACTGCATTAATTACATCTGCTGTAGGACAAGAAATTACTAGTAATATTTTACCAACTGTACCTAGCATTTCTGCAAATGCAGAAGCTACTAGTGTAGCAGCATTGAGTAAAGGTGGATTTAGGTTAGTAGGAAAACAATTATCAAAAGACAAAACAGCTACTATTACGATCGTAGGAAATGAAACCGGCGGTAGCACTAGTATAAGTTTAACTATAAAAGCTGTTAATTTAGCAACTGCACAAAGAGGTTAATAGGAGTTAACTAATGAATAAAAAAATAATAGATTTAAAAAAATTACCAAATCAAGGAGCTGTTTCACCAGAAGTTGCGAGAGCAATTGAAGCTACTAGTCCAGATGCGGCAACAGCTCAAGCTAGAATTGCTGAGTTAGAAGCATTATCTAATTCAGAAGGCGTTACTGTTGGGCAAAGTGCTCAAGTAGCAGGAAATATTTCAAATGATTCAGTTGTACAAGATCCTAGAACTGGTGGAGATATATCTCCAGCTACTATTGCAGAAATACAAAGACAAGCTGTTGACGATTATGTTACTCAGATACAAAATCAAAATGCTATATTAAATGGTGGAAAAACATTTCAAGTATTTGATTTATCTGAAGCAAATGGTGATGTTATAGATGCAACAAAAGAAATAGTAACGGCTGGATTATGGAGTGATAACTTAACAGAATTAAGAACTTATTTTACACAATCAATGACGGCTGCTCAATCTCCGTATTATGTTAATGTATTTCAAAAATTACCTTCTGCAACTGGATCTGCAATACAATATGCGTTAGCATATGGAAATGCATTAGGAAGTGGATCTGTACTTAGTGATAGTATTGATGACTCTGCAACAAGAGCTATTTATAGTCAATATAAACAATTATTATTACCAAAAGGAGTTAATAGATTTTTAACACCTGCTTCAGGAAGTACTGATTCTATATATGTTGTTAACTTCCAAAGAAATAGAACTAAAGAAAAATTAGATCCAGGAAATTTTGAATTACCATTATCTACTTTATCTTCATCGGCTGCTTTAGACGCAACTGGTAGTGTTGAAGTAAGTGGTTCTGCATTAACTATTACATTAATTGATGATTCAACTATAGCATCTGCTTCAAATGAAGATGCTGGTAATGTATATTATGTTGTTTCTGGTAGTATTGCTAATGGAGTACATAACCCAGCTGCTCCTGTATATTACGGACTTGTATATTGTGATCATAGTACTATTATTTTAGATGGTAATATTTTAGATAATAAAATGGGATTCCAAACTAATACAGGATCAAATTCAAATGGAAGTAATCATTATAGATTGCATCATTCAATATCTGGATCATATGTATCAGGTCAAAAAGGATTTAAAGCAAGAAATAAAGAAACTGTTTCTAGCACATTTTATTTTGTTAGAGTAAAAAATGGAGATTTTAATTATTCTAATAATCCATCTTATGTAACTGGAGACCAAGGTGATATATTCCAAGATGACTTTATTGGAGATCCAAAAGCGTATATAACCACTGTTGGATTATATAATGACTCTAGAGAATTATTGGCAATAGCAAAACTAAGCAAACCATTAATTAAATCTAAAAAGAGAGAATTAAATATTCGTGTAAAACTTGAATATTAATCATTGATTTTATCCCCGTTATATTTATATAAAAAGAATATAGCGGGGTTTTACTATTATGCCAAACATTATTAAAGATAAAAACGGAACGTATCCGCAAGTATTTAAACGTGTAGGACAATCAGATACTAAAATTACTCCAATACAACTTAATAAGACGTTTACAATGAGGTCTGGAAGTTTAGATGATAATCATTTATCATTAGAAGCAAATTATGTTCCAGAGATACCAGAAATTAATCCTTTTACCAACGAAGCATATTATTTTAATCAACAATTATTTAATCCATTTGGCAAAAATCATCAAAATGGATCATTTCCATTTAATATATACTATTCTATTAATCATTTATTCTATAAACATAAAGATAATGCATTACAAACTCACGGATTAATATGTCCTCCAGCTAAATCTACTAAGATACTGTATCAATCTGCTTCAGTTTTTAGTATACCTCAAACACAAATGGGGCTAACAATTAAACGAGGATCATTTATTTATAGTGGATCTTATAATTTACATTCCGATGAATATGAAAATATTATTGATTCTGGTATTATAACAAGTTCATTTGTTGGAGATGAATTATTTTATGAAGGATTTAATGAGTATTTTGATTTACGTCGAATTACTGAATATGTAACAGCTTCTAATGTTACATTTCCAAAAGGAGTTACGCATTCAGATGGAGATAAAAATCCAATTGGATATTCGGCATATTTTTCTGGATCTGGATATATGGAAATATCTAATCCTGGCATTAGATACGCTCCATTTGATAGAGATCATGATTATGCACTTTCGTTTTATATATACAGTGGATCAAATACCGGAACTACTAATCAATTAATAATAGGAAAACAAAGAAATAAAGATAGTGATCAATATCCATTTAAAATTGAATTAAGTGGTAGTAACCAATTGGTATTTTCTATACAAGGAACAAAAGTTTTAAATAATCAAATTACTTCATCTGCATTTGTTTCTAGTAGTTGGACTCATGTTGTTTGTCAAAAAACTGGTAGTACTATGGAAATGTATGTAAATGCTTCGTTACATAGTTCATTAACATCTAATTCATTACTTAGTAATGATCAAATAAATAATTTTAAAACATCTTCAGTAGCTATAAATAATATAGACTCTATAAAATTTGGAGGAAATCAAGTATTTAGATCAGGAGTTCATGATGGTACTGATTATTTCAATGGATATTTAGATGAAATTCGAATCTATAATAAAGCTTTAAATCAATCAGATGTTAATTCATTAGCAGATCGTACAGAAGGCGGAGGCTTATTGCAAACAAATAGAGTTGGAAATGCATTTCATGAAAACGGATTATTTGTAATAACTAGTCCAGATGTTCGATATGACGATGCAATAACATTTGCATATTCCGGCAGTTATAAAAGCACAACTAATATATTTGAATTTTCAACATTATGTAAAGTAGAACAAGGTGATTTTAATTTGACAACAAATCATAGTTCAACAAATGATGATAATGAGACATATATGTCCCATGTTACGTCTAGTGCTTTCGAACCATATATAACTACGATTGGATTATATAATGAATATGCTGAACTATTAGCTATAGGAAAATTTGCAACGCCAGTAAAAAATCGTAATGATATTGATATGAATTTTCTAGTACGTTGTGATTTAGATCAAGATAAATTTGCAAATATAGTAGACGATAATGAATTTGATTGATTATGATAAAATTAAAAAATATATTAAATGAAATATCTGAAGAAGAATCTAACAGATTATTATCAAAAATAAGAAATAAAGAATTTAAATTTTTTAATTCTGGCGATAATGGAAAGATATATAGTATTAATGGAGAAGATTTATTAATGAAAATAACTTCAGAACCAGATGAAACTGCGGTTGCTGATGTTATAGTAGGAAGATATAATGAATTTAATGCATTTATACCAGTTGTTTATTCTGACAGTATGAATAACATGTATATAATGAATCGAGCTAGTAATTTGTCTTCTACTATGTTACAAGAAATTTCAAATTTTTATGAAAATTATAAAGAATATGCTAGAAGTCAAGGAGTTGAAACTAGTATATTTGATTATTTTAATAATGATGGCGCTAGAAACTTAAATGAAAATATATCTAGTTTTATAAGAGCGTTAGAACAACAAGTAAAAAACACCGGAATTGGCGATTTTGAATTATCATTAGATTTTAAACCAGACAATATAATGAGCTGGAATGGTAATTTAGTAATGGTTGATTGGTAAAGGAAAAAAGTTATGAAGAAAAATCACTGGCATACTGCTGGCAGTAAACAACGTCAAGCAGCATATAAATATGGTTATAGATCTGGATTAGAATTAAAAGTAGCAGATCAAATAAAAGAAGCAAAATATCCTGTAAATTATGAAACAGAAACGTTACAATATATAGTTCCACAAAAAAATTCAAAATATACACCTGATTTTATATTTACAAAAAAGAATGGTATTTTAATGTATATTGAAACAAAAGGAAGATGGACTAGTACTGATAGACAAAAGATGAAAAATATATTAGCTTCAAATCCTGATATAGATTTAAGAATAATATTTCAGAATCCAAATCAAAAAATATCCAAAGGTTCAAAAACAACATATGAAGCATACGCAATTAAAATTGGAATTAAACATATTGCAAAAAAAGATATGCCAATGGAATGGTTAGAAGAATGTTGTAAAATAGATGAACAGCCAACTATAAATAATTTTTTTAGTTAATGGTTTGATCTTTGAAATATTTTTATTATTTTTTTTATGTAAGTATGTATTTAATATAAAGATGAAATCTTTTAATATATGTTAATTTATTAAATGATGAATCGTTAGACCAATAATGTAATGTATTGTGTCTAACTTATAATATAGTAATCCAAATTCTTTGAATTATACTAAAATTTTCTTATAATATTATTATATGACAAACCTAAAACTACTTCAACTGTTAGAATCAGTATTAGGTAAAGGTAAACAAACATCAGGAGATAATATTGCATTTTTTTCTCCATTTGTTTCACATCCTTCTC